>Ga0208939_1000182_pt1 | contig 54373 bp, 37 predicted proteins | sample AD_STIC12_MetaG_FD_184437 | JGI IMG/M metagenome (GOLD analysis project Ga0208939, IMG submission 184437) | Active sludge microbial communities of municipal wastewater-treating anaerobic digesters from USA - AD_STIC12_MetaG (SPAdes) (version 2) | ecosystem: Engineered > Bioreactor > Anaerobic >...
CCTCCTCCGGTCCAACCAGGCGCACCACGATTTCATTGACCACCGCTGCCTCCGCGGGGTCCGTTAGTACCAAGCTCTTCTTTGTCATCCGGCCCAGCAAAACAGATGGGCGGAGGATTGTTCCGCACATTCGTTAAGTCCCTCCTCCTCAATCACCCCCTCCCAGCTCAGAACCGCTCTTCGCTTTCACCGCTCTCGCTTTCGCCGCTTGAGGTTTGGTTGGCTTCTTGGCAGTCTGGGCAGGGTGAATCGCCTCGTGCAACGGTTCGGTCGCCTCCGGGAGGAGGGTCGGAAGGGTCTGATTGTCTACATCGGCGCCGGGGATCCGAATCTGGACACGACGCGGCGTCTGGCGCTGGCGTTCGACGCGGCGGGGGTGGATGCGATCGAGTTGGGTGTGCCGTTCAGTGATCCGCTGGCGGACGGACTGGTGAACCAACTGGCCGCGCAGCGGGGGCTCGAGTCCGGCACGACGCCTGGCGGTGTGCTGGCCACGGTGAAGGCGTTGCGCCAGGGGTCGCACGTGCCGGTGGTTCTCTACATCTACTACAACCTGATTCACCGCTACGGACAGGAACGGTTCATCCGGGACGCGGCGGAGGCCGGCGTGGATGGTTTGCTTGTGCTGGACCTGCCGCCGGAAGAGGCTGGCGGGTACGGGCACCAGATGCGGGCGGCGGGCCTGTGCGCGATCTACCTGATCGCCCCCACGACGCCTGAGGAGCGCGTGGCGGGGATTGCGAAGGAGGCAAGCGGGTTCATCTACTATGTCTCGCGCGAAGGGGTCACCGGCATGCAGGCCACGGTCGCCGAGACCATTGGCGACATGACGGCGCGGATTCGCCGGCACACGACACTGCCGATCGCCGTCGGCTTTGGCATCTCGAATCCCGAGCAGGCCAAGGCGGTGGCCCGGCACGCCGATGCCGTTGTGGTGGGAAGCGCGGTGGTGGACCGGATTGCGCGCGGGGCGGGGCGGAGCGACCTGGTGGAGTCGGTGGCGTTGTTTGTGCGCACTCTGGCGGAAGGGATTCGCGGATGAAAAAGAAGCAGAGCCAGACCAATGACCGGTATGCGATCATCATGGCCGGGGGACGCGGCGAGCGATTCTGGCCGGTCAGCCGCGAGGATCGGCCCAAACAACTGCTGGCCCTGCTGGGCAGCCGGTCGCTGTTGCAGGACGCCGTCGACCGCGCGCGTCCGCTGGTCCCGACCGAGAACATCCTGGTGATCACCAACCGCGCGCAGGCGTCCGCCGTGCGTCGCCAGCTCCCGGACCTGCCGCGGGACAACATCATCGCCGAACCGTGCGGACGCGACACATGCGCGGCGGTGACGCTGGGGGCGGCGCTGGTGGGGGCCCGTTCGACGACGGGGGTGATGGCGGTGCTGCCGGCCGACCACGTGGTGTCGGGGGCGAAGTCTTTCGAGCAGGTGCTGCGGGACGGATTCGATCTGGCCGCGCGCGGGCGGGTGATTGTGACGATCGCGATCAAGCCGACCGAGCCTGCCACCGGTTTCGGGTACATTCGCGTCGGGGCGCCACTGCCTCCGCCGCAGGGCGCCAAGACCTGCCGCACGACCTTTCACAGGGCCGAACAATTCGTCGAGAAGCCTCCCTACGAGCGCGCCGTGGAATACGTCAACAGCGGGGCGTACCGGTGGAACGCCGGGATGTTCATCTGGTCGTTTGTCACTCTGGTCGAGGGGCTGAGCAAACACGCGCCGGACATGGCCGAGGCCTGTCACCGGTGGTTCAAGGTGGCGGGAACGCCCAAGCTCGCCCCGACCCTGGCTGCCGAGTACCCCGCGCTGCGGAAGATTTCGATCGATTACGCCCTCATGGAACACGCCCAGAATGTCGTGGTGGCGGACGGCACGTTTGCCTGGGACGACCTCGGTTCGTGGACCGCCCTCAGCCATCATCTCAAAGCCGACGCGGCGGGAAACTGTGCGGTCGGCGATTTCGTGCATGTGGACGCCGCGCGCAACATCGTGTTCGACGCCCGCACGAAGAACCGGACTGTGATTGCCGTGGTGGGGCTGCGGGACTCGATTCTCGTGCTGACGGACGACGCCACGCTGGTGGCGCACAAGAGCCAGGCCCAGAAGGTCCGGGAATTGGTTGCACGCCTGGCCGCGGACGAGAAGCGACGCGCCTTGATCTAACCGGCCTGTTACACACCCGGTCGGCGCACAGACCATTAGAATGCCACTGGTTCCCTTTCCGGGTCCGATTTTGCCACAGCCCGGACATCCGATCACGCGCGCGGCGTTGTGGAATGTCCGGACCGCCGATCGGTTTGAGCCTCGGCGAATAGGGGGGGCGTTGCGTGGGCACGCACGGGCGCGCGGGTCTGCGAGGAGGTGATTGCGCGGGGTCCGAGGGGCTTCTGCGCAAACAAGTGTTGTCAAACCGGACCTGATCTTATAGGAGAATGGATGGATTGAGACTCTGATGCGCAAAGCCAAGCAGCCAACATCGTCGCGCCCGGCGCAGACAAGCAGATACGACGCCCAATATTCGGTTCTGAAAGACGCCTACGGAGCATTCGCGGATCTGAGGCGGGAATTGGCGGACTCGAAAGCCGCCGTGGCTGAACGCACCGACTTGCTCGATCTGTTCGCCAACTGCACCGACTCGCAACGGGCCTGGCTTCTGCTCGAGGATTACTTCGACAAACTCTCGCTGGCTCGGCGCGATTTTGCCGGCAACGACTGGTGGCCGCGCCTGCTGGGCGCCCGCGGCAAGGCCCGGCTCGAACAGACCGCGCTTCTCTTCCTCCGGGCGGGACGTCCGCTCCCGACGGAACTGACGAGCTATGCCAATTTCGGGCGCCTGGCCGAGATCGAGCAGGAGGAGAGGGAACGCCGGGAAATCGAGGCCCTCGAGAACTGGATGCTGCCGTCGGTGCCCCTTCATCTCGACGCCCCGCGGGCGCGGCTGCGTGTGCTCGCCAAACCCGTCCCGCATCCGGGTCACGCTGGCTTGCACGACCTCGAGTGCGGTTTTCTCTTGTTCCGTCCCCGCAGCGGCGAGAAGCCGCGAACGCTCACCGAGTTGATCGAGTTGGCCAAGCGGGCCGTGCATGAACAGGAGCTGTTCGCTCCACACGACTGGGATTTTATTGCGTGGCTGGCCGAGACGTACCGGCAGGGCGGGCGGGATGGGGAGCCGGTGCGGCTCAACGGCGTCGAGTTGCTGCAGTGGCTGGCGCACTGGGGCAACCCTCCGCGGATCGAGTGGGCTGGAAAACCGGAGAATGTCAGCTTTAATGGGCAACTGGCGGAGCTGACTCCGCACCTGGCCAACGGGGAGTCTGGCTCCACCCTTCACCAGCGGTTGCGCCTGCCGACGGAGGAAGTGTTGCCCCTGGACAAGGCCTGCTTCTTTGCGGGCCGGCCCGCACTGGTGGCCTTTCACCAGACCATTTATCTGCTTCGCAACCCCCCGCCGCCCTCCGTGCTTTGCGCCTTGCTCGCTAGCCCCGGGGTGTCGGTCAGGAAATTGAGTCATCGCCTGATCGCCCACTTGCGGAAGACGGCCAGCGGTTCGGGCGCGGCCTGGGAGACGCTCTGCGTGGCCCACCGCGCCAGGCCGCAGTTCCTCTTCGATCTCTCGGAAGACACGATCCGGCTTCGGCTGGTGGCCGTGAGCGAGCGGAACAATAGCCGATGGCAATGGAATGGCCACGAATGGCAGCGAACGGATCCGCCGGCCAACCTGACCGGAAAGCCTGAGATGCTCGACGATCCCCGGCTCGAAGCAGCCACCGCGTGGCTTCGCCGGCAGGATTGGTTCACTCCGGAGCCCGGGTTATGGATCGGAGACGCAAACGACAATTTTTTCGCGACGCTTGCGCAGGCCTGGCCCGACCGCCCCGCTGAGGCCGACTATCTGGGCAATGCCTCCTTTCAACGCCTGTTCCTGGCGCCCCGGCAATTGCGTCCGAGGATCGTTGTGCAGGGGAGCGGCATTGACTGGTTTGCCGTCTCGGCGGCGTGGGAGCAGGAAGGCCTGCGGCTTTCGGCGGCGGATCTGGAGCGGCTCGCCACGGCCGCAAGCCGGTTCGTCAAGCTGCCCGACAGCGGCTGGGTCGAGTTGGACCTTTCGGCGGTGCAGAAGGCCCATGAAACGATGGCGGATATCGGCATCGACGGGTTGTCCGCGCTCCCGCAGAAGGTCGATCTGGTGCAGGTGACCCACATGGACGAGGAGGGCCTGCAGCGTTTCGGCGACCAGCCCGAAGCCAAGGCGCTTCGGGGGAAACTGGCCAACTTCAAAGGGATTCCCAAAGTCCCGCTTCCCGGCTCGGTGGTGGCGGAGATGCGTCCCTATCAGAAGGACGGCTTCGATTTTCTCTGTCACCTCGGGCGGATCAAGCTGGGCGGGATACTGGCGGACGACATGGGGCTGGGCAAGACGCTCCAGACCCTGGCGTGGCTGGCGTGGCTTCGGGACCAGAGCCGCAAGCCGAAACCCGCGCTGGTGATCTGCCCGGCATCGGTCCTGCACAACTGGCGGCGCGAGGCGGAGAAGTTCACGCCAAGTCTGAAGGTGTTGGTTCTGGAAAGCGGTCCGGCCCGGCACAACCTGCGCAAGCAAATCCCGCAGCACGATCTCATTGTGACCAACTACGCGCTGTTGAGGCGCGACCTCGAGGCGCTGATGAAGTTCGAGTTCCGCGCGGTTGTTCTCGACGAAGCGCAGTTCGTCAAGAATCCCGGCGCCCAGATCACGCTCTCGGTCAAGCAACTGCGCGCCGAGCACCGGCTTGCCCTCACCGGGACCCCACTCGAGAATCGGCTGCTCGACCTCTGGAGCATCGTCGATTTCGTCCAGCCCAACTACCTGGGCACACAGTCCCAGTTCCACGAAACGTACGAGCCGACGGGTCCCGACGCCGAATTCACGCAGCGGCTGGCGCGGCGCAAACTGTCGTCGAAGCTGCGTCCCCTGCTGCTGCGCCGGCTCAAGAAGCAAGTGGCCAAGGATCTTCCCGACCGCATCGAGGAGCGCCGCGACTGCGAGTTGGGCGACTCGCAGCGCAAGCTGTATCTGGCCGAGTTGCGCCGGAGCCGGGAGCAGGTGATGCAGACGATTCAGGAAAAGGGGCTCGCGCGCAGCAAGATGCATGTGTTGGCCGCCCTGACCCGCTTGCGGCAGATCTGCTGCCATCCCGCCCTGGTCGGCAGCGATTCGCCCTCGGGCAAGACCGAGACCCTATTCGAGCTGATGGAGCCGTTGCTCGAAGAAGGCCAGAAGGTCCTGGTGTTCAGTCAATTCGTCCAGATGCTCCAACTGATCGAGGCCGAGTGCAAAGAGCGCCAGATGCCCACCTACGTCCTGACCGGCGAGACGAAGAACCGCATGGACATCGTGGGCGCGTTCCAGGCCGACGCCAAGCCGTCGATCTTCCTCCTGAGTCTGCGCGCGGCCGGGACGGGTCTGAACCTGACGACGGCCAGTTATGTCATCCTGTACGATCCGTGGTGGAACCCGGCCGTCGAGGCCCAGGCAATCGATCGGTCGCATCGCATCGGCCAAACGCAGACCGTCAATGCCTATCGCCTGATCGCCCCCGGCACGGTCGAGGAGAAAATCTGGGAATTGCAGCAGCGCAAGGCCCAGACGATCGCCGATGTCCTGGGCGAAGAGGGATTCGCCCGCAGTCTGACCCAGACCGACCTCGAGTATCTGTTCGCGGAAGACTAGATATTCATCGCTATGACAAGCAGAGAGCGTTTGCAGGCTGCGATCGAGCATCGCCAGCCCGACCGAGTGCCGGTCGATTTCGGCTCGACGGCGGTGACCGGAATGCACGTCTCGATTGTCCACCGGTTGCGCCAGCGTCTTCTGGGCGAGCCCGGCTACCGCGTCAAGGTCATCGAGCCGTATCAGATGCTCGGGGAGATCGACGATGCGCTTCGGGAGGTCCTGGGTATCGACGTTGTGGGCGTGCCGGGGCGCAAGTCGATTCTCGGCACCCAGGCCAAGGACTGGAAACCATTCACCCTGTTCGACGGCACGCCGTGCGAGGTCTCGGGCGACTTCAATGTCAAGCCAGCGCCGGACGGCGGCTGGCACATCTATCCGGAAGGCGACACGAGCGCGCCCCCCTGCGGCCACATGCCCGAGGGAGGGCATTTCTTCGACACCATCGTGCGGCAGGACCCCATCGATGAAGACCGGCTCGACCCGGCCGACAACTGCGAGGAGTTCGCGCCGTTGGGGGCGGACGATCTTGCGTACTACCGGGACAGGGCGCGGTGGTGCGGCGAGCGGGGCGGCTTGGGGACGATCCTGAGCGTTCCGGGGACGGCATTCGGCGACATTGCGCTCGTGCCGGCGCCCTTCCTCAAGCACCCGCGCGGCATTCGGGACGTCGCGGAGTGGTACATCTCGACCAAGACCCGCCGGGCCTACGTGACGCAGGTGTTCGAGCGGCAATGCGAAGTGGCTTTAGCGAATCTGGCCACGCTGACTGAGCTCTTGGGCGACCGCATCCAGATTGCGTTCGTCACCGGAACGGATTTTGGCACACAGCGCGGTCCGTTCATCTCGGTCGAGACGTACCGGAATCTGTTCCAACCGTTTCATCGGCAAGTCAACGATTTCATCCATCGCCGCTCGGCCTGGAAGACCTTCATCCACTCCTGCGGCTCGGTTTACCAGTTGATCCCGGAGTTCATCGAGGCGGGCTTCGATGTCCTCAATCCGGTGCAATGCTCCGCGGCGGAGATGGGGGCGGAGAGACTGAAGCGGGAGTTTGGACGTGACCTTGTCTTGTGGGGCGGGGGTGTGGACACGCAGAAGACATTGGCGTTCGGCACCCCGCAGGACGTCTACCGCGAGGTGCGCGAGCGAGTTGATCTTTTCAATCGGGACGGCGGTTTCGTGTTCAATGCCGTCCATAACATTCAGGCCAACACGCCGATCGACAACGTGATGGCCCTGTTCAACGCCTTGCGCGACGCAGGCGCTGCATGAGCGCCGCGCCGTCGGCCCAGCACACAGGCAGCGGGCCCTACGTGGTTTGGGTCTGCCTGGTTGCGGCGTTGGGCGGGTTGCTGTTCGGCTACGACACCGCCGTCATTGCAGGCGCAATCGGGTTCTTGCATGAGCATTTCCAGCTCGATGCCACGCAAAAGGGCTGGGCGGCCGCCTGCGCGCTCCTCGGTTGCGTGGGCGGGGTCGCGTTTGCCGGCGTCTTCAGCGACCGACTGGGGCGGAAGAAGACGCTGGTGCTGGCGGGCGTTCTGTTTCTCGTGTCGGCCGTGGGGACGGCCGTGCCCAAGACGTTCACGACGTTCGTCCTGTATCGCGTGCTGGGGGGCGTGGGCGTGGGCATCGTCTCGATGGCGTCGCCGATGTACATCGCCGAAATTTCGCCCGCGCGCATTCGCGGACGAATGGTGTCGGTGAACCAGTTTGCCATCATCAGCGGGATGCTGGTCGTCTACTTCGTGAACTACTTCATCGCGCAGGGCGCCGAGCCCGCGTGGAATGCCGCCCGCGGCTGGCGTTGGATGTTCGCGTCCGAAATCGTGCCCGCGACGCTCTTTCTCGCGCTGCTGTTGTTCGTTCCGGAAAGCCCGCGGTGGCTTGCGGAAAACGGGCGAACCGACCAGGCGCGGCGTGTGCTGGCGCGGGTGGTCGGTCCGGGGGCGGTCGATGCGGAACTCGGCTCGATCGAGACGGCGGCGCGTGAGAAGTCGGCCTCGTTGGCGCACTTGCTCAAGCCGGGGCTTCGGCGGATGCTCGGGATCGGCATTGCGCTGGCCGTGCTGCAGCAGGTGACCGGGATCAACGTGTTCCTCTATTACGCACCGGAGATATTCAAGCAATTGGGGGCCGGTGTCGATGCCGCCTTGTTGCAGACAATTGTCGTCGGCGCGGTGAATCTCCTCTTCACAGTGGTGGCCATCGGCAGGGTGGATCACTGGGGACGCAGACCGCTGATGATGGCCGGGGCCGCCGGCATGGGCGTCTCGCTGCTGGCGCTCGGCTTGGGTGCGCAACGCGGCCTGGTCTCGGTCTCGATGCTCGTCTTTGTGCTCGGGTACATCGCCTGCTTCGCGCTTTCCGTCGGACCCGTGACCTGGGTGTTGTTGTCCGAACTCTTCCCCACCCGGCTGCGCGGGCGGGCGTTGTCGGTTGCCACGTTCTGGCTCTGGACGGCAAATTTCGTGGTGTCGCAGACCTTCCCGATGCTGGACGAGAATCCCTGGTTGGTGGCGCGGTTCAACCACGGCTTTCCGTTCTACGTGTACGCCATGTTCTGTGTCGTGTTGGTCCTGGTGGTTTGGAGATGGGTGCCCGAGACCAAGGGGCGAACACTCGAGGAAATCGAACGGTGGTCGGCCGGCTGATGATGCGTTTCCATGACACAAGGGTCTGTGCAAAAATTACTTCCGGAATTGATTTTTGCACGGACCCAAGAGCTGGCGGACGGTCCGCCGTCCCGCCGGCGCGGCCGAGGCTTCGGTGGGCCGCAACCGCGGCGGCTTGTTGGTGTGCGATCGCCGTGTCCGGGGCGGGAGGCCATCCGTCGACGGAATCCGAGGAGCCCGAACCGATGCCTTCGTCGAGAATCGCCATGAACGCAATCGAGAAACAGGTCACGCGCGGTCCCGGCGGCCGCATTCTGACGAACACGGGCGTCTGGTCGCCCGACGGCATGTGGATTGTCTACGACACGCGTCCGGACGCGTCGGGCGAGGTGTTCGAAGGCGAGCGGATCGAGATGGTCAACGTCGGCACGGGCGAGGTGAAGGTGCTTTACCAGGCCCGGAACGGGGCGCATGCCGGCGTGGCCACGTTCCATCCGATCGAGCCGAAGGTCGTGTTCATTCTGGGGCCTGAGAACCCCACACCCGATTGGACCTACGGGATGTCGCGGCGCCGGGGGGTGATCGTGGATGTGAACCGTCCCGGCGTGGCGATGAACCTGGATGCGCGCGACCTGTCACCTCCCTTCACGCCCGGCGCGTTGCGGGGCGGTTCGCACGTGCACGTGTGGGACGCGGCGGGCGAGTGGGTGAGCTTCACCTACGAAGACCAGATTCTGAGCCGGTACGCCGTCGAAACGCCGGACCAGGAGGTGAACTTGCGCAATGTCGGCGTCTGCGCGCCTGGCCGGGCGGTGCGCGTTTCGAGACTGCATCCGCGCAACCACGATGGCGCGTACTTCACGGTGCTCGTCACCCGGACGGTCGCGAACCCGAAGCCGGGCTCCGACGACATCAAGAAGGCGTTCGAGGAAGGCTGGGTGGGCACGAACGGATACACGCGGCCGGACGGATCGGTCCAGCGCCGGGCCCTGGCTTTCCAGGGACACGTGGTGACGGCTGACGGCCAGACCATCAGCGAGGTGTTTCTGGCGGATTTGCCTGAAGACCTCACGGCGCCGGGGGACGGTCCGCTGGCCGGGACCGAGACGCGCCGCCCGTTTCCGCCCAAAGGCGTGACGCAGCGGCGGCTGACCCACACCGCGGGGCGCAAGCATCCGGGGGTGCAGGGCACGCGTCACTGGCTGAGGGCGTCGCCCGACGGCAGCCGGATTGCGTTTCTCATGAAGGACGATGAGGGCGTGGTTCAACTGTGGACCGTGTCGCCAAACGGGGGTTCGCCGACCCAGGTCACGCGCAATCCATGGCCCGTCGCTTCGAGTTTCACGTGGAGCCCGGACGGACGATGGATCGCACATGCGATGGATCGCAGTGTCTGCGTGACCGAAGTGCGGAGCGGTCGGACCGAGCGATTGACCGAGGCCACGACTCCCGACCGGGCCCCGCGTCCGGAGGCGTGCGTGTTTTCGCCCGACGGATCGAGCATCGCGTATGTCCGCCGCATCCCGTCGCCCGTCGAGCCGGCCAACCAGGTCTTTATCGTCCGACTGGGCAATGGGGTCGCATCTAAATAGTTGACAATTGCGTCCTCAGTGACGGAGAGCGGCACAACGCCGCGCGTGATCGGATTGTCTGGGCCGTGGCACAACCGTGCGGCAAGGGAATCGGACGAGAGTTCCGGCTTGAAGGGAAGGGAAGCCGAGGATCAAATGCAGGTCTTGAGCCGCATGAGAAAACATTACCTTGCCTGCGATCTGGGTGCCGAGAGCGGGCGCCTGATGCTGGGCACGCTGGACAACGGGACGCTGACGCTCGAGGAACTGCATCGATTCAAGAACGGCCCGGTCACGTCCGGCAACTCCCTGCATTGGGACATCCCCCGCCTGTTCGGCGAACTCGAGACCGGGCTCGGGATCGCCGCGAGCCGCGGCGCGCCCATCGCCAGCATCAGCGCCGACTCGTGGGGTGTGGACTATCTTCTCTACGACGCGTCGGGCGGGATCATCGAGCCGACGTTTCATTACCGGGATGCGCGGTGTCCGGTCGGGGTGATGAACGTCTACGCCAAGGTGAGCTGGCCGGAAATCTTCGCCGAGACCGGACTGCAGTTCCTGCAATTCAACACGATTTTTCAGCTTGCGGCGGAATCGCCTGAGCGCCTCGAGCGGGCGCGGATGATTCTGGGCATTGGCGACGGGTTCAACCAGTGGCTCTCGGGCGTGGCCCGGTTCGAGGAATCGCTCGCCAGCACGACGCAGCTTTACGACCCGCGCGCGAAGGATTGGTCTCGCAAGCTGATCGCGCGGCTTGGATTGCCGACGGGCATCTTCCCGCCCATCGTCCGCTCGGGGACGCGTCTGGGGCCTTTGCGGGCGGATTTGGCGCGCCGGACCGGGCTGACGGGGATCGAGGTGGTCGCTTCGTGCTCACACGACACGGGGGCGGCGGTGGCGGCGGTGCCGGGCTCGGGCTCGGATTGGGCGTATCTGAGTTCCGGCACGTGGTCGCTGATGGGAGTCGAACTCGAGACACCCGTGATCAACGACGCGTGCCGCGAGTTGAACTTCACGAACGAGATCGGCTACGGGAGCTCCGTGCGCCTCCTCAAGAACATCATCGGCCTGTGGCTGGTGCAGGAATGCCGCCGCGAGTGGGCGAACGCGGGCGCGGACTACGATTATGCCGCCCTGACGCGCCTGGCTGCCGAGGCGCCGGCTTTTGTGACGCTCATCAATCCAGCGGACGACCGATTCCTGAGCCCAGGCGACATGCCGGCGAAGATCGCGGCCTTTTGTCGGGAGCACCGGCAGCCGGTCCCAGAAACGCCGGGCGCGTTTGTGCGCTGCATCCTCGAGAGCCTGGCGTTGCTCTATCGCCGCACCCTGGGCCTGGTCGACCAATTGACCGGGCGCAAGACGCAACGGCTTCACATCGTTGGGGGCGGGAGCAAGAACGCCCTTTTGAATCAGTTCACGGCCAACGCCCTGCAGATTCCGGTGGTGGCTGGCCCGGTCGAGGCGACGGCGGCAGGCAACATTCTGGTGCAGGCGCTGGCGATGGGCGACTTGCCATCGATCGAGGCGGCGCGGCAAGTGGTGCGGGATTCGTTCGAGACCGCGACGGTCCACCCATGCGATGCCTCTCTTTGGGACGAGGCGTATCGGCGGTTCGCCGGGCTGGTCGGGGGGTAAAGGACGGATGAGGTCATGAGTTTCCGTCAGCACACCGAGCAGGGGCATGTGGTGACGCTGCTTCAGCGGAGCCTCGAACGCGGGCGGTTGGGACACGCCTATCTTTTTTCGGGCAGCCGCCTTGCGGATTTGGAGGCGGTGGCGAAGACGCTGGCCAAGACCCTCAACTGCCAGTCTCCGCCCCGCCAGGCAGCCAATGGGCTTCCGTTGGATTGCTGCGACGCCTGCACGGCCTGCCGCAAGATCGGCGGGGACATTCACGCCGACGTCCAATGGCTGCGTCCCGAATCCAAGACGCGTCTGGTCAGCATCGAGCAGGTCCGCGAGCTGGTGCACACGATGCATCTCAAGCCGGCCGAAGGCCTCTACAAAGTCGCCGTGGTCGTGGCCGCGGACCGCATGACCCCCAGCGCGGCCAACGCGTTCCTCAAGACGCTCGAAGAGCCGCCCGCGAAGTCGGTGCTGATGCTCCTGACGACCGAGCCGCAGCGGGTGCTCGAGACAGTGATTTCGCGCTGCCTGCGGCTGAGCTTCGCGGGCGACATGGGTGGGCCGCGCCAGCCCGAGCAGCTCGATTGGCTGAGGGCCTTCGCCGGCGCGGCTGCCGCGCGCCAGCAAAGCCTGCTGGGGCGGTACCGGTTGTTGGGATCGTTGCTGGCGGAGCTGGCCCGTTTGAAAGCCCGGATATCCGAGCAATTGACGGCCCAATCTCCGCTCCAACGGTACGACGATGTCGATCCGGACCTGCGCGACCGATGGGAGACCGAGCTGGCGGCGGCCACCGAAGCCGAGTATCGCCGGCAGCGCGGAGAACTCCTCGCCTGTCTGCAATGGTGGCTGCGGGACGTCTGGATGCAGACGCAGCGGATCGCCGGCCGCTCGCTCGCCTACCCCGAACTCGAAACCGAGTCCGGCGCGGTGGCTGGGCGTGTCTCGACCCGGGACGCGATGGAGAACCTTGGGGTCATCGAGCGGACGCAGTGGTTGCTCGGCTCGAATGTCCAGGAGGCACTCGCCCTCGAGGTTGGGCTGCTGAAGTTGAAGCTGTGAGCCAGTGGCACACGATCGAGCCGCAGCGCGCTCCGTCCGCGGCAACCGGGATCGGAGGCAGCGTTTTCGCGATCCTGGCCGGGCTCTACATCGGGTTGAGCCTGCTCAAGTTCGGGAACCCGGCCATCCTCGACCACCTCATCCCCGTGCCGGGCAGCGCCCTCGAAGTCGTGTTCCAGTCCTGGCCGCTGCGCTGGTCCCATATCATGCTGGCGGGCCTGGTCATGGTCGGGCTCCTTACGGCACGATGGACCCTGCCCCGTCCGCGGTGGCTGGCATTTCTCCCTTTGGTTTGGCTGGCGTGGCAGTGGATCGCGGCGACGCAGACAATCGACCCCCGGCTGACGCGCGTCACGCTGATCCACTTTCACGCCGTTCTCGCCGGTTTCTATCTGGGCCTGTTCGCCCTCGCCCCCGTCCGGCGCATCGGATTGTTCTGGGGGGGCGTGGCGTTCGGTTTTGCGCTGATGGTGTGGACCGGATTCGAGCAGCGGCTTGGCGGTCTCGAAGCCACGCGGCAATTCGTTTATTCGCAACCCGGCTGGGAGAACCTGCCCGCGGAGCACCTCAAACGATTGGGAAGCGACCGCATCTTCGCCACCCTGTTATACCCGAACACGTTGGCCGGGGTTCTGATCCTGCTGCTGCCGCCTTTGCTGGTGGTGACATGGCGGCGGGCGACCTGGCTCAGTCCGGCGGCCCGGGGCGTGATCGCCGGACTCTTCGCCGTGTGCGGATTGGCTTGTCTTTACTGGTCGGGATCGAAGGCGGGCTGGTTGATCGCGCTGGTCATGCTGGTGGTGGTGCTGCTGCGCGCGCCGTTCGAGAAGCGATGGCGGGCAGCCATCATCATTGGCCTGGTGAGCCTTGGAGTTGCGGTCTTTTTCGTCCGGTTTTCCGGTTATTTCCAGAAAGGCGCCACCAGCGTCAGCGCCCGCGCGGAGTATTGGCGGGCGGCCTGGAAGACCTTTGCCGATCGCCCCGTCTTCGGCTCGGGGCCGGGGACGTTTGCAGTGGCCTATCGCCAAATTAAACCGCCGGAAGCGGAGATGGCCCGACTGACCCACAACGATTATCTCGAGCAGGCGTCCGACTCGGGCTTTGTGGGGCTGGCGACCTACGGCACGTTTGTGATTGGGCTGGCTCTCCTGCTTTACCGGCGGTGCGGCGCCGACCGGATGCGATTTGCGGTTTGGCTTGGAGTCTTCGGGTGGGTACTTCAGAGCGGGGTCGAGTTCGGCCTCTACATCCCTGCCCTCGGCGGCACCGCATTCTGGCTGCTGGGTTGGCTCTGGGGCGCCAGTGAAGAAGGCAATTAGCGTCGGTCCTGCACCTTGACATCCGCCTCGATCTGGTTGTCTTCCAGAATCACGGGGCCGGCGCCCGCTTCGATTCGAATGCCCACGGTTTGTTTGCGCGCTTCAGGCGGACGCGTGTCGCGGATCGTGTTGTGGCGGAAGACGAGGTCCCGTGTCTGGCCGCGCACGCGGATGCCGGCGACCTCGTTGTCCTGGCCGTTGTTCTCGATCAAGTTTCGTTCGAGTCGATTCCGGTGGGCGGCCATGCCGAGGGTCTCCTCGCGGAAGAAGACGCCCTCCAGGCGGTTGGACCGCACCTGGTTTTCCCGGAGCAGGTTGTCGCTGTCCTTGTGGCCAATCGAGATGCCAAATCGGCCGTTGTTTTCGATGAGGTTGTTCTCGAAAAGCCCGTGGCGCACACGCCAGCACAGGAACAGGCCGTCTTCTCCGTTGTGGCGGGCGATGCAGCGTCGGACCACGGGGCGCTGGGAGCCGCTCCCCGGGTGCAACCCCAAGGCCGCGTTTTCTTCGATAATGCAATCCTGGACGATGACGTCGTTGGACTGCTGGAAACTCAGGCCGTCACCGTGGTAGTCGCGGACCACGCAATTCTCGATCACCGTGCCAAAGCCGCGATAGAGGAAGATGCCGGCGCCGCGGCATCCGTTCAGAGGCACGTTGGCGCCCCTGTTGCCCTCGATCACGAGATTCTCGAGGCGCGCCCCTTCGAGATCATAGCCGCTGACGAGGGGGAACACCGTGGCCGCCTGTGCGCGGTTGGCGATCATGCAGTCGGCGTTGAGGGGCTTGCTGATCGAAAACGTGTTGCCGTTGCGGCCCGTGATCCGCGCGACGGTGGTGTGGAATCCGCCGGAATGACTGTCCCAGATGGCCACGCCGTCCCCGATCTGGAAGCCATCCGGATCGACCACGGTGATCTGTTCCTCGCCGTAATCGCCATCGAGAGCGAGCGGTGAGACCTCGGCCTTGGCCTTACGCAGCACTGTCTTGCCCCTCACCCCGCGGACCGTGACGAATGGACGCAGATGGAGGGAATCGCGCATCGTGTACTCGCCTGCGTCGATCTCGACCACGCCGCCGCCCAGGCCGGCCACGTAATCGACGGCCGCCTGCAACGCGCGGTTGTCGCCGCCCACGATGTCTGCGTCACGCACACCGACGCGCAGACGCGGCCGATCTTTCATGGCCGAGCGCATGGCGCGCGGGACTTGCTGCTCGTCCGGCCCTGGCGAGAAATCCGGCGTCGTCGGAACCAAGGCGCGCCAGGCGGCCATGGACCGGGCGAGGTGGTCGGGGGACGACAAACACGCCACGAGAGCGAAGAGGAGCCAGAGATGAACGCGTGTGAGCATGGGATGCAAAGGTGTCTCCCGCTAGGCCCTCCAGGGGCGGGGGCGCTCCGGGATCGCGGCCAGGGTGTCGCGGAAAACTCGGGCGTTCTCGGCGATCTCGAAATCGAACATGCCAGCGAGGACGAAATCAGCGCCGTTGTTCAAGACATACTTGAAGGCGTCGGCCGGGGGGATGGCGCCCGCGGCCATGACCTTGTAGGCAAGCCAGGGTTTCTGCACCGTCTTCATGAACTCCGCGGTTTCCGTCGGGCTCTTGCACCAGTTGATTTCGAGGTTGCCGATCTTGCCTCGAGGCATGTCGCTTGCGCTGCCGGTGGCCGCGGGGGCGGCGTGCGCCTGGCCGGCCTCCGGGGAGGTCAGAGCCCAGGCGGCGCCGGTCGAGGTTATCATCGCTCCTTTCACGAACGAACGACGGGTGAGTTTCATATCAAGATTCTTTTGTGGATCGGTCTGATCGCGCGCCTGGCTAGCTCTTGAGCCCGCGAAAATCCAATTCGAGCTTCCCGTTCTCCCGCATCAGTTCGGCCATGGTCAGTTCGCCTCCCTGGTAGCCGGCTTCCCGGCCGAGCACGGCGGTGAGGTTGGACCGCACGGACGGGGCCACGGTGGGATTGTCGTATTTGCCTTGGGTGATGAACTGGTGAAACTCGTGGATATTGGTCTGGGCGCCGGTTGTGTACAGATTGCCCGTGCTGCCCCCCGTGAACGGCTCGTTCCCCCGAATCCAGACACTGCCAAAATAATCGGTGTAGATGTAACCCTCGGACCCGTAAGCCCGCGCGACGATCTCGTCCTTCATTTCCGGGATGGTCTGGATGCACGTGAACGAGAGCGGCACCTCGTTGGCGAAGAGGTAATTCACGGAGAAATGGTCCCAGATGCTCCCTTGCGGACGCAGTTTCCGGCCGCCCAATCCCAGCGCCCGCACCGGGTCGGCGTCGATGATCCACGTGGCGACATCCAGCGCGTGAATGGCCTGCTCGACAATGAAATCGCCCGACAGTTCCTTGACGTGATACCAGCGCCGCAGCCGTTCCTCCATCGATGCGGGCGGCAGGTCGCGTCCGCCCGACGACCACGGGTAATGGGCCTCGACCAGGACGACCCGCCCCATGTCGCCCTGGCGCACCCGCCGCAGGGCCTCGCGATACAGTTCGTTGGCGCGCGTTTGAAAATCGACTAGGAACACCAGCTTCTTCGCCGTGGCACGCCTGCCCGACTCGCCAATGCTCAGGCACCCGGGCACATCCACGGCGATCGGTTTGGCCAGAAAGACATGCTTGCCGGCGTCGACCGCCGCCGCGGCTTGCTCGGGGTGGAAATAGGGAGGCGTCTCGATCACGACCGCATCCAGCTTGCTCTCGAGCAGGCGCCTGTAGCCCGACAAGCCGGCATAGCGACGGGCAGTCTCGATTTTGAACTTATCGCCCACGACATCGATGCGGTCCTGGAAATAGTCGGCGCAGGCCACCAGTCGATACTTGCCGGTTTGCACGAAGAGGTCGGCAATCCAACCGCCGCGCCCGCCGCAGCCGATGAGACCGATCTCGAGGACGCTGTTGGAGTCGGCCAGGGCCGTGGACGGTTTGAGCGCGGCGAAGGTGCCGGCGGCCGCGGCCGTGGCAAGGAAAGTGCGGCGAGGCATCGCGTGAACGATGGAAGGCTGATTCATGGGCGGAGTCTAGAACGAACGAGCCGATTCGCGCAACCAAATGCAACGCGACAGCACGCGGCCTACAACATCCATCCTCGTCTTTGCAGGGTCCCGGACCCGGCGTCTGCACCGATGTTTGCCCGTGCGCCGCGTGAGGGCGCGCGGCCTATCGCACCTGACCATGCAGCGATTGCAGGCCGGGTGCCGCGCTTCGGGGGCGGGCTAGTTTCGCTTCAAGGCGCGGAGCAACTCGTAGGCGCGCAGGGCGTTCTGGTCGCCCGACTGGATGGCCTGGATGAGTTGGCTTTCCATCGACACCATTGCGCCGTGGACAGCCATTCCTTGTTCGAGGGTGACATTCGATTGTTCCTTGACGGCCTGAAGCGACATCACGGCCTTGTCGTACTCGCCGCGCCGCATGGCCTCTGAAACCTGACGCACCTCGTCCCGGACGGGGGCGGGGGCCTGATCGAAAGCCTGTTCGAGGGCGGATGCGGCCTCCTTCGGAGGTGCCGCCTCGATCGCGCCGCTGTCTCCCTTTCCGCAGCCGCATAGAACAAGGACCGTGACACCCGCCAAGCCCGCGAGGAGGAGAGGAAGAGAAGGAAGATTCATGGGACGACTCTCTTGTGTGGGGGGGCGGTCGGGGCGATGTCCGCCTCGGTCAGTCGCCCCTGCGCGATCCGGGATTGCACCAGAACCGCCCGGGTCGGATTCCGGGATACCCGCCGATGCCGGCCTCAATATAGTATGTCTTGAATTTCATGTATTCGGTTTGGCCGCCGAACATTCCCATGACCGTGCCGGTGTTGTGGCGTTGGGTGACACCCTCGTCGGGTCTGCTGGCCACGTTGTCGAAGTAGGAGGGCTGTTTCTCGTCCGGTTCCCAGTACAGCATGCAGTCCGGTTGAAACTCTGCCATCCGGTAGGTCGTGTAGGCGCCGCGCGGACCGGTCGAGTAACCCGACACCGCGCCGTTCATGACGTAGCTGCCGACCTTCATGTCCCGGAGTTTGAAGTAGGTCGTGTTGGTCTTGTCCAGCGGGCACCAGTAGAGGTTCTTGGCCTGGTGGTAAGGCCAGAGCAGGCCGCGTTCGACCGTGTGGTCCGGCCGGTTGGTGGCGACCCGCATGTACATCCAGTTCGCCACGTTAAATGTGTCGGAACTCCACGACGTATACGGCATGTAGTCGTTGTAGTCGGTCGTGTACATGTGTGTGGCCGCCAGGATTTGTTTGACGTTGGCGATGCAGCGGCTCCTCTGCCCCTGTTCTTTGGCCTTGGCCAGCGCCGGCAGCAGCATGCCGGCAAGGATCGCGATGATCGCGATGACCACCAGCAACTCGATCAGCGTGAAGGCGTGATCCGACGGCCTACTTTCAGCGCGACAATGCGCCTGCTGTAGCTTTTTCATAAAGTGCTGATTGCCCCCAAATATAGCGACCAAAGCCCTCCCGTCACGCAGTTTTTCGCCCGGCCCCGAAACGCCATGGGTGTCTGGGAAAATGTTTGCCGGTCGCGCAGGGACATGGTTGTCTGTGTCGCATACAAAAAGCGAAAGGTCCAAGGCTTATGATGATGCACCGTGTCTCGAAGGGGCGCGTCCGCCGGTGGCTCGCCTGCGGATTGGTTCTGTCGATGACGTCGGGTCTGGGCGCCGAACCGCCGGGCCTCGAGGTCGGATTGGCGGTGCGCGAGATCACGCCTGAGGTGCCGATTCGTCTTGCGGGTTATGCCGGGCGCAACCGGCCGGCCGACAGGGTGGATCATCCGCTGGTGGTCCAGGCAATGGCATTGCGAAATGCGGCGGACAACCGCTTTGTATTCGTCGCGCTCGACAATTGCGAGGTGAGCCGGGCGTTCATGGAGCCGGTGCTGCGGGAGCTGGCGCGCCGGCATGAAGTCCCGCCCGGCGCGGTCGCCGTCGTTTCGAGCCATACGCACTCCGCGCCCGTGATCGAGGCAACGCTCATCGACATGGCGCAGCCCTCGGCCGATGAACGCCAGCGCATCCAACAGTACAGCGGACGTCTGCGCGACACGCTGGTCGAAGTGGTCGGCGCCGCCCTCGCCGATCTCCAGCCAGCCGCGCTCGAATACGGATTGGGCCGCGCCACGTTCGCGATGAACCGGCGGGTGTACAAAGGCGATCGCGTGGTATTCGGCGACAATCCCGACGGGCCGGTGGACTGGGATGTCCCGGTGCTCCGCGTCAAGGGCGCCGATGGAGCGACACGGGCGATTGTGTTCGGGTACGCCTGCCACGGCACGAGCGTTCGCAGCGGCGACGACTGGTATGTGGTGTCGGGTGAATACATGGGCTACGCCCGCCAGCATCTCGAAGAGCTGCATCCGGGAACAATGGCGATTTACCTGACGGGCATGGGGGCCGATTCAGACCCGTCGCCACGAGGTCTTTTGGTCCATGCCAGGCGCCATGGCGTCGAACTGGCGGGCGCGATCCTGACGGTGCTCAATGGCCCGATGCGCCCTGTGCGCGGAACGATGAAGACAGCCTACGCGGAGGTGGAACTGCCCCTGGTCGATCCGCCCGGAAGGGACAGACTCGAGGCGGACGCCCAGAGCGCGGATGTGCACATCCGACAGCGCGCGCAGGCGTACTTGAAGCGGCTCGACGCAGGCGAGCCGCTGCCGCGCGCCGTGCCCCTGCCGGTGTCGATCCTCCGATTCGGCGATGACCTGACATTCATCGTGATGGGCGGCGAAGTCGTGGTGGATTATGCGCGCCAGTTCAAGCGGCTCCTGGCCAACGATAATCCATGGCCGGTCGGCTACGCCTACGAGGTGCCGTGCTACATCCCGACCGCGCGTCTCATCAAGGAGGGCGGATACGAGAGCGACTCCTCGATGATCTACTACGGCTTTTACGGCCCGTTCCAAACGAGTGTCGAAGACAAGCTGGTCTCGTGCGTCACCGCCATGGCGACTGACTTGCGGACCCCTTAGGCCGGATGGCGCAGCGACCTCCCACCCGTACCGGAGGATCAGAACGCCCACCACGACCAGGAAAAACCAGCGCACAAACCGGTTGCCCCTCCACATCGCCATCCGCGTGCCCAGAATAGAACCGAGAAGATTACAGGCCCCCATCGGCACAGCGTACCCATAGAGAATGCGATCGGTGGCCGCAAAATAACCGACCGCAGAAAGATTCGTGGCCAGGTTGATCGCCTTCGCGCTCGCCGAGGCCCTCAGAAAATCAATCTGGATCAGGCCACCGCCGCCGACTACCGAGTCGACGAAGCCGGCCAGGAACGCGAATCCGCAAAGCCAGAGCATTCAGGTTCCCCAGACCGCTCTCACCCCGCGACATTCATCTGCATAGCCCGCATTGTCGCCCACTCCCCCCTTCCTTCTCCCACACACATGAGAGAAGGGATGGCATTACCGCTGCGGCCGGAGTTCGACCAGAATCACGTCATGGATGTCCACTTTTGGAACCGTGAGCCGGATTTGTCCGTTGCGGTGCTCGAACGGCAGCGGGCGGTTGCCCGGTTCGAGACTGACCCGCGCGGGCTGCGCGGCCTCGCGGATGACCACGTCGAGCGGGCCGACGGGCGTGATGGAATCGAAGATCGGCTCACTTCGATGCGGTCCGGAGGTGTTGACCAGGTTCACCAACAGCCTGCCATCTTTGCGGGCAACACAGACGTCGACATCGGGTGAGCCGGTCACCTCGACCATCGGTTCCGGGAAGAGGTCGCGCGCCAGGTCGCGCATGAAGCGGCGCACCACGTCGTTGCGCGCCTCCGCGTAGGTTTGGCCCAGGCAGAACCACGTGGCCGCGATCCTCCCTTTACCCAGACGAGCAACGGTTGCGGCGGGCACGGGGTCGGTTTGTGCGCTCGCCGCGGGTTGCAGGTCTCCCAGGGTCTGGCTGCCCTCGGCGGGTTTGACGCGTTGAGTCGGGCCCCTGAGCGGCGTCGATGCGCCGCCGTGCCTGAGGAGGGACAGTTCGGCGCCGGCGTTGCCCTCGGGAGTCACACCCAGATCGGCCAGGAACATGGCGGCGGTTTGGGGGCCGATGAGCAACAGGCTGCCGCCCGTTCTGGCATAGCCCAACAGGTCGGCGCGGAAGGGTGGATTCAGGTACTCCCATTCCGGGACCACGATGAGCGGGTACTCGGCCATCCGGCCTGCGAGCATGTGTTCGCCGACCACCTCAACCGAGAGCTGGCCCTCGAGAAGCGCCTGCAAGGCGCCGCTGACGCGGGCGAGATCGCGGTTGAACAGTCCGTTGATCCGCCGGTAATGGCCCGCTGTCGAAAGCAGGAGCGCGACTTGAGGCACCGGCTCGGCCCGATGGCAGAGCGTCTGGCGGGCGCGGCAGAAGGCGGCCACCTCGGCCATGACCGGCATCTGATCGTCGAAGATCGAGCCGTCCCGTTTCTGTTTGAAATAGGCTTGGAAACCGCCACCGAGGGCAACGACCACGGCCGCCTCGCGCTGAAGCTGCGGAGCCGATTTCTGCGACGTGCCGTCCTTGCCCGGCTTGCGCGAGAAGCTCCAAGCCATGAGGTCCCAGGGTTTGGCCTGGCGGACCAGGTAGCGGGCCGAGAGCCGGGCCGAGTTCACGCTGTCTTCGGGGGAGTAGTCGCCGGACAGGAAATCGACCGGCGCATTGACCGCCTCGGCCATATGGTCGGTGTAGGCCCAATTGCTGCACAACTGGAAGCGGGGATGGGTGCGCTTCACCTCCGCAATATAATGACGGAGGTATTGACGAAAGGCATCGCGATGGAACTCGAGGAACTCGAACCAATGCGGGTCGCCCGGCTTTCGCGGCACGTCCTGGATGCCGGTGCATTCCCGAAAAGCCGTCAGGGCCGCCGGGCTGTAGTCGGGCATCGAGGCCCAGCATTCGCCGTCGATCCAGGCGCCATCAACTCCGTAATCGCCGGCCAGTTCGCGCAGTTGCGGGATGAGCAGCGCATCCGCGTACGGGCCGAAGAATGAGGTGGCATTGGGGTTGGTCTTGCCATCGGCGTTGATGACAGCCCATGTCGGGTCTTTCAGGATGGCCTCGCTGTCCCACACGCCCGAGTAGTGCATATAAAGGGAAACGCCACGCCGCGCGGTGACTTCGCGCCACACGCGGAGTGGGTCGCCGACAAACCCGGGCGCCCGGTTTCCCACTCGCGTCGGATAGCTGCTGAGGCCGCGATGGCCTTTGCAGTCGATCTGGAGGTAATCCGGGCGGACCTGATCGATGATGTTTTCGACCATTGCGGGCGTCGTGTTCCTGCCGATCTCAGTGCAATCGGGACCGGCGTGAAAATCAAAGTGAATGCCAAGGAAACTGTTCCTACGTTCCAGCCGCCCCGGCTCCGGTATGTCCGGGGACGCCGCGCTGCGCGATTGGACTGCCAGGAGGCACAGGGCGATCGGGATGAGCAGCCTGCAGAGGATGAGCATGGGAGATTCCTGTTGTTCAGGCCTGCGCAGAAGGCAATTCGAAAGGAGTTCCGAAAGGAGTTTCTTCACAGACCATTAAGCTGGGGAGCAATGGAGTTGTCGGGTGTCGCATCGGCCGTCCACGTCCGAACCCCGGGGGGGCGGGGGAAAAGCAAAATAGCCATACGCCCGCCGATCCGGGCGTATGGCGACGATGTTGCGGGGCGAGTCCGATCAAAACCGCCACTCGAGGTTGAGTCCGATCATGTGCGCGCCAATGCCGTCTGTCTCGAAGCTGTCGAAGTCAAGATCGGAAGACCCCATGAACCTGTAGATCACGCCGATATCGACGTTGTTCGAGATCTGGTAGTTGACGCCCGCGAAGGCCTGGTACGCGAAAGCGAATGCGCTCTCTTCATCCTTGAATCCATAGATCTCGGCGCTTGCAATGGCGACCAGGCCCCCCGCGCCGACCCCGATGAAGGGTTTTATTCTCGAGTTCAGCGGGATGGTGTAGCTCAGGTTGACCATCATCGGGATCTGGTAGAGATCGAGGTCCAGGCCATGGTCCGAGATGTCAGCGCCGAATTCCGGCCCGTAATGGAAACTCAACGAATCCAGGCTATTATAGGCAAACCCGACTTCGAGTTCGACGGCGAAAGCGTCCGTGATCTTGTACCCGCCGGCGATGTCGAATCGCACACCGGTGTCGAATTCGAGATCGACACCGGCCCCCTCGACCTCGAGGTCGTGCATGAAGTTGGCGCCAAGATCGAGGCGTCCATAGATTTGCCCCTGGTCACCCAGGGCCTGCCCCTGCATGGTGACGCACGCGGCAAGGCAAACTGCGGCGGCGATTCTCAACGGTTTTTGATTCTGTGTCTGCATAGGCTGTTCCGGTTGATGGTTATTGGAGCGGGTGGAAGGATTCCGTCAACGGCGGCCGACGGCACAAGTGTGAACCATCTTGGACAGCCGCCAAAGCTTGCATCGGGACCGGACTCCATTCCCACGCCCTGCTTTTGTCAAGGGAGAATTGCCACAGGGAGAATTGCACTATGCAGATGGAGCCCCATTGTCTTTTTGCTTCTTCCTACGTTTCGGGACTTCTGGGGATGCGATGGGGGGATTGTGTTTCTTGGGCGGGTCGAGTAAAGGTAGGCCGAAAGGGTGGCGCGCCCAAAGTCACGGCGATCGGTTGCGCGGTGGCCGGGGCGGCCCTGGTTGCATGGATTCAGACTTAGCACAGGTGAAAGCCCCGCGGCGGAAGCGGCGAAAGTTGCCCCGCTCGTTCAAGGAACTGACACCCACGCAGGCGTTCAGTCCGCGGGCTTACTTCCGGCAGATGGTTTGGAAGGCGCTTCTGACCCCGCGTGGCGGCCAGCGCAAGACACCCGCCTTTCCGCGCCTGGGCGAGAAGCAGGTGGCGATCACGTTCATCGGGCACGCCTCCTTTCTGATTCAGTTTGCTGACTTGAATGTGCTGATCGACCCCAACTTCGCGAACTGGCTGTTTTTCATGAAGCGGCAGAAGCACGCGGGACTGAAGCTCAAAGACCTTCCTCAGGCCGATTTAGTTCTTCTCACCCATGCGCATTTCGATCATTTTCATAAGCGCACCTTGCGGCGGCTGTCATCGCCGCGGATGGCCATCGTGCCCTGGGGGGTGGGCGATCTCGCCGACGGCCTTGGTTTCGACAGGGTGCTCGAACTGGAATGGTGGGAGATGTTTTCGCGCGGCGATCTGCGGGTGACGCTGACTCCCTGCAAACACTGGGGCGCGCGCGTGCTCAGGGACCACCATCGCGGATACGGCGGTTTCCTGCTCGAATACCATGGGCGGCGCATCTATCACGCCGGCGACAGCGCCTACTTCGACGGGTTCAAGGAGATCGGAAAGCGTTGCACCCCCGAGATCGCACTGCTGCCTATCGGCGCCTACGAGCCCGAGTCGTTCCGCAGCGTCCACATGGGACCTGACGACGCCGTGAAGGCCTTTCGGGAGCTGCAGGCTCAGTGGATCGTGCCGATGCACTACGGGACCTTCCGCCTTTCGTTCGAGGACATGGACGAACCGCTGCTGCGATTTCGAGGGCTGATCGAGAAGGCGAATCTGGGCCGGCATTTGCGGGTTCTTGAAGAGGGCGTGCCGGAGGTGTTTTAGCCCGCATATTTCACACCCCTGTGGCGCGCGGGACACTCGGACTTCGCAAGAGGCCTGCTATGCAGGCTAGGGTCTGAGCCTGACCACCGACGGAGCATGCCGGCCCTTCAGCGCCACTCGAGAATCTGCCCGTCGGCCTGGAGCCGCGCACGCAGTGTATCGTACTCGATCCGTTGCAGGGGCGCGGCGCTGTCGATGGCCAGGGCGGCCGCTGTGGCCGCGGATTGCCCAAGCACCATGAACACGGGCTCCATGCGGATCGATCCGTACGCGATATGGGAGGCGGACAGGCAAACGGGCACCAGCAGGTTCTCGCACTCGCCCGCCCTGGGCACGATCGCGCGATAGGAAACCGGGTAGGGCCGCGGCACGCCCACTTCGACGTTGCCCTCGTTGATGGCGGCATGGTCCTTGACGTAGCGCTGCACGTTGTGCGAGTCCATCCCGTAGGCGGCCAGACCCACCGAATCCCGGATCGTCTCCTGCCCGCGGCAATGTTTTTCGGTCATGACGTGCGACGACACCATGCGGCGGGCTTCGCGCACGTAGAGTTGATGGGGCCAGCCGCCCGTGTCGGGGAATTCGTCGCGACAGAGCCCCCAGCGGCCTGCCTCGCGGCGTACGGTGTCGGACAACCGCGGATCGTTCTGCAGGAACCACCACATCCCCATGAGATAGTCCACATGATCGCGGAAGATGCGTTCGCGTGCGGCATGATCGGCGTCGGGATATTCATAGTTGGCGCCGATGTGATCACTCGAGAAAGCGCCATAGTTGTTGATATCGGTCTTCCGATTGGGCATGGGCGTGTTCAGCCGGAGGGCATCGAAAACTCCCGCCGCGATGTAACGTCGGAGCAATTCGTAGCGATTGGGGTCGTAGCCCTTGGGCTGGGGAATCGGGCGCCGGTTCTCGATTGCGTCCGTGAGACAGAGTCGGAAATTGTACGCTTGCACCCGCCGATCGCCTGAACCTTCCTGGCCCGGCCCGCCGCTCTGAACCCCGGGCAGGAGCCCGCTGGCGGGGTCTCCCTGGATTCGGTAGGGGTCGACTGGGCGGGTGAACTGATGATAGACGGCGTTCGTGGTCTGCACCCCGTTGAGCGTTTCGCCGTACACGGCATTGGCCTCGCGCCCGACGTGATAGGCCACCCCGGCTTTCGCCATCAGATCGCCCTCGTAGGTGGCATCGATAAACATGCGGCCGGCAAACACCCTGCCGCTTTCCATCCGGATGGCGGTGATGCGTCTCCCCCGTTTGCGGACCCCGCGGTGCAGATCGAGCCGCTCGCCCAGAACGACCTCGGCTCCTGCCTCGGACACAAGGTCACGAAAAACCTGCTCCGCCACGTGCGGCTCGAAGGTCCATTGAGCCGCAATCCCCCGAGCCTCGGCCACTGGGTCCTTGGCCCGATTCAGCGTGGCGCCCCGGACGGTCAGGTAGTCGGCGCGCGTTTCCTGGCGCCAGGCGCTGTCCGCGGCGTAATGACGGGCAATCCGCTCATAGAACTCACGCGCAATCCCGCCGATGGCCCCCTTGTTGCCGATGTCAGTCGCCCCTAATCCGCCCGCGCTCAGTCCGCCCAGATGCATGCCAGGCTCGATCAGCACCACACGCTTCCCCATCCGCGCCGCCTGGACGGCCGCGGCCACGCCGCCCGACGTTCCGCCGTAGATGACGACGTCGGCATCCGCCGTCTTCGGACGCTGCGAGAGCGATTGGGAGGGTGCGCAACCGACGCTTGCCCCGAGCAGTAGCAGGGCCGCCACACGCTGAAAGAAAGTCCGGCAGCCCCCGCCGCGCAATGCACCCCGCGCAACCGGATGATCGGCAGCTTGTGGTGGTGCGGCCGATCGGAGGCGGGAGGCGGGCGCCGGGGTTGGCGGGCTGCCGGCTACCACGCGTTCCAGTAACCGCCAGCCTCGGCGGCCCAGTAATTTGTCATGAGTCGGAGATTCTTCCAGTGCACTGAGCCGGCGAGCAGGAGGACGTTGCCGCCCTGGGCACGGAGGTCCTGGGGTTTGGTCAGTTTCGAGACCCATAAAAAGGGAACGCCTTTGTCTTTGGCCGCGCCGCCGGCACAATGCGGGGCGATCACCCAACCGACGCCGCCCATCGGTTCGGCCCAAGCATTCAGATCGCATGCCAGAGTCAACTGCGGATCGTCGGTAAAACGCTGAGGCGAGACCCATCGCGGCTCCGGTTCGCCCGGCCACGGCTTCTTGTGTCCGCCGTTGTAGCTGTAGCCGATGACATGCCCGTGCGGCGCCCGGTAATACTGGAACGTGCCGGCCAGGCTGGGACAGGTGCTCATGTTCGTCCCGCTGTACTGGCGGATGGCGTTGAAGGTGTTGGTGCTGATCCAGATCGTGTGGGTGAATCCGTCGTCGCGATAGCCCTGCGGAAGGCGATCGTTGTTGTCGTTGCCATACATCTGGAGGGCCAGGCCGAGCTGGCGCAGTGCGCTCTGGCAGGAAACGCGGCGGGCCTTCTCCTTTGCCATGCTCAGCCCCGGCAACAACATGGCGGCCAGGATTGCGATGATGGCGATCACCACCAACAACTCGATCAAAGTGAACCCCACAAACGCTCCCGCCGTCCATCGCGTCCCGCGCGCGCCGCGTTCGCCCTTCGTACCTGGCAGATCAATCATGTGTCCTCCGGGTCAGCAATGGGCTTATAGTGCGGCTCCGCCGCCCAGAGCCAGCAAAATCGGGGCGGCGATTCTCATTCTGCACGGTCATTTCATTGCATGTGGGCAAGGCGCATTAAATCGTTGAATGTCAACGCTCCCCATGGACATCGTTCAGCGCCGCCAGTTCCCCGGCTCTCGTTGGCGTCCGTTTCGCGGCTTTAGCCCTGTTCGCCCAAAGACGGCACCCCGCACTGCACGGAGGGGATGAGGCCCAAAGAGCACTGGACAGCGCGGCGTGCATGCCTCTTAGATAAAGAATCTGTCAGTTTATCTTACTCCCGAGCTACAACGGTGTCGTAAAGGCCGTAGTGGGTCAGCCCCTCGTGGCTCTCGACGCCGGTGTAGCGCAGAGAAGCATCTTCATAGCGGCGGAAAGCGAACACGGCTTGATTCATTTGCTCCGTGTTGAACACCCGCAGCCGGACAAGCAGGTGAAAGTCTTTCACGCTCAGGCCGGTGACCGTTTGAAACAATTCCGGCTCGATCTTGGTGATCACATCCTGCAGCGTGTTTTCCCGGAAATCGGTGAGATACATGAAGGCGGGGATGCGCGTGGCGAACTTGATGAGCTTTTCCTGCACCAGCTTCCGCTTGGACTTGAATTCCTTCTCCTCGTCCGAAAGCCGCTTCAGTTCCTTCTTCGTCAAATCTTTTTTCTTCGCCTTGTTTTTCAGCCCCTTCACCAGGTCGCTCTTGTTGATGATGGTCTCCAAGACATTGTCGCCGAGCGAACGCCAGCCTTCGATACGTTCCACGGCGGCCATCGCTTCGGGATTGTCGAGAATGCGGCGCAGGGTGTCGTTGTCCACATTCACCAATAGCGCGCTCTCCCACTTGCGGGCGAGCAGCGTAGCCGAAGTGCCCGCCATCGCGATGTCGAGGATGCCGCCCGCGTCGATCTGCGTCATGTTCGCGCCGTCGTAGGCCAGCACCGGCAGGAACGAGACGAGGTCTTTGACGGCATTTTCCGGGTTCGGCTCGTTGGGAGAAAGGCCGATGCCGTATTCCGAGAGCTGCCGCAGCGCGCGCGTGGGCGCGAAGTCGAACACGAAGCAAACCGGCTTGAGGATTTCCTCCTCGTTCGGATTGTCCCCATTCGGGTTCTTAAGCGACCACGGCGATTGCACGCGAAACGCCGCCTGGAAATAGGTTTCCGGCGATTTCAGATTCCGCAGCATCAGGATGGACGACCATTGCGGCACGGTCACGCCGGTGGTGAGCTTGCCGCAACTCAGCGTGATGGTCTTTGTGTCGAAACCACCGCCGATGGCCGCGCGCACGGGCGGCAGCGCGGCCAGGCCGATGCCCGCGTCCGCGCCCGCCGCGACCACGACTTGGTAGTCGTGCCAGAAGACGTTTTGGTTCTCGGCCAACAGATTCGCCATCGCATGGCAGGCGGCCACGTTGGGCAGAAACCAGAACGAGTGCTGGAGATACGGCAGCAGGCGCACATCCGAATACGGAAACGGCGGGCGCGTGCCGGTCTTCAAATACTCCGTCGCCTTGGGCGTGTAACCGCCGCGGATGATGTCCAGCCACTTCTGCACGTCGCCCTTGTGTTTGAATTGCGCCAGCACACCGGTGCCCGTGGCGTGAAAGAATTCATTTAGATCAAACTCATCGAACTCCCCGGTGCTGGCGATGGACACCAACTCGTCCAGCATCTGATAGGTGAGCAACCGCATCTGCGGCAGCGCGCCGTAGGGATTCCACTGGCCGGGATTCTTCTGCGTAAACTCTTCCTTGGCGCGCTGCTCGTCCGTATAGGTCCAGTTGAAAATCTGTTCCTCGATGAATTCGCCGGTGGCCAGCGCCTTGAACGGCGTGCCGGAGAGATACAGGTAAGCCTTGGTCGTGATGGGCAGGAACTCGGTCTCCTTCTCGGAGAGCACCGTGAGGTCTTCGTTCACGTCCTCCAAATCAGCGGCGTATTTCAGTTCCTTCTTGGCGACCGCCTCTTCTTCGCCCTCAAACAATTCCTTGGCCGTCTCGCGCCAGGCGCCGAAGTGGTATTCGTCGAACACGACCAAATCCCATTTCACCTGGTGCAGCCATTCGTTCTTGGCCTTGATGTTGCCGGCATCGTCGCGGCCCAGCAAATCCTGGAATGAACCGAAATAGACGAGCGGCTTGCTGGCCGAGATTCTTCTCGGATCGCAACCCGACCACTCATCTCCCTGCCCTCTCCTCTCCTTCCGAAGGAGAGGAGAGGGTGGCCGCAGGCCGGGAGAGGAGTGGTCGCTGCCTGAGTTTCGGGACATGTATTGCCAGCCCTCGAAATCCACGTGCGATTCGAGGTCCGTTTGCCACGCATCTTCCACGGCGGGCTTGAAGGTGACCACGAGCACGCGCTTCGCGCCGAGTCTCTTTGCCAGTTGATAGGTGGTGAAGGTCTTTCCGAAACGCATCTTGGCGTTCCACAGGAAACGCGGGACGGCGTGCATGTCCTCCGCCCAACGCGAGTGGTAGTAGGCGTGCGTCATTTTCACCGCCTCGGCCTGTTCGCGACGCATCGGAAAATTCTGGTCACGCGTGCCGGCGATTGGCTGGCCGGCGCGAAGGGCGATCAGCACGGCCTTCACGTCCTTGACCGTGCAACGCATCCATTCCAATTCGGGATTTGCGCAACCCTTCTTGACGAGCGCGGCGCGTACCTCATGATCGGTGAACGTCGTGCCGTCGTCGCGCTCGGCCAACTCATCCAGTACGATGGTGTAGTTCTTGATGTTGGCGGTCTTGAGCTGCTCGGCGACGCGCTGCTTCACGTCGCGCGTGGTCTGCCCCACCTTGAGCAATCCCGCGTGCGCCTTATCCGCAATCGCGTAGGCGTAGATGCGCGGACGCGCCGCCGGCTTCGGCGCGAGGATTTCTTCGATGGTCTTGCTCATGGTCGCGGTCCTTCTTCCGACTCCTCTCCCTGCCAGGCACGAGCGGAGAGAGGGGAAACCGGAGCGCCTCCTCTCCCCAACCCTCTCCTCCATTCCGAATGGAGGAGAGGGTGGCCGCAGGCCGGGAGAGGAGGCTGCTCGGCAATCGCGTAGGCGTAGATGCGCGGACGCGCCGCCGGCTTCGGCGCGAGGATTTCTTCGATGGTCTTGCTCATCCTCGTGCTCCTTTTGTTTTTGCTCCCTCTCCTCCATCCGATGGAGGAGAGGGCCGGGCAGAGGAGGTTTGTCTTCTGGGCAACGGTTTCGGCTCGCCGATCAACTGCTCTGGCGGCGGCGGCACAAACCGATGATTCTGTTCTTTTCGCATCACCTTCACGCAACCCGTCCGCCGGTGCAGCGCGCGCCAGATTTCCAGCAATACGCCTTCGCGATTCTTGTTCCACTGATGATTCCAAAATCGCAACACTTCAATGTCTTGCTCCGCCAGAAATGCTTCCCGCTCCTCATCGCGTTTGATTCCTTCCGGCAACCCGTGTTGAAAACCATCCAACTCGACCGCCAGCCGCGCCAGCGGGCAATAGCAGTCGAGAAAGTATTTGCCCGCCGGATGCTGACGACGGAACTTGAAGCCCGCGAACCGGCCCGCCTTGACGGCTCGCCAAAGTTCCTTTTCCTCGTTCGTTTGATGGCGGCGAAGTTGCCGGGCGCGCGCGGTGGAATTCATGCGAAAATGATAAATGCGGCGCGGATCATCTCAAGCCGCGACGCGCTCCGTTTGATTCCCTCTCCCCGCGACGCAGGAGTGGGGAGAGGGTCAGGGAGAGGGGTTGCCTGAAAGTAAAACGCCTCCTCTCCCCAACCCTCTCCTCCATTCCGAATGGAGGAGAGGGAGTGAAGACCCGTGGTCTGGCTCATCGGCACGCTCCTTCTGCTTCCGACTCCCTCTCCCTGCAAGGCACGAGCGGGGAGAGGGGAAACCGGAGCGCCTCCTCTCCCCAACCCTCTCCTCCATTCCGAATGGAGGAGAGGGTGGCCGCAGGCCGGGAGAGGAGGTTGCTCGGCAATCGCGTAGGCGTAAATGCGCGGATGCGCCGCCGGCTTCGGCACGAGGATTTCTTCGATGATCTTCCTCATGGTCGCGGTCCTTCTTCCGACCCTCTCTCTGCGAGGCATGAGCGGGGAGAGGGGAAACCGGAGCGCCTCCTCTCCCCAACCCTCTCCTCCATTCCGAATGGAGGAGAGGGTGGCCGCAGGCCGGCAGAGGAGGCTGCTCGGCAATCGCGTAGGCGTAAATGCGCGGACGCGCCGCCGGCTTCGGCACGAGGATTTCTTCGATGGTCTTGCTCATGCGCGCGAATAATGGCGTTTGTCGTTCTGGAGCGCCCCTTCCGGGCTTTGTCATACCCAGGGCGTTGCCCTGAGTTTTTGCGGCACGCCCCTCTAGGACTGGATTTGAGCGCCACCGGCGGACCTGCCTCGGTCCAGGGCGACGCATTAAAAACAACGCCCCCGAACAAGTTTTGAGCGTCGTTGGCGTGGATTGCGACAGCCCCAACGGGGCGCATCATGCCAGCCCAGGGCAACGCCCTGGGAATAACGCCCCCAAACAATACCCAGCCCTGAAAGGGCGGCCCAACCCGGTGGTTAATCCCACACATACCGTTCATCGAACGTGATCCGATGGCGTTCGAGGAATTGCCGGTATTCCTCCTGAAACGATTTGACCCGATGATGCTCGCGTTGTCCGGCGATGTAATGGCGAACGGTTTCGATGTTGGATTCTGAAACGGCAAAGGCCCCATAACCCGCCTGCCAGGCGAACTCCGCGAACTCTTGTCCCTGCGTCTTGATCCATCTGGAGGAGGACTTTTTGACATCCTCCACCGCCTGGCTGACCGATACGGTGCGGGCAAGTTCAAAGAGGATGTGAACATGGTCCTCGACCGAATTGATGAGCACGGGAGCGCAACCGAGATTTTGCAGCACTGTGGCCATGTAGGCATGCAGCGAACCGCGCACGGCGTCGGTGAGAAAGCGTTTGCGGTTTTTGGTGCTGAAGACGAGGTGAATGTGGAGACGGGCGAGGGATTGCGGCATATGTTGGGCCGCCCTTTCAGGGCTGGATGGGTTTTGTGGTTCGGATACCCAGGGCGTTGCCCTGGGCTGGTGTTGGGTCGCGCCGTTGGCGCTGGCGGAGTCCCGAGGCGTTGTCCCGGGCTGACGCAGGATGCGCCTTTGGTGCGGCGAAGATGGTGATTAGCCCCAAAGGGGCAAACCACGATAGCCCAGGGCAACGCCCTGGAATTTGTGTCGAAAATCCATGCAAGCCCTGAAAGGACGTTCCAGAAGCGCTGCTTCACGCCGCGGGGGGTCTGGCCCGCCTCGAGCAATCCCGTGTGCGCCTTATCCGCAATCGCGTAGGCGTAAATGCCCGGACGTGCCGCCGGCTTCGGCAAAAGGATTTCTTCGATGGTTTTACTCATGGTCGCGGTCCTTCTTCCGACTCCCTCTCCCTGCGAGGCACGAGCGGGGAGAGGGGAAACCGGAGCGCCTCCTCTCCCCAACCCTCTCCTCCATTCCGAATGGAGGAGAGGGTGGCCGAAGGCCGGGAGAGGAGGCTGTTCGGCAATCGCGTAGGCGTAAATGCGCGGACGCGCCGCCGGCTTCGGCACGAGGATTTCTTCGATGATCTTCCTCATGGTCGCGGTCCTTCTTCTGACCCCTCTCTCCGCAAGGCACGAGCGGGGAGAGGGGAAACCGGAGCGCCTCCTCTCCCCAACCCTCTCCTCCATTCCGAATGGAGGAGAGGGTGGCCGCAGGCCGGGAGAGGAGGCTGCTCGGCAATCGCATAGGCGTAAATGCGCGGATGCGCCGCCGGCTTCGGCACGAGGATTTCTTCGATGATCTTCCTCATGGTCGCGGTCCTTCTTCCGACCCTCTCTCTGCGAGGCATGAGCGGGGAGAGGGGAAACCGGAGCGCCTCCTCTCCCCGCCCCTCTCCTCCATTCCGAATGGAGGAGAGGGTGGCCGCAGGCCGGGAGAGGAGGCTGCTCGGCAATCGCGTAGGCGTAAATGCGCGGACGCGCCGCCGGCTTCGGCACGAGGATTTCTTCGATGGGCTTACTCGTCGCTATCCGTTTCCTCGACCTCCTCACTCAAGGGGCGAACCATTTTTTCGATGAATGCGATTTCTGGCGTTGTCAGTTTATATTTCTGGTAAAGTTTTTCATCAGTCCACTTTTGTTGGAAGTCTTGACTCGGCACAAATGAATAAACTCTTTTCATCCCGTTCTGTGTATTCTTAATCAAGAGCACTAAAAATCGGAAGAATCTGGTTTCGATGTAGGAGATAACATTCTGTGCCACCTCCTTGTTCGCGAATGGTCCAATCAGCAGGTAAGTTGTCTGCCTTCGGTAGACGTGCGGAAGGTCGAGAATCCTGAAAATTCCGCGAGATCGGCCGGCCGGGCGGCGATATTTGAGGAACGGCGAGTGGGAATGGGATTCGAGGATCAGCCGGTGTCGGCAGGTGCCAGCGCCTGGGTGTGATTCCAGGGCAACCAGCGGGAGGGGTCCTTGGCGACTTGCTGGCTGTGCTCCTGCAGGGCGACGAGATACTCGAAGGGATTGACCTGGTTGAGCTCGCAGGTGTGGATCAGGCTCATGTAGATGTCGCCGACCCGGGCGCCGTGAAGACGGAGCCGCAGAGGGCGCAGCGCAGCCGCTCCAGTTCGTGAACGGTGGCCTGGAAGAGCGGTTGCGCCACGATGCGAACCAGGCGGGCCGGAGTCTTGAGCAGGTAAAGCTTGGCGCGCAGACATTTGGGGCAGAGTTGACCGACCTTGAGTGTGGGATGGGCTACCTTGACCCGCTTGGCTGCCGGGTAATCTTGGGCCCCATTGCGACCATGACCTTTGCGCTTGGCTTTGGGTTGGCCGGAGGCTTTCTGGAAAGCATTGACATTCAACGGTTTAATGCGCACTGACCCCATGAACCGGGGAACGTTCAACGCCCAACTTCCAACGCTCAACGTTCAACGAAGCGGTTCGTTAAAAGTTGGATGTTGAACGTTGCGCGTTGGACGTTCGGGTTACCCCTTTTGTTGATTATCAACGGCTTGCGCAGGCGGTTCATGGGAGGCGGCCTGTTCCTTTTTGGGAGGTTCCTGTTTTGAAGAAGGCATTGGGTCCATACACCATACTCGGAGGGGCGCTCCCGCGGCCGCGCAGGCGCGCCAACCTCGAGAGATCGCCCCTGCTGTTCCTGGGAGCAGCGCAGTCGTGGTTGTCCAAGCCCTTGGGCCGGCGTTCGTTGTGGCAGTCGGCCCTCTTGCTAACTTCTCCAGGGGCGAAGGCGCTGCAGACCGGTGAGGACCTGTTTGGTGATCTGCACATCTTCCGCGATCTGCCAGTCGAACATGCCCACGAGAATAAAATCGGCGCCGTTCTCGAAGGCGTAACGGAAGCCGCGCTGGGGCGGGATGGCGCCGGCGGCCAGCACTTTGAAGGCGATCCAGGGCTTGGTCACGTTGAACATGGCATCGCCGACTTCCTCGGGATTGCTGCACCAGGAGTTGTCGTAGCGTCCCAGATCGTCCGTCTCGCCCGGCTTGGGTGCGGTGTGGTAATCGTGCGTGTGGAGGGTCTTGACATAGAAATCGGGGTTGATCTTGGCCTTCTCGCACTCGACGATCGTGCGCAACCCATGCGCGCCGATGCCCGCGCTCAGCTTATAGCTGCGCACCAGATCGAGAATCCGCACCAGGGTGTCCATCTTCCCCTGCTGGACGAGCGCATCGGCACCGTCGCCGGTGATGTGAATGGCCGAGGCGCCCTGGTCGGCCGCTTGTTTGAACTGATCGAGATCGCCGTTGGGGTTCACGCGCGCCTGGGCGATCCATTTCATCTTGCCGCCGCGTTTCCAATGCGCCTGCAACTGGCTGATGCCGTCGCGCACCCAGCTATTGATCACGTTGATTCCGTGCAATTCGGCCGTTTCGAGGGTCTCGAGAATCTTGGCGTCGGTGTTGTAACGCCGCATCAACTCGGCCACGTACGCGAGATCGCGGGAATGGGCATAGCCGCTGAGCAGGTTCCCCCCGAGCATGAGCCTACTGTAAGCGACGTCGCCAATCCGCCCAGTCGGCAGCGTGTTCTTCGGGGACGCCAGAGGGCCGGCTTGGGAAGCGGACGCCGCCGGGGCGGCATCTTGTTGGGCCCGCGACACAGCGGGCAACGCGGCGGCGCCGAGGGCGGAGACCTGAATGAAGCGGCGTCGGTTGAGAGAATTGGCCATAGTCATGTGTTCCTCATGTGCGATCACTCAGTCGATTGGCGCGCAGTGTAGAACGGACGCTCGGCAATGAACAGCACGAAAAAAGGAACTCGAACATAAGAACATAAGCCGGCGCCCGAGCCGGAATTCCGTCGGCTCCAGTATCTGCGCCGACTCCCGCCCCCCGTCGCTCAACGGCGCCGCGGCCGGCGGGCGGATCGGCGCGAGCCGGGTGAAGCGAGGCGGCGGAGTTGGGTCTCGGCATCCCGATTGTAGGCGACGAAGGCGCCGATCTTCGGATCGAACACGCGCAGCACGTCCTCCTCGTCCTGCTTCATCGGCAGGTCCTGGGCCTTGGCACGTTGGAGGACTGCCGGGCCATCAACAACGCCCAGACCAGGGAGATCAGGACTGCTTTCCTACAGACGGATGACAGGGCGTGTATCTGACATGTGATCCGCCTCGGACTACATCTTGCAGAACTGTTCGAAGGCGCCGCCCAGGAGGCCTTGAACATCCCGTTCGACCTCCGCCGCTGTCGGTTCCCAGCCTGTCAAGGCCAGGTCGGCGTACTTGTCGGTCAGGGCACTCGACAGGCTGCGCCGCGTATGGTCCCACTTGTAGATGATCTGGTCGAGCACACGCGCGTCGGAGTGCTGGGCTGTGAAGCTTGTCCCGAGCAACTCGAGCCGGAGCCGCAGCGTCTCGTCGATCAGGTAGGGGACGTTGTTGAACCACCAGCAGCCGAAGGGATGCAAGTTGGAGAACTTGCGGGCCAGGACACACAACTCGTGCTGGTTTTCGCGGGACAGCACGGTGACGAGGAACCGGTTCTCCGGGTAGGCGGCACACAGGTGGGCCAACGTCCCGAGGTCGCTGCGCCCGAGCCCGTCTCCGGCAAGGCCGAGTTGCGGATTGACCGCGCGCCGCACGCCCATCATCAGCGCGAACGGCTGCCCGAACTCGAGGCAGTGGGGCAGGACGGCCGCTTTCATCAATTGGGCGCACTCGTTGTCGTCGTCGCAGGAGAACTCCGGCGGCAGAGAAACCATCAGGTAGCGCGCCTCCATCCGCAGGGTCCAATCCGCAAGAAAGCGGCGGACTTCATTGAGCGTGTGAGTCGAGAGGCCTTCGCCCACCTCGTAGCCCCACTCGGCGAGGCGGCGCGCGGCTCGGGGCCAGTCGACCAGGAGGGGATCGACCCGGAGCGCCGCGACGAACCGTTCGTCGCGCAGGAAACCCTTCTGCCAAGCGGCTCGCTCTTCGTCATCGAAGGGCGAGTTGGTCATGTAGATCGATTTGACATTGGCGAGTTCCATGCAGCGCGTGACGTAGGTTTCGGCATTCCATTGCGCGAACCAATCGCGCAGCGCGGGCAGGTCGCGCCGCTTCACATCCAATCCAAGCCGATGGAGCGTCGTCAGGACGCCGCGGCAGGCTTCGGAGAGGGGCGAATGTTGGATGAAGAGGACGTTCCAGATGATCTCGGCCTGGCGGCTTTTGCGCAGGGTCAGGAAGCTCTCGGGCAGGAGTTTCTGGCGGCGGTTGACTTCCGCCATCAGGTAATGGTAGACGAGCAACTCGTCGATCCCCCACAGGAGCAGCCCGCCCAACAAGGGATCGTACAGATGCGTGTGGATATCGATGACGGGTGTCGAGTTGACCGCCCGGTCGACCATCGCAGCCAGAGCGTTGCGTCGGAATTCCGTGACGGGGGTGCTCATGGGCGCTGATCTTCCTCCGACGTCGGGCCAGCCAGCCAATCGCGATTGAACCGTGTGAAGGTGATGAACTGGTATCCCCGCTCGGCGCCCCGTTCCCACAGAACGCCAACGGTCCCATCCCGGAGGACCGCAAGGTCGGAGTACGCCGCCAGTCCGGGTGCGACCGCCCGTTCCCACGGAAAGGTCAACCCCTCGTCCCGGCTGATCCGAACGACGAGATTCGCCCGGTCGGGGCCTTTGGGGCCGGTCCACAGAATCCAGTCGCCACCCTCTCCATCGACCGGGGCCGGGTAACGCTCGATGGCGCAACACACCGGTGTGACCTTCTCGCCCGGGCGGGCTGGAGACCAAGTCTGCCCTCCGTCGCTGCTGGTTGAGAGCCAGCGGTGGGGGCCGGATTGCTGTCGGATGTCGATCATCAACCGGCCGTCGTGCAGCTCGACGAGTTGGCACTCGTCGCCCGAGATGACCGGCACCCTTTGGCCTCGCTGCCACGTGCGGCCGTGGTCCGTGCTGAAAACGGCAAAAACTGCGAAAGGCTCGAACATCCAAACCGGTATGACGAGTCGTCCATCGCGGGTCTCAATGCCGCCGCCCGGCCCCACGACGCTGCAACGCCACTTGGGGTCCGCCAGGTCGCGCGTCACGCCTGTGAGGTCGATTGGTTCGGACCAGGAGGCGCCGTTGTCGTCGCTGGTGCGCGCCAGGATTTGGCTGTCGTCGGTTCCGGGGCGTGCCGTCGAGGTGTTTCGGCCCGGTTTGCACCGGAGGTAGAAGAGCCAGATTCGTTTCTTCTGCCTGTCGACGAGAGTCGCCGGATTGGCGGCTGACCAGCGATCGCCGGGGTCTTCGATGATCTTCATCGGCGACCAGGTTACGCCGGCGTCCCTGCTGCGCCGGCAGACCAGATCGATGTCGTTGTCGTCGTAGCCCGGGTCGCCCAGGTTGTGTTTGCGGGCTTCGGCGAAGGCGAGCAGCGTGCCGTCCGGGGCCGTCTCGATGGCCGGGATGCGGTATGCGACGTACCCCTCCGTCCCCGAGGCGAAGACGTCCGTTTGCTGAAGCAGGGGCTGTCCGCGGACTGGGGCGACGCCGAGGAAGCCGATGACAGCGGCAAGCGAGCAGAGCGGAATGGCTCGTGACTTCATAGCTCGTCAACACGGCCGGACGCGGTTTAAGACCCGGGCTCTACGTCTCATCTCACCCCGCTCCCAAAGCGCGCTCGAGCCGACGGGGTTATCCGATTTTGGGCAGTGCCCACGGTTTGCGGTACTCGTAGCTGTATTGCTTGACCTGGACGGGGTCGCCGACGATCTGCTCTTTGGCCGGATCCCACTTGAGGGGCTTGCCGGTCTGGACGGCGATGTTGCCCAGGTGACACACGGTGGCTGAGCGATGGCCGATGGCGACATCGCAGATGGGCGGCTTGCGGCTCTTGATGGCGTCGAACCAGTTCTGGTGGTGGTCGCGGCTGACGGTGAGGTGGACTTCGTCCTGCCCGAGCGGTTCTTCGATGGCGCCTTTGACCGAGGATTCGAGCTTGCCGCGGTCGACATAGATGATGCCGTCCTGGCCTTCGAACGTGGTGCCGATGCGGTGGCTCTGGCCGCAGAGGACTGTGACTCCGTTGGCGTACTTGTAGGTGATTTCGAACCAGTCCGGCACTTCGTATCGCTTCTGCGGATCGTAGTCGGCGCGCGCGCTGATCTCGACTGGGCCGCTCTCGTCCATGTTGAGGGCCCACTGCGTGATGTCGAGGTGATGCGCCCCCCAGTTGGTCATCTGCCCGCCCGAGTAATCCCAGAAAAAGCGGAAATAGTAATGGACGCGGTGCTTGTTGTAGGGACGCTCCGGCGCCGGCCCCAGCCACATGTCGTAGTCGAGCTCGGCCGGCGGCGCGCTGTCGGGCACCGGCGGCTCCTTGGTCCAATTCACCCCCGGCAGACCGACGCGCACGGTTTTGATGTCGCCGATACGCCCTGACCGGACGTACTCGCAGGCGCGGCGGAATTTCTCGTCTCGCCAGGAGCGCTGCTGGCTGCCGGTTTGGACGATCCGGTTGTAATAGCGGGCGGCTTTGACCATGGCCCGGCCTTCGTGGATGGTCAGGGTCAGCGGCTTCTCGACATACACATCCTTGCCGGCCTGGCAGGCGTGGATTGCGGGGAGGGCGTGCCAGTGATCGGGCGTGGCGATGAGGACCGCGTCGATCTCCTTGTTCTCGAGCAAGGCCCTGTAGTCTCCATATCCCTTGGCCTCGATGCCGGTCTTTTCCTTGAGTTGTTTCTGGGCTTGCGCCACGTGACTCTTGTCGACGTCACAGACGGCGACCACGTGTTTGGCCATGGTGGGCGCCATCATGTTGCTGCGGCCTTGCCCGCCGACGGCGATGATCCCGACGCGGATGGCTTCGCTGGGCGGCGACCCGGTCTGTGCGCGGGTGCGATTGAGGAAAAGGCTGGGGGTGGCGACGAGCGTGGCGGCGCCGAGCGACGCAGTCCCAGCGCGTTTGAGGAAAGCCCGACGGGGCATCGACGAAGGATTTGTCATACGGATGCTTATCCGGTTTTTGGGGCGCGATGTCAACGCTCCCGGGCCGGCCAACAGAATCCTTGAAAGGCGCAAATGAGAGGTGCGACAGTTGCGTCGATCGCGCCGAGTTCTCGGCGCTCAAGATTCCAGGCGGACGTTTGGTGAGCAGGATTTGCCAGTATGGCTAAGGAATTCATCCGGATCGGCGGCGCGCGCGTCCACAATCTCAAGAACCTCTCGCTCGAAATTCCGCGCGAGCGGCTGGTGGTGATCACGGGGCCGAGCGGCTCGGGCAAGTCGTCGCTCGCCTTCGACACCATCTTCGCCGAGGGACAGCGCAAGTACATGGAGTCGCTTTCCGCGTACGCCCGCCAGTTCCTAGATTTGATCGAGAAGCCGGACGTGGACTTCATCGAGGGTCTTTCGCCCGCGATTGCCATCGAGCAGCGGACCGCCGGGGCCAATCCGCGCTCGCTCATTGCGACGACGACCGAGATCTACGACTACCTCCGCCTCCTCTACGCCCACGTCGGCCAGCCGCACTGCCCCCTGACCGGCCTCCCAATCGCCTCGCAGACCGCGACCGAGATCGTGGACAGAATCGCCGCGTTGCCGCCTCGCACCCGAGTCATGCTCCTGGCTCCCGTCGTCCGCAAGCAGCGCGGCGAATTCCGCGATGTCCTCGAACGCCTGACCCGCCAGGGGTTCGTCCGGGCGCGCCTCGATGGCGAGATGTATGAGCTGGGCGGCAACGTGCGGGCCAGGCTCGATCCCAAGAGAAAACACACAATCGAGGTCGTGGTCGATCGCTTGGTGATCGACGCCGCGGTCCGGACCCGACTGGCCGATTCCGTCGAGACCGCCTTGAAATGGGGTGAGGGGTGCGTTCTGGCGCTCGAGCAACCGCCGGGAGCCGACGCGGCCGCGGGCTGGACGGAGACCTTGCATTCGAGCCGGATGTACAGTCCCGCCACGGGCCTGAGCTATGACACCCCGACGGCGAAGCATTTCTCGTTCAACGCGCCGTTTGGCGCGTGCGCGGTCTGTCACGGGCTGGGGAAGAAGCCCGTCTTTGACGACCATCTGGTGATTCCAGATTCCCGGAAAACGCTCGCGCAGGGGGCAGTGGCGGCCTGGCGGCACGGCGGCAAGCGGATGGTCGCGTACTACAAGAGCCTGCTCAAGGGGCTGGCAGCCCATCACGGCGTCAGCCTGGAGACTCCGTTCGAGAACCTGCCCGAGGCGTTCAAGCGGGTTCTGCTCCACGGATCGGGCGAGACCCCCATCGAGTTCACGTTCTGGCGCGCTGGGAAGATGAGCAGGTTGAGCCGGCCTTTCGAGGGGGTCCTCCCGAATCTCGATCGCCTCTACCGCGAGAGCGAGAGCGAATTCACGCGCAACCGGCTCAAAGCCTTCATGAGCCAGCAAACGTGCGACGCCTGCGGCGGGCGGCGCCTCAAGCCCGAGATTCTCGCCGTGACGTTGGAAGCGGCGGACGGCGCCGGCCAGGCGGGTGCGACGGCGCCCCGAGCGCCCGAGGCGACTCGATCGGCGATCTCCGGCCCGGGGACTGGCCCGTCGATTCCCGGTCTTTCGATCATGGATGTGTGTCGACTCTCGGTCGAGCAGGCGGATCGATTCCTGAGGGATGTGAAGCTGACGGAATTCCAGCAGAAGGTGGCCGGCGAGATCGTCAAGGAGTTGCGGGCGCGCCTGGGTTTCCTCAGAAACGTCGGTCTGGGGTACCTCACTCTCGACCGCGAGAGCGGCAGCCTCAGCGGCGGAGAGGCCCAGCGAATCCGTTTGGCCACGCAGATCGGCGCGGGCCTGGTCGGCGTGCTCTACATCCTGGATGAGCCGAGCATCGGGCTGCACCAGCGCGACAACGACCGTCTGCTGCACACACTCGAAGGCCTGCGCGACCTGGGCAATTCCGTCCTCGTGGTCGAGCACGACGAGGAGACCATCCGCCGCGCCGATTACCTGATCGATCTGGGGCCCGGGGCCGGGGTGCGGGGCGGTGAACTGGTCGCTTGCGGTACGGTGGCCGAGGTGATGGCCAATCCACAGTCGTTGACCGGACGTTATCTCAAGGGCGATCTGGCGATCCCGATCCCACGTCGGCGCGGAAAGCCGGTGGGCGACAAAGGCTGGCTCACGGTTGTGGGGGCGCGGGAGAACAATCTGAAGAGCATCGACGTCCGATTCCCGCTCGGGACGCTCACATGCGTGACGGGCGTGAGCGGGTCGGGCAAAAGCACCCTGGTGGACGACATCCTGCGGCGTGCCCTGGCCAGGCGTTTGACCGGTGCCAGCGAGCGGCCGGGCCTGCACACCGGCATCGAAGGCATCGAGAACCTGAGCAAGATGGTCGTGATCGACCAGACACCGATCGGGCGCACCCCGCGGAGCAACCCCGCCACCTACACAGGCGTCTTCAACCAGATTCGCGACCTGTTCGCGCGCCTGCCGGCGGCCAAGGTCCGCGGCTACTCCTCGGGGCGATTCAGCTTCAACGTCCGGGGGGGGCGTTGCGAGAAATGCCGTGGAGACGGCGTCCTCAAGATCGAGATGAACTTCCTGCCGCCGGTCTATGTCCCATGCGAAGCGTGCGGCGGGCGGCGGTACAATCGCGAGACTCTCGAGATCACGTACAAAGGACTCAACATCGCGGACGTGCTCGATCTGACGGTCGATGAAGCGATTCCGTTTTTCCGCGCGCTGCCCGACATCGCCGATGCCTGTGTCACGCTGGCTGAGGTCGGTCTGGGTTACCTGCGCCTGGGCCAGTCCGCCACCACCCTCAGCGGCGGCGAAGCGCAACGGCTCAAGTTGGCGACCGAGTTGAGCAGGCGGTCGTTGGGGCATACCCTCTACCTGCTCGACGAACCGACCACCGGCCTCCACTTCCACGACATCGCCAAGTTGCTCGAGGTCCTGGTCAGGCTGCGCGACGCCGGCAATACCCTGATCGTCATCGAGCATCATCTCGACGTCATCAAGTGCGCGGACTGGATCATCGATCTCGGGCCCGAGGGCGGGGCTGACGGGGGCCGGGTGGTCGCCGCCGGCACGCCGGATCAAATCAGCGCCAATCCGGCGAGCCATACCGGACGCTACCTGCGCCGGGCCCTCGCGCGCTGAGCGGGGCGGCTCGCCCGCGCTTTTCGTAGCGCAGCAAAGCCGCAGCCGAAGTCTCTTCTTTCAAGAAAGGAAGAAATGTACAGAGACTTGCACACCCCGATGGTAGATAGGGCACTCAGGCTTCACAGGATGAACTCTATGCGCGCTTGAAAGGGCGCAGTGCATAGAATCCTTGAAATGCCGCATCGAGCGCCGACAATGAGGGCGAACCTGCCCCCGGTAAGCCGGGGGTTTCAAGAAATCGAGTCATGCTCGCCACTGGCCATACGTTCCGGATCATTCTGGGCATTGCGCTGATCGCAGGCTTGGCGCTGGGAGGGTTGCGCGGGCGCGCCGCGAGTTCGGATGAGGATCGGGCATACGAAGTGGCGATCAAGATGTTCCAGGACGGCCTCTTCGAATTCGCGGATCGGGAATGCGCCAAGTTCGCAGCCGCCTACCCGAATTCGGAACGACTCGCGGATGTCGTCGTTGTCCAGGTCCAGGCTAAAATCAAACTTAACCAGTTCGACGACGCCCTCGCCCTCCTGACCGAGCGCGCCCCGGCCGCCGGGCCGCGGGCGGATGAATTCGCGTTCTGGCGCGCTGAGATTCTCGTGCAAAAAGGACAGCTCGGCCCCGCGGCCGACGCCTTCGCACATCTGACGGCGACATTCCCTCAATCGCCGCGTTCCCTGAACGCCGCCTACCGCGAGGCTTATTTCCGTTCCACTTTGGGCGAAACCGATCGAGCGGTGGCCTTGCTGCGGGACCCGACTGGCGCCTTCGTGCGGACCGCCAATGCGCATCCCGAGGACGAATTCGCCGTGCGGGGGCGGCTGCTGCTCGCCGAGATTCTCAGCAGCCGTGCCGATCTTCAGGGGGCCGAGGAAGCGCTCGCGGCCATCGGCGACCGCCCCCTGCCGCCCGAACTCGGCTGGGAGCGCGGGTTTCTCATGGCGCGACTCAAGGTTGAAATGGGCAAAATCCAGGAGGCCTACCCCCTCTCGACCAACCTCACGGCCTCGATCCCCGCATCCATTCCACTCGAGCGGCGCGCCGCGGCGCTGCTCATCGAGGCCGACCTGCTCGACCGGATGGGACAGGCAGATTCGGCGCTGCAGGCCTACGAGCGCATTCTGGCCGAAAGCCCGGCCGGCCCGCTACTCGAACAGGCCATCGCGCGCTACATCGCACTGAGCCTGCGGGCGCCGGACATGGCGACCCCGGTTCAGCGGTTCGAGGCTGTGCTCGCGGCGCACCCCAACAATGCAGCCCTCGCCCCGGTCCGCCTGACGCTGGGCGAACTCAAACTCAAGCAGTATTACGCGTCCAGGACGGCCGCGGCGCCTGGGGCTCCGGCGAACCTGGCGCTTGCCACGAACCTCTTGGGACAGGCCCTTGCCCAGTTCGATTGGGTGGCGACTAATCGTCCCGCAGGCCCGTTGTTCGGCCGCGCCCAGCTCAATCGGGGATGGTGTCATTGGGAAGAAGGTCCGCAGAGCCTGGCTGAAGGCCTCAGGGCGTTCCGGGACGCCGCGGCGCACTTGTCTTCGCCGGCTGACCAGAATATTGCGCGGTTCAAGTGGGCCGACTGTCAGCTTCGGCTGTCGGACATCCCAGGAGCGATATCCAACTACTGGATCGTTGCCACCAATGCTCCGGCAACCGCAGGCGCTACCAACGATTTGGCGACGGAGGCCCTGGCCCAAATCGTCCGCGCAGGCGTCGAGGCTGGCGATCTGGCCAACGCCTCGACCGCCCTGAACCACCTGTTGCGCGCGGACCCGACCGGACAACTCGCCGATCGCCCGACTTTGTTGGTGGGCCAGGCCCTCGCACAGTTCGGCCAGCCCCAGGCCGCTCGGACGCTCTACGATGAATTCCTGCGACGTTACACAAACTCGGCGCGCCTCCCGGAAATCCGTCTGGCCCTCGCCGAGACATTCGAACTGGAGCGCGGATGGGAGGCCGCTCACCGAGCGTATGCAGCCTGGTTGGGCGCCTACAGCAACAACCCCGCGGTCTCCACCAACATGATCGCCCAGGCCACGTTCGACCTGGCGCGCGTCGCCTACCGCGCCCAGCCCGACACCAACGCCTTGGCGCTTCTGACGAATTTCGTCCGCCTCTATCCGTATCACACCAACGCCCCGCTCGCGCAGTATCTGGTCGGCGAATATGCCTTCGGGCAGGGCGATTACGCGGGAGCGGAGTTGTATTTCCTGGATCGATCGCTCACCCAGAACACGAACCTCCTCTGGGGCGAACTCACCTATCGCGCCCGGTTGATGGCCGGACGCGCCGCCGTCGCCCGCCAGAGCTACCGCAGCGCTCGGGACCACTTCGATTGGCTGATCACCAACGGGCCGCTCCACGTGGCCAACTCGCCCGTCCCCATTCCAATCGTGGCGGAGGCCTATTTGTTCCGCGGCGACACCTTCGTCCTGGAACCGACTGAAGCCGAGACCAACAGTCTGGCGCGCTTTGGCGAAGCCATCAACGCCTTCTCCAAAATCACGGAGCGGTTCCCGACCAACGAGTTCGCTCCCCTCGCCTGGGGCCGGATCGGCGAGTGCCACTTCCAACTCGCCACTCTGGACCCCAAACGGTACGACAGCGCCGCCAATGCCTTTCGACGGGTGCTCGAATCGCCGGCCGACGCCTCCCTGCGGAGCCAGGCCGAGTGGAAACTCGGCGTGGTCCTCGAAAAGCAGGCCCAGCTCAAGCCCCCCCCCGAGCGCGCCGCCCTGTCCGAGCAGGCGCTCGATCATTACCTCCGCGTCCTCTATGCCAAGAACCTCCGGCCCGACGAGCAGCCCGATCCGTACTGGCTCAAACGCGCTGGCCTCAGCGCCGCCGAACTGGCCGAGAGCCTCAAGAAGTGGGATGTGGCCCTCGGACTCACCCGCCGCCTGATCACCGACCTTCCGATCCTCAGACCCCGCCTCGAAAAAAAGATCGAGGATCTCCAAGCCGCCCGACAGAGCGGCGACACCCCGTAGCGCGAAAGGGATGCACTCGAGTCGTCGTTCCCGTCAACGCCAGGCTGCACCATTGACTGTGGATTATCAATCCTGCAGGCCGCGCGCCCTCGGACTGCATGGGGCATGCATCACCCCTGCTACAGCGAGGCAGCGGTCATTGGAAACGCGCATTTTGGATGGCACATGCCACACCAATGACAGGGAGTGAGTCCATTCTGCAATACGTGATCGTGTTCATGAAATGGCGGTTTCTTAGCCCCCGCCAACGCAGCGCGATGACCGGCCCATGCGTCGGCATCGCCGGTCCATTTCGCGGCATTTCGCGCTATGCGCACCCGCTCGCCGCCATTACCATGCGCGAAAGAAAACAGTGGAATCCATGAACATCGAAAAACCGATCACGACCTCAGACACGCCAGCCAGGCTCGGCATCGTTGGACGCCGCGTTGGGAGACATCTGGCGGGACTCACTCTGCTCGCGGTGCTGACGATCCTGCCCGATGCCGTCCAGGCTCAGTTCCTTTACACGACCGATCGGAACCGAATCACGATCACCCGGTACACCGGCCCGGGCGGTGCCGTGACCATTCCCGAGACCATAAACGGCCTGCCTGTGGTCGGCATCGCGGACAAGGCGTTCGAGGGGAGCGTCGACATGACCAGCGTCACGATCCCCGCCTCGGTGACGACCATTGGCGCCTGGGTGTTCAAGGGATGCACGAGCCTGGCCGCCATCGAGGTGCGCACATCGAACACGGCTTTCCGCAGCATCGAAGGCGTGCTGTTCAACAAGATGCAGACGAAACTTCTGGCCTGTCCGGGAGCGCGGGAAGGCGCCTACGCCGTCCCTGGATCCGTCACCAGCATCGAGACAGGGGCATTCCACGGCTGCGCTCGCCTGACCAGCCTGACGATTCCCAGGAATGTCACCGCCATCCGGGCCGGGGCATTCGGGGGCTGCACTGGCCTGACGAGCGTCGCGCTCCCGGAGCGCCTGACGAAGATCGAGGCCGGGCTGTTCGAAGGTTGCGTCAACCTGACCAGCGTCGCGATTCCCACCACGGTCACCCTTGTCGGGAGCGGCGCGTTCCGAGCCTGCACGGGCCTGACCGCCATCACGATCCCCAACGCCGTCACGAAGATCGAGGACGGGGCATTCGAGGATTGCGCCGGCCTGGCCGGCGTCACGCTCGGGACAAAGGTCGCCAGCATCGGGTCTTCCGCGTTTGCGCGCTGCACCAGCCTGACCGCCATCACGATCCCCAACGCCGTCACGAAGATCGGCGATGGGGCATTCGAGGATTGCGCCAACCTGGCCGGCGTCACGCTCGGGACAAAGGTCGCCAGCATCGGATCTTCCGCGTTTGCGCGCTGCGCGGGCCTGACCGCCATCACGATCCCCAACGCCGTCACGAAGATCGGCGATGGGGCATTCGAAGATTGCGCCAACCTGGCCGGCGTCACGCTCGGGACAAAGGTCGCCACCATCGGACGGGCCGCGTTTGCGGGCTGCACCAGCCTGACCGCCATCACGATCCCCAACACGGTCACAAGCCTGGGGAACGAGGTGTTCGCAGATTGCGTCAACCTGGCCGGCGTCACACTCGGGACAAAGGTCGCCACCATCGGACGAGCCGCGTTTGCGCGCTGCACCAGCCTGACGGGCATCACGATCCCCAACACGGTCACAAGTCTGGGGAACGAGGTGTTTGCAGATTGCGTCAACCTGGCCAGCGTCACACTGGGAACCAAGGTCGCCAGCATCGGGCGATACGCGTTTTGCCGCTGCACGAGCCTGACGAGCATCACGATCCCCAGGAGCGTCACCAGCATCCAGGCGTGGGCGTTTTGGGCTTGCACCAACCTGGCCAACGTCACGATCCCCAACACGGTCACAACCATCGGAGACGAGGCGTTCGAGAGCTGCACGAGCCTGACGAGCGTCACGATCCCCAGCAGCATCACCACCATCGGAGTCGCGGTCTTCTACCGCTGCACGAGTCTGACGAGCGTCACGATCCCCGAGAGTGTCACCCGCATCGGGGCGTATGCATTCTACGGTTGCAGCAGTCTGCCGAGCATCACCATCCCCAGCCGCGTCACGAGCATCGGGCCGTACGCGTTCTGCCGCTGCGCCAGCCTCACCGCCATCGCCATCCCGAACCGTGTCACCAGCATTGGGCGGTATGCATTCTTTGCCTGCACCGGCCTGGCGGACGTCGCGATCGGGCCCAGCGTCACGAGCATTGGACCGTATGCGTTCGGAAGCTGCACCGGCCTGACAAGCGTCACGATCCCCAAAGGGGTGACCAGCATCGATGCGTGGTTGTTTTCCGATTGCGCCGGCCTGACAAGCGTCACGATCCCCGACACCGTGACCCGCATTGCGGATGGGGCGTTCTTCGGGTGCACCGACCTGACGCGGATCACGCTCCCGCCTAAAGTCACCAGCATCGGAGAGCACGCGTTCGCGGGCTGCACCGGACTGGCCAGCGTCTGCTTCCTCGGAAACGCCCCCGCCACGTCCACCGCATTCGACGATTGCCCCGCAACGGTCTATTACCTGCCGGAGACCACCGGTTGGGAGCCGACATTCAGCGGGCGTCCGACCGCCGTGTGGGTGCCCCGGATCGAGGCCGCCGACGCCGACTTCGGCGTCCACGCGAACCGCTTCGGATTCGACATCACATGGACCCCCAAGAGCATTGTGGTCGTCGAAGCCTGCTCTGATCCGGCCAATCCGATCTGGGTGCCCGTGAGCACGAACACACTCGCCACGGGCCTTTCGTCTTTCAACGACCCGAAGTGGACGGATTTTCCGGCTCGATTCTACCGCCTCCGCTCGAAGTGACAGACGACGCAATCGGACGGCGTCATTCGATCAGACGCAAACGCTCGATCATGCGCGCGACCTTGTCGCGATGCGCAAGAATGGGCCGCGGATCGGTCGTGAAGTGCGTCAGGTCCTTGGAAACGCTCTCCGGAACCTCGAGCAGACTCCGAGCCTCTCGGACCAACGCGCTCGATGCCTCGCGATCGCCGACGCGCTCGACCTCCCGTTCGAGCAGCCAGAGGTACTCGTAGTCCTCCATGCCGTCCCGCAGGTTGTCCCACCGAAGCGAGTTGATCGGGGCATCGAGGTTCGGCGCGGTCGAGGCGTTGGGATCGCGCCGCGGCGGGTACAGGAAGCGGCCGTCGCCGTTGCCCCAGGGCCTGCGGTAGCCGACCGGGTTGCCGTAACCGGAGACCCAGCTCATGGGATCGGCCCAGGGATTCTGCACGTTGGGCTCGGGATAGGCCAACGGACTGCTCCAGTACACCGTGGCCCAGACCAGGATGCCCGAGACGCCGTACTGCCACGATTGCCAGGGCCAGAGCCGCAGTTCGGTGCCGGGATGATCGATGAACTCGGTCACGTAGGGTGCCTTGGGCCCGGTGCAAATATACCACCAGACCTCCTCGCCGGCCTCCTTGCGCGCCCGCACCCTCTCGCGTGTCCATTCCGGAGTCAGGCCGCACCAGATGTCCACATGGCCTATCAACTCCTTCTCCGGCTGCTCGGTCAGCATCCGGCGCAGGCCAGGGGCGGCTTCCTTGATCCGCTGCTGGCCCGCCACAACGAACGCGTAGTCCTTCGGATCCGGCTCATCGAACCAATAGGTGAACGCTTTGCCCAGCCAACCGTTCTCGCGCAGATGCCGCTCGACCTGCCCCAGGTAATCCCTGAATAGCGCCGCATGCTCGGGCGTGCCCTCCTGGAATCCTTCGAGTTCCCCGAGATGCCGGCTGTGAAAGGTGCCCCCGCCCATGCCCCGCAACGGAAGCTGGAACGTGCTGAAATGATGCTGATCGAGCCATGTCCGCGCTGCCACATCGAACTGGGCGAAATCCACCCGCGCCCGCTTGTTCGCCCCCTCACCCTCGAACCGGACACGAAACGGTGCATACTCGAAAAACGAATACGGGCTGATCCGATGCTCGGCAAAATTTCGCAGGTATTTGGCGAACACCGCCTCCTTGTCTACCCCATGGCTCAGGCGGTGATACCGGTTGATTTCGTGCGTTCCCAAGCCCAACGCGCTGCGCAGATGCGTCTCCGCAGGCAGGGCGAAATCGTACACATCGACCTCGAGCCCCGCCCGCAGTGTCCCCGCCGACGTCCTGACCTCGATCTCGCCGCGGTGGCGTCCGGCCCGGGCGGACTCCGGCACCCGGATGGTGATCCAGAGCGGCTGGTTGCGGTGAGCCGCCAGTTTCAGCGGGGTCTTGAGCGGCGGCAACGGATCGGGATACCAACCCCGAACACACGAGGCGTCCGTCGGCTGGGTCACATGCACGTACGCCACTTCGTCGAAACGAACTTCAATGGGACTCGAATCCCCGCGCTCGTCACGCAGGGTCACGGCGGGAGTTTCGAGCAGGGTCGTCTCGCGATCCGGCCGCAACACCAGTTGCACGGCCTCGAATTCGTTCCGGGCCGCGGCGATCTCGATCGCCCGCCGCTCTCCCATCCGCGCCGGAACCGGCGCAACCCGGTCGCGTCCCACCTTCCAGCCGCTTTCGCACCACCAGGCTGTCACGCCGCCCTCGTCCGCCAGCCAGAATCCGTAGCTGGCGTCCTCGAGCAGCCCCACCCGGAGCATCGACGTGCCCCGAAAGACGCCCTGGCCCGCGTCGTTCGTGATCGTCAACGCGATCCGATTCTCCCCGGCCCCGGGAAACCCAAGGCGCAGATCGAAGCGGCCTGTCTCACCAGGCGGCACCGAAGCCGTCATCGAGCGGACTGCTGGGCCCGCTTCCTGCCCGATGCCGAGACACGTCGCCGATGCAGTGAAGGCGACGGCGCGCGGCGCGCGATTCGTGGCGACAATCGCGATGCAAAAGTCCCCGTCCGCGGCCCGACACGTCCAACCGGCCAGCGCAATACCGACCTCCGGACTCGCTTCACGCGACTCGATAAACAGCGTCTCGCCGTCGGCGTCGGGCGGCGGGTTCTCCAACGCCGCCTCGTACTCGAAGGTGTCCACCTGGAATCCGGCTTCCTGGCCCGATTGGCTCAGACGGACGAGGACCTGGTCGGCCGGGAACAGCGACATTGGAAGTTCAGCCCGCCCGCCCCGCTTCTGGCCGTCGAACTCGGCAACAGCCACCCAGGCCTGTCCATCCCGGCTCGCATCGATTCGCAGCACCCCGCCCGTGTGATAATTGATGCCGGCGCGCAGGCTTGCGGAGATTTGGGGACTGCCGGACACGGCGAACCGATAGACCACCTCGGCGCCCGGCCAGAACAACCAGCGGTTCGAGTTGAAGCCGGCCTGATTCGTCACCAGCGGACGGTGATAATTGGCCCCGCGCCAGTTCAGGTTCGGCTCGAACCGATACACCCCGGCGCGAACGCTCTCGGCCTCGCCCAATTCGATGCCCTCAGCCGTCTCGGCGTGCGCCGCAAACACCGGAACCAGTTCGACGCAGTCGAAATCCAATCGCCCGTCAACCTCCCATTGCCCGAGTCGCACGAAATCGCGCGGGTTGTTGTGCGGGTTCATGAAGATGAACTCCTCGCGTCCCCAACGATGGTCGAGGGGGAAATCCCGGTTAACCCGGCTCGGCCCGGACATCGCAGTCCCCCCGTGCGCCTCGGCCGCGCGTCGTCCCATGAAGCCAAAGCAGTATAGGCCCCCGGGCTGCAGCGCCAAATCCGCCGTCCGCCACCAGTTGGGTTCCTTGCCGTCGCCTTCGAGACCAATGCAGACCTGGCCGGCGGCAGCGTTGCCCTCAGCGCGCACGACACGGCCCTTGCCGCCCGAAAGAGTCCATCCCTCGACGCGTTCCTGCGATCGCTCGAAGCTCGGGTTGGGCAAGAGGTTCTGGCCGAGACACGCGGTGTCGAGCACCGACACGGCGCCCGCCCAGGCAATGAGGAAAACGGTGTTCTTCATGGTCAATCTGCATCTGGCCATACGCCCATTGATCCAGGCTGACAACAGTATTTCACTGTCGCCAGGAGCCGAGTCGACGGCCTATGCTGGCCGGTGCCGGGGATGGCGCGCCGGAAATCGGTGTCCTCGTCCCCTCATGCCACTTCCCGGCTTGGCCGGCGTCGGCCCGCCGAGGCGCCCGGCAGGCGCCACAACACGATGTGAGTTATGTGGAAGAGAAGAAGCAAGCGGCTCGCCAGGTTCCTCGCCATTGCCGCGCTGGTGTGCGTGGCCGGTCTTGCCGTACTCAAAGTGTGGCTGGATGCTTCTTACTTCGACGGCTACGACCCAAACGCACCCTTGAACCTCGAGCTGGCCCTGGTCGAGGAAAGACAAGCTTACACGTGGACGAAATTCTACTACGCAGGCGCACGCGGCGATCGCGTTCCGGCTGTGATGGCGACCCCAAAGAATGCCTCCGGTCCGTTGCCTTGCGTGGTGTTCCTGCACGGGATCGGCAACGACAAGGAGTTCATGGCGCGACACAAGCTCGATGTGCCGTTCGTCCAGGCCGGATTCGCGTTCGTCTGTTTCGACCAATTGATGCGGGGCGAGCGGAAAGTGAAGGGCGGGCTCGCCGGGCTCGAAGCCTTTCGCGTCCGGGCTTCGCGAACCGTCAACGACACCCGGCGCCTGATCGATTACCTGGTCACCCGGCCGGACATCGCGACCAACCGCATCTACCTCTGCGGGGCGAGCTACGGCGCCATGACGGGGAGCACCGCTACCGCCTTTGACGAGCGCATCCGCGCCGCCGTGCTGGTCTATGGGGGCGGACACATGGTCTGCTTGCTCTCCTCGCCCACCGTAATCGAGACCGCGGGGAAGTGGCGCCATCTGCTGTGGCTGCCGGCCTGGTACTTCACCAGCGTCTGGGACCCGGTCAGATACGCCGGCGCCATCGCCCCCAGACCGGTCCTGATCCAGAACGGCAAGGCGGACACGGTGATTCCGCCCGATTGCGCGCGCGCCCTCCAGGAGGCGATCCGCGAACCCAAGACCATCCAATGGTACGACGGGGATCACTTGGGCAAGACGCGCGACTTGGACCTCCCGACCGTCAACGCCGTTTTGGCCGAAGCAGTCAGCTTTCTCGATCGCGAGGATGCTCTTCGCCGCCCGCCAAAACGCGACAGCCAGGGCGCATTCTAAGGGTCTGTGCAAAATCGGAAGTAATTTTGCACAGACCCTAAGTCACGTTACTAAAATGTCAGATCAAGGGTGAGCGCATCACCAGCATCGCGCGCGATCACGATATCGACGGACTTCTTGTTGCCAAGTGTAAGCGTAGCCGACAACCCGAGGCGATGAAGCGCGGACAGTACGTAGAACTCAGCCGCGAGATTAGTGTCGTAGGTGCTCACTATTGTAGGCCGAACGCCTCAGATCACCGACCGCCGCCGGGAAATCGTTCTCCCAGGGGAGCGCGCGTCGGAACGACCCATGGGCGACGAAACCGAAGCGGCGGGCGGTGGAGCGAGTGGTTCGGCTTTGCTCGCGAATGACTCCTGGTGTCCGACAGATGGCGTACGGCCGGATGAATTGCGGCGCAATGTGCCGTCCCGAGCTGCGTAACGTCAACTCCTGCGGCCTGTGGTCGTGGCGTAGTCTCCGCAGTCGGTCCACAGTAAATGTCGTGCCTCCATCTGCCAGTGACACACTGGTCAATACCCCCCAGTACAACAGCTTGCTGCAGTCAGTTGAATCCGCCAGCAATACGGGCATGAGGAGTCCATCCGCTTCGGCGTTGAGCCAGAGTCTGTATCCTGTAATCCACGCCTTGGTCTGGTGGAATACTGCTGGGCCAGCATTGCGGGCTCCCAAGAGCAATCGGTCGCCATGGACGATCGTGTAGATGCAGTAGTCGGAGATGGCGTTCATGCTGCGTTCTCCATAGCCCACAGAGGTCAGCGACGGGAGCCAGCCGCCGATGAGGTTGGATTTATCCCTGAGCCAATCGGCTGGCTCCCGTTAGATGCACCGCTTGGTTGGCCTTCTGAGTTAAATCGAAAATGGAATGGGTTTCCCTTGATCTTCCCCAAACCCAACTCGGCGCGCAACGCATCTCTGAGTGATAGAAGCAACGGTTCCACACTGGCGCCTTCCCTTCGCGTGCTAATCGTTGTCGCCATATTCTTTGCGATTTGGACCTGATCATCTGTGCCGAAGAGCTGTATGTCAGCAATTGCTGACTCGAACCCTCTGGCGAACTCTCTGGAGGAGTCGATTGAGCCGCGGCCCACTCCGGCTTCCAACCGTCGATACGCCTCAATTAAATACTGCACTCGCACTTCTCTACGTTTGTTGTTGCGATCTCGACGTGCATTGAGCGCGTGGACAATGTACCAGCCAAGAATTGCCACACCCGCAGTGGTCAATAGTGAAATCAGTAATGGCCAGTTCATAGCACTTGTCCTTTCGGCCAACGCTCCGGCTCACCGACGCCGGGCCAATGATGGTCGATTGCCAGCTGAAGCGCGATCCCGGCGTTCGGTGGAGCCGGTTTGTTGGACCATGTGTGCTGGAACTCTCACCGTGGCGGTCTCTTTTCCGGCGGCGGCTCGCGCCGATGAATCTGCTGGTTTCCCATGACTCGCTTTCGATACTCGGATTCCAACTCGGGCACGACGTCGATCGATGGAGGAGTGCGCCAGAGATTGGTCGAGGCGGCAGAG
>Ga0208939_1000207_pt1 | contig 51767 bp, 44 predicted proteins | sample AD_STIC12_MetaG_FD_184437 | JGI IMG/M metagenome (GOLD analysis project Ga0208939, IMG submission 184437) | Active sludge microbial communities of municipal wastewater-treating anaerobic digesters from USA - AD_STIC12_MetaG (SPAdes) (version 2) | ecosystem: Engineered > Bioreactor > Anaerobic >...
AGTATATTTGTTGCGCCCTGAAATACAATAAAATGCCATCCAAAAACACTTTGATTGTCAATCTTTTTGGGGGTCCTGCCGCGGGCAAGACCACCTGTGCCTGGGAGATTGCAAGTAAATTAAAAAAGCAACGGCTTGTAACGGAATACGTTTCGGAATACGCGAAAGAGCTGGTATGGGATGAAAAATTAGACATTCTGGATGGCAGCGAGCCCCACCAGCACCACATATTTGAAGTACAGACGCACCGTGTGGAAAGGCTGGTTGGCAAAGTTGACGTTGTGGTAACAGATGCCACCCTGCTGAACAGCCTTGTTTTTGGAGTAAACGTATCGGATGCTTTCCGCAGCGAGATCATAGACAATTTCAACCGGTTCAATAATTTCAACCTGTTTATTCAAAGAACATCATATTTTGAACAGGAAGGCCGTATCCACAACCTGGCACAGTCCCTTGAACTGGATGAAAAGATCATTGATATCCTGGCAGGTAACAAGATCCCTTTTGAAACCTACAGTCACAGGACTCTGGACCTGGTTATAATGAAAATTTGTTTACTAGTTAAAAGTTGAAAAAATGATTCTGAAGTACAACGGACCCCTGCAACGGCAACTCAATGACATAGCCAGTGTTGCCGAATACATGTGGCAAAAAGGCTGGGCAGAAAGAAATGCCGGAAACATCACCGTTAACGTCACTGAATTCATAGGAGATGAAAACAAAAACCTGCCTTCCATCAACAAGATACCTCTATACCATACGATTCCGCAACTGTCAGGACAGTATTATTACCTGACCGGTGCAGGCTCCAGGATGCGTGATATTGCCAGGAATCCCATGGACCAGGGGATCATTACCCGGGTAGCCCAGGATGGTAAAAGCATTGATGTACTGGCAGACAAGAATTTGCCACCTACCATGGAGCTGCCTGCTCACATGCTCATGCACCAGGTTTTCGCACAGGAAGCCATACAGAACGGGATTCCCGTATCAGCTGGCAGAAGGGTGGTTTTCCATGCGCATCCCACTGAGCTGATAGCCCTTTCTCATGTCAAGGCATTACAAAGCACGCGTGCCATAACCGAGGCATTGTATGAAATGCATGCAGAAGTGAAAATCTGCGTGCCCAACGGATTGGCATGGGTTCCCTATGAAATGCCCGGATCCATGGAACTGGCAAAAGCCAGTATTAAAGACCTCAAGAATTTCCAAATAATGTTGTGGGAACGCCACGGGGTACTGGGAACAGGCAACAATATCCTGGAAGTGTTCGATGCCGTGGATACGCTCAATACGGCTGCAAGGATCTACCTGTACGTTAATTCGCTTCGCAGTTAAGTCAGCACCTATGACCTCTTTTTTTCTGAAAAATCGTTCTGAGGTACTGGTGGTACAGTCAGAAGGATCATTATCAGGTGCCCATCTGGAAACACTGACCTGGTTGTTCGGGGGAGCCCTCCCGACCGGTCCTGACGACCCTTTTCTCAAGGGCTGGTTCAAAGGTCCGCGCCGTGAAATGGTCACGCCCTGGAGCACGGTAGCCACCGAGATCTGTCTTTCCATGAACATCCCGGGAATAATCCGAATAGAGGAGTTTTTCCCGGTAGGGGAACACGACACTGTCGATGCCATGCTACAGGAAATGTACCATGGGCTGGACCAGGAAGTATTCCGCACGGGACGTATTCCGGAGCAGGTCAGGGAAATCCGGGACATTGCAGCATACAACCGCGAGGAAGGCCTTGCCCTGAATGAAGAGGAGATAGGTTATCTTCAGGATCTGTCCCGGCGCCTGAACCGCTCTCTGACAGACTCGGAAATATTCGGTTTCTCCCAGGTCAACTCCGAGCATTGCCGGCATAAGATATTCAACGGCACATTCATCATAGACGGGGAAAAGCAGCCTTCCACCCTGTTTGAAATGATCAAAAAAACAGCGGCTGTCAATCCAAACCGCATTGTGTCGGCCTACAGGGACAATTGTGCCTTTATCTCTGGTCCGTCGCAACACGTGTTTTTCATACCAGGATTTCCGGACCGTCCCGGTTTTTTCAAGACAGTCCCCTACAACATGGTGATCAGCCTGAAGGCCGAGACCCATAATTTCCCCACCACGGTAGAACCTTTCAACGGGGCAGCGACCGGCAGCGGGGGAGAGATCCGGGACAGGATGGCCGGCGGAAAAGCCTCTTTCCCCCTGGCCGGCACGGCCGTTTACATGACATCACTGCCCAGGCTTGAAGGCGGAGCAGAAAGACCGGAGGGTCGCCCCTGGATGTACCATTCTCCCGAAGACATCCTGACAAAAGCCTCCAATGGGGCCAGCGATTACGGGAACAAGTTCGGGCAGCCCCTCATATGCGGATCCCTCCTGTGTTTTGAACACACGGAAAATAACCGGCAATACGGGTATGACAAGGTGATCATGCAGGCCGGCGGTGTGGGTTTTGCCCGGATGGAGGATGCCATGAAGGAAAAGCCCGGCAAAGGAGACAAGATCGTTCTCCTGGGCGGGGACAATTACAGGATAGGCATGGGTGGCGGGGCAGTGTCGTCCGTGGCCACCGGTGAATACGGAAATGCGATAGAACTTAACGCTGTGCAGCGTTCCAACCCCGAGATGCAGAAACGTGTCTATAACACCATACGTTCCCTGGCCGAAAACACAGTGAATCCCATTGTCTCCATTCACGACCACGGGGCAGGAGGCCATTTGAACTGCCTTGCCGAGCTGGTGGAACATGAAGGCGGCAAAATTGACATGGAGCAATTGCCCCTGGGGGATCCCACCCTGAGTGCCAGGGAGATCATAGGCAATGAATCACAGGAACGCATGGGCCTGGTGATGCACCCGCAGGACCTGGAATTGCTCCGGAAAACAGCAGAACGGGAAAGGGCTCCCCTATATGTGATAGGAGAAATCACAGGAGACGGACGCTTCACGTTTGAGAACCAGGCAACAGGAGAAAAACCCATAGACCTGGAAATCAAAGACCTGTTCGGTTCCGTGCCGCGTACGGTCATGGAGGACCAGACATGCGTGATATCATTTGAACCGCTGGCTTACGGACAGGACAACAAGTCATTGATGGATTATGCCCGGCAGGTGATACAGCTTGAATCGGTCGCCTGCAAAGACTGGCTTACCAACAAGGTGGACCGCTCTGTCACGGGATGGATTGCGGGGCAGCAGTGTGCCGGACCATTGCAGCTGCCCCTGAATGACTACGGGCTGACAGCCATCGGCTTTGTGCCTTCCCCCAAAGGTTTTTCGGGCATTGCCACTTCGCTGGGACATGCACCTGTGGCCGGACTTATCGATGCGGCAGCAGGCAGCCGCTTATCCATTGCCGAGGCCCTGACCAACCTGGTATTTGTTGCCCCGGACAACGGATTGCGTGACGTTTCCCTGAGCGCCAACTGGATGTGGCCTTGCCGGAACAGGGGGGAAGACGCCCGTCTGTACAGCGCCGTGAAGGCCGCCAGTGATTTTGCCTGTCAACTGGGCATAAACATCCCGACAGGGAAGGATTCCCTTTCCATGACCCAGAAGTACCCCGACGGAAGCAAAGTGCTTTCTCCCGGCACTGTCATCATTTCTGCGGTGGCTCCGGTGAGCGATGTTCGCCGCAAGGTGCAGCCCGTGATGGATTGCAAGACCGCCTCGGCTTTTATTTATGTTGATTTCTCGGGAAGGACCGAAAACGCATGCCACCTGGGTGGCTCGGCACTTGCCCAGTGCCTGGGAAAAGTGGGCGCCTCTTGTCCCGATGTGGAAGATGCTGAGGCCTTTAAACGGGGATTTGAAACAGTCCGGGAACTAATAGCGCATGACATGGTCCTTGCAGGGCACGATATTTCAGCCGGAGGCCTGCTGACCTGCCTGCTGGAAATGTGTTTCGCCAATACCACAGGAGGAATCCGCCTCAGGGAACATGCACTGGAGGAAATAGCCGGAGCAGACAGAGCCGCCGCCCTTTTTGCCGAATATCCAGGAGTGGTCCTGCAGGTTCGGGCCGACAGGATACACCAGGCTCTGGGGATGTTGCTGGAGCATGACGTGAAAACCAGGCTGCTTGGCACTCCCTGTGAGGAACGTGCAATCAGGGTGGATGAAACCCTCTCGTTTGATATTGAAATGTTCAGGGATCTGTGGTTCAGGACCTCCTACCTGATGGATATCCGCCAGTGCGGCCCGGTGAAAGCCCGCGAACGGTTTGAGAATTACGCCGCAATACCTTTGCAATACGAGTTTCCGGCATGGTTTGACGGCACACTGGAAATGCCCGACCGCTCAGGGGGAAGCAAGCCTCTGCCAAAAGCAGCTATCATCAGAGAGAAGGGATCGCAATGTGACAGGGAAATGGCCTGGATGTTATACATGGCCGGATTTGAAGTACGCGATGTGCACACCACAGACCTGATCAGCGGACGCGAAACACTGGATGACATACGCCTGATAGTCTTTGTGGGCGGGTTTTCCAATGCAGACACCCTGGGTTCCGCCAAGGGATGGGCAGGTGCGTTCCTGTACAATCCCAAGGCAAAGGAAACACTGGACCGTTATTATGCACGGAAGGATACCCTCAGCCTGGGTGTATGCAACGGATGCCAGCTGATGGCTGAAATGGGGCTGATCACTCCTGCTGCCCGGGAAAAGTCACCCAAGATCAAACCCAATGAATCCGGTAAATTTGAGTGTAACTTTGTCAATGTCACCATTGAAGGAAGCAACTCAGTATTTCTGAAATCCCTGCAGGGAAGCAGGCTCGGGATTTGGGTCGCCCACGGCGAGGGAAGGTTCTCGTTGCCGCAGGAAGGAGATTACGCTGTGGCTGCCAGGTATTCCTACGACAAGTATCCGGCCAATCCCAACGGATCACCAGGGGCTGTGGCAGCTGTCACCAGTGCTTGTGGACGCCATCTGGCCATGATGCCGCACCCGGAACGTTCCATTTACCCGTGGAACTGGGCTTACTATCCTGCGGAAAGGGCTTCGGATGCTGTTTCTCCGTGGCTCAGGATGTTTATAGATGCCCGCCGTTTTTGTATGCAATAAGCATCACCCTGCCATCCATGGTGGAAACCACCAGCCTGGAATGTCCTGTGGGTTGCGCATAATTGACAAGTCCGTCGGAAAGGCGGACTTGCCATGCTTTTGAGCCGTCCTGCCGGTGGTAGGCATATAATGATCCGGTGGCCGACGGCACAAAGACCAGCCCGTCCTGCTCTGTTACAGGGGAAGGTCCTATCTCGTAGCCGAAACCTCCTGCCACCCGCCATTGGGACACGGCTGTCTGCGGGCCGGTCTGGAAGGCGTACAGGGAATCGAACATGGTCTTAACATAAACCTGCTGCCCGTCTTCTGAGAGCCCTATGCTTTCCCGCCCTCCCTGGGCTTCCCATACGGTTTTTCCCGTACGGGCATCAATGGCGTAGCATTTTCTTTCGGGGGTGGTAAAGAATATTTTTCCGTTTGTTTTCACCGGCCAGGTGGCTGCCGGAGAGTACCCACGTCCCCGGTGCCTGTTTTCCCATACCCACTGGATCGCTCCTGTACGGGGATGGAACGAGTAGAGCTCATTGCCCCAGGACCCGGCAACCACCTGGGAGGAGTCTGCATAGGGTCTTGATTCCATAAAACCGTTGATGTGCGGATACTCCCAGAGGAGCGACCCATTGGCCGCATCCAAGGCACGGAAGGTGCCGTCAGATCCGCCAATGTACACGATGCCGTCCATAACCGCAGGGGAGGCCACTATGGACTTTCCCACGGGGTAGGTCCAGATGATCTGGCCACTGTGCAGGTCCAGGCAGTAAATATTTTTGTCTGTCGATCCAATGAATACACGATCCTTACAAATGGCAGGGGTCGAGAATATCTTGCCTTGTGTGGGTGTGCTCCAGAGCGCCTTCCCGTCTTCCAGGGCTACCGCCTTGACAACTCCTTTGGTGTTCGCAAAAACAACGATCCCCGCTAGCGTATCGGCCATGGCCGCCGACCCAATATCGCTCTCATCCTGCCAGCTCCAGACAACTTCCACGTTTAGGCCTGCAATACCCGGCTCAGGTTGCTGCTCAGGTTCCTGATCCTGGTGCTGCCCTTGTTGCTCCTGCTGTTCCGGATCCTTTGCTTCTGCTGCGGTTAGTCTCTCTGCAGCGGCCTTTTTATCCACTGCCGCCAGGGTGTCTGCAATCCGGGATGGTCTTTTGGTGAAAGTCACCGAGTGCCAGGCAGGCAGGGTGTATGAACTGTCAGGTTCCTCCCGGGCAATACGCTCCCGGAATGTCACCTGTCCGTCCTGGATACTAACCACGTTATATCCCCTTCCTCCGGTCCTTCCCGGTAAAGCCGTCCGGTTTTTGACAGCAGGAATGCCCAGCGTGGTGAAGGCTTCGTTCGTATGATAGTGGCCGCACAAGGCCAGCTGGATGTTCCTGGTTGCCAGCAAATCAATGACCTTGCGGTAATTGCTCATGTCTTCGGTCAACGGGTAATGGTTCACATAGACAACAGGCATTCGTGCAGGGATGGTCCTGAGCACACTGTCAAGCCAGATAAGGCTTTCCCTTGGTACAAGTGCAGGGGCCATGCGCATGTTGGGCCCCGAGTTGGTGCCAATGTATGCAATATGGTTGTGGACAAAATAAAACTGCTCGTAGCCAAAGGTCTCCAGGAATGTGTTGCATCCGCTTTCAGACCATTTGGAATCATGGTTTCCGGACAGTATGTACCATGGTTTTTCCAGCGAGTCCAGCAATCCCCTGGCCAGTTCAATTTCCAGGTCGGACCCAAATTCGGTGATATCCCCGGCAATGATCACAAAATCAATGCTGTCCCGGGAGTTGATGTCCCGGATTATAGTCAATAGTCCTTCACTGTTGGTGGAAGAGTTGCTGTTGATGTGCGTGTCGGCTATCAAGGCAAAACAAGTCCCTTTGTCTGCATGGCATCCGCACATCAGGCAGCAGGTTGCCAGAATACTTAATATCCAGATTCTCATTTATTTAGTTATTTAACCGGTTTTTTTGGGGTAGTACAGGAATCCACGAGATAAACCAGGGACATATAAGGAATGCCCCCGTTGGTCATCAGTCCGATCTCGCAGGTACGGCTGTTGGAATAACCGGTGCGGATACCGGCTGCTTCCAGTTGCGGTCTTAACTTCCTCAGGGCATAGGCGTTTATCTCGGGCCGTGTAAAGCCTTTGTCCCCGGCAAAGCCGCAACAACCCACTTCTGCAGGAATAAAAACCTGCGTGGAACACCTTTCCGCCAGGCGGCGCATATCATTGTCAAGGTGCATCTTCTGGGTGGTGCAGGTGATGTGAAGCGCGACCGGTTCATCGGTGGAATGGAAATCCAGCCTCGGCACAAGGAACTTTTCAATGAATTCCACCGGCTCGTAAAGGTCCAGGTTTTTGATCTTTTCCCGCATGCGGTAAAGACAAGGACTCTGGTCGCAAAGCACGGGGTATTTCCCTGCATGGCTGGCAATCCAAAGGGCGCCGTTCAATTCCGCCGTTTTTTCATCAGCAATGTGCGGCATGCCCTTGCTTTCCCATATGGTGCCGCAGCAAAGCCTGTCCATGTGGTCCGGAAAAACAACACGGTATCCGGCTTTTTGCAGCAGGTTCACCATTTTATCGGTCAGGGGTGTATTGTCCGGTGCCCCACGGGCTACTCCCATGCTCTGATTGATACAGGAAGGGAAGTAGACAACTGTGTCGGCTTCGCTTTCCTGGTGGTGGGGCTTCACCCGGTGGGCACCGGGCATGGCCGGGGTCCAGAGCGGGAATCCCATTTTATTGGCCACTTTGCATATCCAGCTCATCAGGCGGGTTCCCAGAACTATGTGGGCAGTATGGGCAAGTCGCAGTACAATCCTCATGATATTTTTCAGCCCCTGGAAATGGTGGGCAGAGAGCATGCCAAGCACTTCATCGCGAGAACCCCTGGGATGTGCCTGTTCGCGCAGGTAATGCGTCAACTCTCCCGTATTTATCTCCATGGGGCAGGAGGTTGCGCAGAGTCCGTCCCCCGCGCAGGTAGCACGTCCGGGATAGAAATAATCCTTGTCCAGCTGTTTCAGCAATCCGGGATTCTCTCCTGTTTCTTTCAGACGCCGGATCTCACGTTGTACAATGATTCTTTGCCTGGAACTGAGGGTTTTGCCCCAAGTCAGGCAATGGACCTCACAAAAGCCGCATTCTATGCATTTGTCCACTACAGGATGCACCACCGGCAGGGGCTTGAAGTCTTTGATATGGCATAGCGGGTCATCATTGAAGATCACACCCGGGTTCAGGATATTCTTTGGATCAAACAGCTCTTTGATTTGCCTCATGACAGAGAAGGCTTCCTTGCCCCATTCCTTTTCCACAAAGGGCGCCATGTTCCTTCCTGTTCCGTGTTCTGCCTTGAGCGATCCATGGTACTTGTCGGTGACCATGGTGATAACATCCTGCATCAATGCCTGGTATCGTGCCACTTCCTGCGGTGTATCAAAAGACTGGTTCAGGATGAAGTGGAAGTTGCCTTCCAGGGCATGACCGTATATGGCACTGTCGTGGTATTCATGCCTGGTAAGGATTTCCTGCAGTTCGGCAACAGCCCGGGGCAGGTCTTCCAGGTGGAAGGCCACGTCTTCTATCAGACAGGTGGACCCGGGCGGCCTCATGCCTCCTATGGATGGGAAGATGCCGGAACGCATGTTCCATAATACAGAATACTCTTCCTTTTTGTCGGTAAAGTTCACGGGACGTAATTTTTCAAAACGTTCCAGGCCACGGGTTATGGTAAGGATCTTATTGTCAAGTTCCTTTTTATCATGGGCTGCCGTTTCTATCAGGAGTGCCGTGGTGCCGTCCGGGAAATCTTTAATGTAATCCGGGATCCCCCTGCGACCTTCAATAGAACGGAGGGCTTTCCTGTCCAGAAGCTCCGTGCCTATGACGGGAAGTTCTTTCAGGGCCTGGACGGCCCGGCAGGCTTCTTCTATGGAAGTGAAATACGTCATGGAACTGGCACGAACCGGCCAGAGGGGCTCGGTACTGACAGTAACCCGGGAGAAGAAAGCCAGCGTACCTTCCGATCCGACAATCAGGTGTGTTATCATCTCAAAGGGATCTTCAAATTCCACCAAAGGAAGCAGGTTCAGGCCTGTCACGTTCTTGATGCTGTATTTGTACCGGATATGCTTCACCAGGGCCGGTTTGCCCATTACCTTTTCACGGATCTGCATCAATTCGGTCAGGAACCTCGCGTGCGTACAGCTGAAAGAATCGCGGGATGCCTTATTTCCCGTATCCAGTATCGTACCGTCTGCCAGGACCAGGCGCATGGAGCGGACAATCCTGTCGCTGTTGGCATGGGTTCCGCAATTCATCCCGGAGGCGTTGTTGGCCATGATGCCACCCACCATGGCAGACGAAAGGGAAGCCGGATCGGGGGAGAATTTTCTGCCATAAGGCTTGAGGATCTCATTGACCCGGTCTCCAATGATGCCGGGCTGTAGCGATATGGTTTCCCCGCCATCGTGCACCTGGTATTTGTCCCAGCGTGTGGCAGCCACCATCAGGACACTGTCGGAAAGGCTCTGACCCGAGAGGCTTGTCCCTGCTGCGCGGAAAGTCACTGCAATATGTTTCTTGTTGCAAATGTCCAGGATCTCAGATACTTCTTCCTCGGTTTCCGGGAACAGTACCAGGCGGGGTATTTTACGATAGAAACTGGCATCGGTTCCCCAGGCCAGACGATGCAAGTAGTCTGTTTTAATACGATCCGGCGGCAGTATGCCGGAAAAGAAATTCTTGGATTTCATAAATAATTATCAAGCAGGATCTTTTCGAGTTTTTCAAGACCTTCAACGGCTTTTTGAGCTATGACGTGCAGGTTCTTTCTCCTGACCGGGGCGGGTTTCGGATCAACCAGGAACAAAGGGACTTCATGATGCGCAAAATCAATGAGTCCGGCTGCAGGATATACGGCCAGGGAAGTGCCTACAACCACCATGATATCTGCCTGGCGGGTCCATTGCATGGCACGCTCCATTTGGGGGACAGCTTCCCCAAACCATACCACATGCGGACGGAGTTGTGTCCCGTCCGGGGCTTTGTCACCCAAGGCTATGGGAGCATAACCGATATCCATGACCAGATCCGGGTTGCCGGAACTTCTTGCTTTTGTCAATTCGCCGTGCAGGTGAAGGACTTTACTGCTGCCCGCACGTTCATGCAGGTTATCCACGTTTTGGGTCACGATTCCCACATCAAAGTATTTTTCCAGTCCGGCAAGAATCTCATGGCCCTTGTTGGGCTGCACCCCTTGCAGGGCTGCCCGGCGTTCGTTATAAAAATCCAGCATGATCCCCGGATTCCTGTACCATCCTTCTATGGAGGCCACTTCCTCTACAGGATGGTTCTCCCAAAGCCCTCCGCTGTCGCGAAAAGTGCTGATGCCGCTTTGAGCACTCATTCCGGCTCCGGTCAATACTACAATTTTTTTCACGTCAGCCAGTATGTCTTGCAGTATCGTTCTTCAAACCAAAACCTGAACAAAGGATCAATGAAACGTGGTTTTTTACGGACTGTTTCAATTATGCCTTTTCTTTCCAGGGCGTCCCGTATCCGGGAAACATTGCCCGAAGATTTCAGGTGATACTTATCCATCACCTCTATAGAACAGAATTGTTCCACTCCCATGCAGACGGCCCGCAGGAAATAAATCTGCAGTGTCGTCAGTTCCTGGCATATTGATTCGAAGGATTGTTGGAAAATGTCGAGCAGCTCTTCCAAACCACTCTGATACATGTCGTCGTTCATGTATCCTTTTGTGTTGGAAAAACAAATGTCGGCCAGGTATTGAACATAATAAGGATGGCCTTCCATTTTCTGGTAGATCATCCCTGCGTAATCCCTGGATATCACCCTGCCTGCTTTGGCAAAACTCCGGATGATGTAATCTGTGAATTCCTTTTCTTCTATGGGTTCCAGGGGAATATGTTCAGCAAAACGGTAAAAGGGCCTTCGCTCATCAAAGAGTTCCCGGAACACAGAATAACCGGAAGAAGCCGTGCTTCCGGACCCGCAGATGAGCCACGTAACCGTCTTCATGCTTTTCCACAGTTCAACCATTTTTTGGAAAAGCGGGCGGGACGGGGTTCCTGAAAATTCCACCAGGGTCTGGAAAGACTCCAGGACCATGATGATGGGTTTGCCCAGGTGTGTTGAAAAAGCCTGTGGAAAGCGAGCCAGTTCGATGTAGGCTTCTCCGGACAGGTCGTCGGGAAAAACCAGGAAAAATTCATGTTCCTGGTGATTGGGTACCGGGATTCCGGGCTTGCTTAGCGGCAACAGGGTGGCGGCCAAACTTTCCCAATCACCCAATGTGTTTGCCACACAGCTAAAAAGTGCGTTTGCCAGCGCGGCATACAAGGAATGTTCACTTCTGATATTGAAGCAGGATATACGACAGACCAGGGGAGCTTTTTCGTTTTTGCTGATTTGTACCAGTACCTTGTTGATGAAGGAGGTCTTCCCTGTTTTCGGTTTGTCCCATACAACAGAATGCTGTCCCTTCAAAAGGTTGGAGGCCAGCCAGTATGATCCGGCTGTCCTTCCCAGGACATCGGGTGCCTGAAGGGGCCGGTTGTATTGAAAAGGTGAATTCATAACAAAGTGGTTACAACGAACAAAGATACTTTTTCTTTGGTATTCCGGGAAACTTTTTTACCTTTGCAGTCCGTTTTGAGGAAAAATTATTGACAATCGTTAAGCTATTGAATAAGAGGTGTTTGTTAATACCCGCTTGCGGTTAAAACTATAAGAAGTTTTTTTATGTACGCAATTGTAGACATTGCAGGACAACAATTCAAAGTTCAGGAAGGCTGGAAGGTCTTTGTTAACCGTCTTGAGGTTGAGGAAGGCGAAAGCATTAACTTTGACAAGGTACTGCTCAAGGATCACGACGGAAAGGTACAGCTCGGAAAACCTTACCTGGAAGGAGCTGCTGTCAACGCAACGGTCCTGAAACACTTAAAAGGTGATAAAGTTCTGGTATTCAAAAAGAAAAGGAGAAAAGGACACCAGAAATGCAACGGACACCGTCAGCATCTGACACAAATCCGGATTGACACAATTTCATAACATCTAAAACGTAGTATTATGGCTCATAAGAAAGGTGTCGGCAGTTCAAAGAACGGCCGCGAATCACAAAGCAAACGTTTAGGCGTGAAGTTATTTGGCGGACAGGTTGCCAAGGCCGGTAACATTCTGGTCCGTCAGAGAGGTACGGTACACAATCCCGGTGATAACGTGGGTATCGGGAAAGATCATACGTTGTATGCCCTTACAGATGGAATTGTGGTTTTCCGCAAGAAAGCCAATAACAAATCATACGTTTCCATTCAACCCTTGGCAGAAACTGCCCAGGCGTAAGTCCAACGGATCTGCATTTAAGGAGACTAGCCATAAATGGTTAGTCTCTTTTTTTACATCTCTTAAGTGTGCGAGATGGCGATGCACTCCATTTCTATGAGCCAGGCGGGGCGACAGACTCTGCCCATGACGATGACGGTGGGGATGGACGGGAAGCGGCTGCGAAATGACTCACGAACCAGTTCAAAGTCTTTCTGCCTTCGCAGGTATACAATGATCTGAGCGACGTCTTCAAAACTGCTGCCCGCTTCTTGTAGCAGCACTTCCACATTCTCCCACATCCTGTGCGTTTGAGCTTGTATATCATCCGGGTGCATCACGTTGCCCCATTTGTCAATGCTGGCTGTGCCCGAGATAAGTACCTGGGTGCGGTCATCCAGGCGTAGCGCCACACCCCGCTCAAAGGTGACCCCGTAAATATTGGTGGGACTCAGGTTGGTCAGCCCCCTGAGGTATGTAATACGATCAGGTTCCAGGCCACCGACAGCATAGGCGTCCATGGTCACATACGAAGCGGGAGCCCCGTTACTGCCTTCTATGCCGGTGCTGGCAATATAGTGCGTATCCTTGTCCATCCCAATCTCTGAAAAATATTGTGTGCGGGATTGGGCGAAAGCAGCATAATTCGTGTCAATATCCTTGATGAAGAACCAGGTCCTGATGCATTGGCCCTTCATGCCACATCCCTTGGCCTGCAACCATTGCTGGTAATCCATGAGCAATTTGCGTGTCTGTTGGGTCACATTGCCTGCCAGACAGAACTTTTCCGTGGTCCAGTAGTGGATGTATCTGTCCGAAGTATGCCCCTTGTCCTTCAAATAAACCCATACAGCCAGTCCTGTTTTGTTTGCAGGGGGTTGCTCTATGCACGATATTGCGCAAGCTGGAGGAAAAACTTCCCTGGTATGGATGCGGGACCGTTGTACAGAAGCATCTTTCAGGAAATACCTGGCAAAAACACGCTCTGAATCACGGTAAGGATCGCTGGAAAGCCACTCTTGCATGCAGGAATGCAAAACGGCTATGCAGTCAGTGCCGGTATCTGCACCGGGATTATCATGCTGCCTTGAGAACTGAAAGATCATGTGGTGTTCGGTCCTTTCACCCGACGGGGGGGTGAAAGAGGAGACCTGTACCGAACATTCCGGGTGATTTGAAAATATGTGATGCGAAAACTCCATGACCATGTAATTATTATTCCGGTGCAAACACCCCTTCATAAACAGCCCTTCTGAGGGAGCCGTTTTCATCATCTCCCTCGTATTCCCAGTACATGGCCCCTTTCATTCCATAATCTTTGATAAAGCGGGATTTATAACCTATGGAGAGCGGGTTGTCATACGTGCACACAATCTTTCCGTTGCAGTCTTTCAGGTAAGGGGCCTTGGCGACGTCGTCCCAGCAGTGTACATATTCTTCCAACTGTATGAGTTTCCCGTAGCCTCCCATGCCTTTTGGAAAATCCGGGCCGGTTTTTCCATAGAAAGGTATTCCCAGGACAAGCCTTTCAAGGGGGAATCCTGCCCTGACGTGGGCCAGAACCGATTCATAGCAGGAAAGGTTCCCTGTCATGGAGGAAGGATACAGACCGGAATGATGGAAAGGGGGCAGGCCGATATCATACGTCATGATATTCACAAAATCCACATAACCGGTTATGGATTTGAAGTCTATGAACTTCCCGCTGGCAGCTGTAGCTAGTGTGAGCAGCATGCCGTCGGGCAGGTGTTTGCGGATATCGCGCATCAGGAGCGTGAAATTCCTGGTGTCTTCGGGAGCATAGGAAATGCCGGGTCCCTGGTTGGTGGGATATTCCCAATCTATGTCAATTCCGTCCAGGCCGAATTCTTCCACAACACGCTTGCAATCCATTGCAAAAGAGTCTCTTAGGACGTCAACCGCCACCATTTCACTAAAACGTCCGCTACCCCAGCCGCCGATGGACAGCAGCACCTTGAGGGATGGTTTTTGTTTCTTCAAGGCTACGATCTGCCGGAGTCTGTCGGGATTATCCACGATCACCCCGTCGAAGGTTTCATTCACGTGTCCGAAGGCATAGTTGATATGGGTTATGAAGGCAGGGTCGGGAACAGCTTCTTTCCATGAAGTGACATAGGCGACTGCCACCTTCTCTTCAACAGGCATTTCCGGGGCTAAAAGCCACTGTAACGCGTTGGTAAAAAGCAGGTTCTGGGATGCATCCGACAATCCGTTGCCTCCGTGTCCCATGTTCATATATACCATGCGGTATTCCCTGTTTGCCCATGCAATGGGGAGATCTTCGCTTTCAAAGATCCTTGATATGCCGAGGGGGAAAGATTCAGCAGCCACGCTGGCCAGAACCTGAACTTTTGGATTTTCACGCAAACCGGGAGAAAAACGGTACCATTCGTTGGCCGGGGCTATAAAACTTTCCGGTACACCCTTGCAGACCGGGTGCAGGGGGTCTTCCACCTGTATCCGTGTCGGCAGGGGTGGCCAGTTGTAATCTGCAAAAACCACACCTCCCAGGAACCTGGTGAACCAGGGCCATTCTCCTTCCCTGTACAATGCGGCCTTGTGAAAGCCAATCCACCGGCCCCCATTGTCCATGTATTCCTCGAATGCTTTTCTCTGTTTTTTGTCCAGGGGAAAGTAATTGAGCATCATGACCACATCGGCATCTCCCAGGTTTTCCTTATTCATGGCCGAGGGGTCCGCAGTGGCTTCAAACTTCAACTCACGGCTTCCGTTAAGCCCGGAAAAAAAGGATATGGCACTTTCTGCGAATGCGACGTGATTAGCGTCCTCGCCCAGGTTATAGAAGGCAAGGATCCTGAGTGGCTTTAAGGACGGGGCGGCCGAAGCAGATAATGCCGGGGTGGCGGCTGGGAAAACAGCAGGGGTGGCTATGGGAGACCTTTGAGCATAGGTGGTTATCAGGCTTGCAGTTGCAATAACCAACGGGAATATTCTGCGTATGTTCATAATTGACAAAAGTTTCTTTACCAAAAATACAAAAAACAATGCATCTTTGCAGTGAAATAATTGAAATATGCATACTGTACTGCAAATTCTAAATCTTGCCGGCTCCCTGGGTCTCTTTCTCTATGGCATGACCCTTATGAGTGAATCGTTGCAGAAAATTGCCGGAGACAGGCTCCGTCGTATTCTTTCCTCCATAACATCAAATCCCCTGAAAGGAGTACTTACAGGTGTTGCCATCACTTCCCTCATTCAATCCTCCAGTGCCACAACCGTGATGGTGGTGAGTTTTGTCAATGCCGGACTACTTACGCTCACGCAGGCTATCGGGGTCATCATGGGAGCCAATATCGGTACAACGGTTACCGCATGGATCGTATCCCTGGTGGGTTTCAAAGCCGACATAGCCATTTTGGCCATACCCCTGATTGCGGTCGGATTCGTCATGTTCATGTCCAAAAAGCAGAAACGGAAAAACACCGGGGAGATGCTCATTGGATTTGCACTATTGTTTCTCGGCCTCACCTTCCTGAAAGATTCCATGCCCGATCTGAGTTCGAGCCCCGAGACCCTTAAATTTTTACAAAATTTTACCGGACATGGTTTCTGGTCTGTCCTGATCTTCGTGGGAATTGGCACACTGCTTACCATGATATTACAGTCTTCCAGTGCCACCGTGGCCCTAACCCTGGTCATGGTCAATTACGGATGGATCCCGTTTGAGATCGCAGCATCCATGGTTCTGGGAGAAAACATTGGAACAACCATTACAGCAAATATTGCGGCTGCGGTGGGCAATGTTTCTGCAAAACGGGCAGCCTTGGCGCATACGTTTTTTAATGTGATAGGAGTGATCTGGGCAGTGGCTTTATTCCGCCCGTTCCTCAGACTGGTTGGAGCCATAATAACCGGACTTGGCGGGGCCGATCCATTCATTCCCATTGCCCAGGCTGCAGATCCAGTGGCCTCGGGGAATGCGATGATCTATTCCGTATCGCTGTTGCACACCATGTTCAACCTCATTAACACGACCCTGCTGATATGGTTTGTCCCTATTCTGGTCAAAATAGTGACCTTTGTGATTAAGAGCCCCAAGGAAGAAGAAAAGTACCGCCTCAAATTCATCCAGGCAGGTTTGCTGAGTACCGCCGAATTATCCATTGACCAGGCCAAACAGGAGATCATACATTTCGGGAATATCATTACACGACAATATGCCATTATAAGGAATGCCCTGGATGTCAAGGATAATGATGAATTCGACACCTTGTTCAACAAAATTTCTTACTATGAGGAAGTGACAGACAGGATAGAATTTGAAATCGCAGAATACCTGAACAAGATAGGGGATGAAGGAATCAGCGCGGAGTCCGGGAACAGGATCCAGTCTATGTATAAGATCATTGGAGAAATGGAAAGTATGGGTGACTCGGGATATAACCTGGGAAGGATACTGCAGAGAAAGCGGAACAACAACGTTTCCTTTGATGAACGCATGATCCGCAATGTTCTCGGGATGATGGACCTGGTAGACAAAGGCTATGAGATCATGCTATTCAATCTTCAGGCCGACTATACAAAACTGAACAACATAGACAATGCCCTGGATGCTGAAAAAGATATCAACAAATATCGAGATATGATCAGAGAGGGCAATTTGTTAAGCCTGGGTAAAAATGAATATGATTATCTTTCAGGCGTTTATTATATGGACCTTATTGCAGAGCTAGAGCGGGTAGGGGACTTTATAATCAATGTTTCCGAATCTATCATGGAAATTAAATCATGATAAAATGTTAACAATTAAACTTTTAAGAGAAGATCCGGATTTTGTGGCAGAACGGCTGGCCATAAGGAACATCGATGCGCGTCCTGTAATTCAGCAAATAATCAGCCTGGATACCCAAAGGAGGGCGGCACAGACAGAAGCCGATGCCCTGACGGCAGAACAAAAAAAGATGGCATCCCGGATCGGGAAGCTCATGGCAGAAGGTAAACTAGACCAGGTTGCCGAGATCAAAAAGAACGCAGGAGAAAGCAAGGAAAAGGTAAAGGCTCTGATCGCCGATCAGGAAAAGTATGAAAAAGAACTGAACGAGCTGATGGTCACGTTGCCCAACCTTCCTCATAAGATGGTTGCAAGGGGAGAAGGAGCACAGGACAACGTCCTGGTGCGTGAGGGAGGACAAATCCCCACCATGATTCAAGGGGCGCTACCTCACTGGGAACTGGCCAGGAAATACGACCTGATAGATTTTGACCTCGGGGTAAAGCTCACCGGGGCCGGTTTCCCCGTATATAAAGGGAAAGGAGCCCGTTTGCAGATGGGCCTGATACAATTTTTCCTGGACCAGAATGCCGGCGAAGGATACCAGGAAATCATGCCCCCGGTCATCGTGAACGAGGATTCCGGCTACGGAACAGGACAATTGCCCGACAAGGGACAGCAGATGTATCACGTGGGGCTTGACAATTTTTACCTGGTACCGACTGCCGAAGTCCCTCTCACCAACATTTACCGCGATACCATCCTGGAAGCTTCCAAGCTGCCGGTGAGGCTTACCGCCTATACGCCCTGTTTCCGCCGCGAAGCGGGTTCCTACGGCAAGGATGTAAGGGGCTTGAACCGCCTGCATCAGTTTGACAAGGTCGAAATCGTACAGCTCACGCACCCGGATCATTCCTACTCGGCTCTTGATGATATGGTCAAACATGTAGAGCGGCTGGTACAGATGCTGGAGTTGCCCTATCGCATCCTGCGCCTGTGCGGAGCTGACCTGAGCTTCACCTCGGCCATGACCTATGATTTTGAAGTGTACTCTGCGGCCCAGCAACGCTGGCTGGAAGTCAGCTCGGTCTCCAACTTTGAAACCTTTCAATCAAACAGGCTTAAAGCCCGTTTCAGGGGAGAGGACGGCAAAACCCAATTGGTACACACACTTAACGGAAGCGCCCTGGCCCTGCCGCGTATCGTGGCTGCCTTGCTGGAGAATAACCAGACAGAGGATGGGATCATCATACCGGAGGTTTTACACAAGTACCTCCATTTTTCCAGGATATAACAGGTGAAAAACGGACAGATCATAATAGGCATAGACCCAGGAACACGTCTAATGGGATACGGCGTTATCCGTATCAATGGTTCGAAAATGGAAACACTGGCCCTTGGTGTTGTCCGGATGGCTTCCATCAAGGACCATTACCGCAGGATGAGCCATATCCTTGAGAAAATGTATGAATTGCTGGATGCGTTCCAACCAGACTGCATGGCCATCGAAGCGCCTTTTTACAGCAAGAACGTCCAGTCCATGCTCAAGCTGGGAAGGGCCCAGGGAGTGGCGATTGCGGCGGCTCTGTCCCGGAATGTCCCCGTCTGCGAATATGCCCCCCGCAAGATCAAGATGGCTGTTACCGGAAGGGGAGCGGCTTCCAAGGAACAGGTTGCCGCCATGTTGAAACATATGATGCACTTCACACAGGAGTTCGAGTCCCTGGATGCCACCGATGCCCTTGCGGTTGCCGTGTGTCACGCAAATCAGCTGAAATTACAGGAGAAAACGGCTCCGGCCGGTTCCTGGGAAGCTTTCGTGTCTAAGAATCCTCAAAGGATTGTGAGGAAATAGAATACCTTCGCCACTTATCCAATACTTGTTTCATGTCATCGGGTAACGGTGCCTGGAAATGCACCTTTTCCCCTGTGGCGGGATGGATGAAACCCAGCGTTGCGGCATGGAGTGCCTGCCTGGGCAGGATTTCAAAGCAATTATCTATGAATTGTTTGTATTTGCTGTAGAGTGTCCCTTTGCGGATGCGGTCCCCTCCATAACGCACGTCACCAAAGAGAGGGTGCCCGATATGTTCCATGTGTACCCTTATCTGGTGCGTCCGGCCCGTTTCAAGGCGGCATTCCACGAGCGTAACGTAGCCAAACCGTTCCAGCACCCTGTAGTGGGTAACGGCATGTTTGCCATTCACCCCGTCGGGGCAAACGCGGAACCGGAGTCTGTCCGAGGGATGGCGCGCAATATCGCCTGTTACCGTTCCCTGGTCGCTTTCCATATCTCCCCAAACCAAAGCCACATACAACCGGTCTGCCGAGTGGTCGAAGAACTGCTTTGCCAGCCTGAATTGAGCCACTTCTGAACGCGCAACCACCAAAAGGCCCGAGGTGTCCTTATCTATCCGGTGTACCAGTACCCCCATGCGGGAATCGTCCGTTTTGACCGTTCCCCGTTCCCCAAAATGCCAGGCCAGTCCGTTGAGCAGGGTCCCGGTGTAATTGCCATGTCCGGGATGCACCGTGAGCCCTGCTGGTTTATTCACCACCAGTATATCCTGGTCTTCATACACGATATCCAGGGGGATATCCTCGGCGATAAGACGGAATTCCCTTTTTTCAAAGGGGAGCATGATCCGGATATCGTCCAGGGGCTTTACCTTGTAATTGCTTTTTGCCGGTGTCCCGTTAACCAGTATGTATTCAGATTCAGCCGCAAGCTGTATGCGGTTTCTTGAGATGGCTTCCAGTTTTGATGTGAGGAACCTGTCTATGCGCAAAGGGGATTGCCCCTTGTCAACGACAATATGAAAATGTTCGAAAAGTTCCTGTTCATCTCTCATTTACAGGTCTTCTTCTGTAATGGTGATATCCCGGGGTATGAGCAAATCGGGATTGATGGTAAGGACCAGGTGTATTGAAGTACCCAGAGGATATGCCGGTTGATGGGAAAAATCGGGGGATTGACTGAAAACACGTGCAGCCAGGGTGTCGGCGGCAGTGAGGACCGTCCCGTCATACTTGATGCTCCCGATATTCAGTGAATGATCGCTTATGATGTCAAGTGCTGCTTCCAGGCTTTTCCCCGTCAGCATGGGAATGTATGCCAGTTCGTGGCCGGGTGCCATTCCCAGTTTCAGATCAATGGCACTGTATATGTTGATAGGAGCACCGGCAGGTAAGGGCTGTCCCTGGTACATTTGTTCCAGTACGTTGTTGGTGGCTAAGTCGGGAACGTAAATCAGACGCCCGAGCTTTAGTCCATGCGAAGCCAGTTCTGCTTTTGCCTGCCTTAGCGAGAAACCAACCAGGGAAGGTACAGATACCTGGCGGGGCAGTAATGAATTCACGGTCAATTCAATCCTGCGGTTCTTTTTAACATGCTGACCCGGAGGAGGAACCTGTCTGAAAATCACTCCGGCAGGCAATTCAGGCATGTAGAGTGAATCGGTTACTTCCAGGCGCAGATGCAAAGGTCTGGCAGTTTTCCTGGCTTCTTCCATAGAGAGACCGGAAAAGTCAGGGACCAGTAATCCTTTCCCGTGACGTGTGAAGAGGTGTAAAAAAGTATATATGCCAAGAAAAAGCACAACCAGAAACACAAAAATCCACAGTAAGTTCCTGAGGATAGGTTTCCTTATGGTTTTTTTACCAGGCACTTTTAGAAACGATCTTCGTCGGATACAGTGAGTTTTTTTCGTCCGCGGAGGCGGCGGGCAGCTAAAACGCGACGTCCGTTGGGGGTAGACATACGCTCACGAAACCCGTGTTTGTTACGGCGTTTGCGTTGAGAGGGTTGAAATGTCCTTTTCATATTATTTGATACTTTAACTACTTTTCAATAGGGGAGCGCAAAGGTACGAAGTTTGTTTGATTTCACAAATTTTTTTGGTTTCAAAAAAGTCATCTTCCAGTCCCCTGTAAGTGTCTGCAAGCGGTGTCACCGAAAAACAGCTTGCCGGTATGCGGCATTTGATCGCAGCCTCTTTTATTTCAGCCTCAAGATCACCCCCCTTGAGAAAGAGTATCCGGCCCGGTTCCCTGAGTTTGTTCCTTGTCCAGGGAATGAATCCGGCCAGGCTTGTCACAGCCCGTGAAACCATCACATCACAACACCTGTCGGGCATTTGTTCAACACGCGAAACCACGGCGGTCACATTATCCAGGCCCAGCGAATCCGAGATCTCCCTCACAACCTTGATTTTTTTTGCAATGGAATCACACAATATGAACCTTGACTGCGGGTGCAATATGGCAAGGGGGATTCCCGGGAAACCTCCCCCCGTACCGGCATCAAGCACAGTGGCACCGGCCTGGAAGGGATCATCTTTGATAGCGGCCGAAAGCGTGAGCGAATGAAGTACATGCCTTACATAGAGGTGCTCCAGGTCCTTTCGGCTGATGACGTTTATGCGCTCATTCCAGAATGCATAAAGCCCGGCCAGTTCCATGATGCGTTTCCTGGCAGCCTGGTCCAGGTGGGGGAAAAATCGAAAAACAACGTCGGCATCCATGTCACTTTTTGCTCTCCAGCTCAATGATCCTGGCCAGGCTCACCTTTGCCCTGTGAATTCTTGTTTTCACAGTGCCCAGCGGAATATTCAATTCGTTGGCGATCTCTTCGTAGGCATAATGATGCATGTAACGAAGACGGATCACTTCTCCGTATTCCGGCTTCAGCCGTGATATCATGTTTTCCATGATCTGTTTCTGTTGCTCTGCTATCAGGACGTCTTCGGGGTTGACATCCTCGGCATCCTGCGCTTCTTCAAGCGAAACGAAAAATTGTTTGTTCTTCCTGAAATGGTCTATGCACAGATTCTGGACAATGCTGTAGAGCCAGGTTGAAAAAGCATATTTTGGATTGTAATTCTTAAGGTTCCTGAAAGCCTTGTCAAAACTCATCAGGACCAGGTCTTCCGATTCGGAGGAATTGATTATCAGCTTGTTGATGAACGCCTGCACGCGGTCCTTGTGCCTGACCAGAAGCCTTGTATAGGCTTCCTGCCTGTTCTGCAGGGCCAGTTCCACCAGGGCCCGGTCATCCAACTGGTCCAAAGATTGTGACATAAGATCAGTTCTTAAGCCGTTTGATAAGCGAGGCAACAAGATAGTAAAAATGTACAAGAGGAGAAAACAGGTCCCATACAGGGGCAGCATAAGCAAGCCTTTTCTCATCAAGATGCAATCCAAATCCGATATAATGCATCCAGACAGTGATCCAGCGAAGCAGCAGCAAACCTCCCGGCAGGATCATCAGCAGGGAGTCTCCTGTCTTTCCTATCCTTACACAGGCAAAAGCCAGGAGGATGTAAAACGCGGCTATGAAAACCTTCTCCAGGGTCAGTAAAAACCAGGCGCGTTTTTTTGTCAGCATCAAGGTACATAACCTTTCTGTCCGGTTATGATGGTACTCTTGAAGAGTGATTTTGCGGTCCAGGACTACTGTTCCACAAGGATAGACACAGGAGTGCGTGTTGTTTTTCTCCAAAACATGGGATATGATGGCCTGCTCGCTTTGGTTGAAGGCGGTCGTACTGGTTTCAAACTCCCTCCCGTTGAGGAATTTGTCTTTTTGAAAAAGTATGTTGTTCCCCCATGAAACATAAGGCATCTTCCTGCGCGTGGCCCCCATCTGGTGCAGTTGCTGGTCCATCATGTCATAACGCACAAGCAGGCTGCTCCCTGTAAAGGAGGTATACCCCATGACGGTATCCGCTGTTTTTTCCAGGGCTGTCTTTACAAGGGAAACGAGCCATTTTTTGGAAGAAGGAAAGCAATCGGGTCTGAAAAAGACAACCGACGGGTACTTCGCAGCACGAATACCTACTCCCAAAGCCATCAGTTCATCCCGCCCGAATTTTGCATTCGCGCTCAAAATCCTAACAGTCAGATTTTTATGAAAGTGTTCCAGAGAGGCCAGCAACACCTCTGTATCGTCCTCGGAATTCTTGTCCACCACAACAATTTCAAAGGTTTCGTATTCCTGTTCCAGCAATGCAGGAAGCAACCGCACCAGGTTATCGTATTCGTTTCTCACACAAAGTACAACGGATACACCCGGGGCCTCTTCTTTTACCACAGGGTTCCTGTCCCTTTTCCCGAATGCGGGACGCGCGTATTGCACGAACAGAAACAGGGTGATCACGACAAAAGAACCTAGTGTGAGTATATACAACAGCGGTTCCTGGTATAACAGTGTTAAATCCATGGTTATCATCTAATGCGCCTCCTCCCAGTTTTCTCCAAATCCAATGCCAACCGACAGGGGAACACTGAGCGGGGCTATGTTTTCCATGTGCGAACGCACCAATTGTTCCATGATCTCCTTCTCGGGGCGGTAAACATCAAAAAGCAACTCGTCATGCACCTGCAGTATCATGCGGCTTTTCAGTCCTTTATCCCGGAGGGCCCTATGCACAGCAACCATCGCTTTTTTGATAATATCGGCTGCCGTACCCTGTATAGGCGCGTTTATGGCGTTACGCTCGGCCAGTCCCCGGAGCATGGGATTGGGTGCCTTGATGTCCGGCGCATAGCGCCTGCGGTTGAACAAAGTGCTCACATATCCCTTTTCTTTTGCCGAGGCGATTGTACTGTCAAGGTACTCTTTCACTTTGGGGTAGTGTTCAAAATATCCTTCAATCAGCTCACTGGCTTCTTTCCTGGGAATCCTGAGCCTCGAGGCCAGACCGAAAGCGGAAATTCCGTAAATGATGCCGAAATTGGCCGTCTTGGCTTTGCTTCTTTGTTCCGGCGTCACTTCACTTTTGCTGCAATGGAAGATCTTTGCCGCAGTGGCCGTATGGATATCGGCACCGGCATGAAAGGCCGCGATGAAATCTTCATCACCGCTCATGTGGGCCATGATCCGCAGTTCAATCTGGGAATAGTCGGCCGACATCAGGATGTGGTCCCCGTCGCGGGGAACAAAGAACTTCCGGATCTCCCGGCCCCGTTCTTCCCTGATGGGGATGTTTTGCAGGTTCGGTTTCTGTGAACTGAGCCTTCCGGTTGCCGTAACCGTCTGGTTGAAAGTGGTATGGATGCGTCCAGTCACAGGATCCACAAGCGGCGGGATGCTTTCGATATAGGAGGAGAGCATTTTTTTCAAAGACCTGTATTCCAGAATGAGGGGTACGATGGGGTGCCGGTCTGCCAGCGCTCCCAGGGTTTCTTCGTCCGTTGTATACTGTTTTTTGCCCTTGCGGGAGCGGTCATCTATCTTGAGCTTGTCGTACAAGATGATCCCCACCTGTTTGGGAGAGGACACATTGAGGGTGGGGTCGCCCGCATGCTCCCTGATCTGCCGTTCTATTTCCAGGGCCGATTTGTTCAGCTCGCTCCCGTATTTTTCCAGTTGCCGGATATCCACCCTGACCCCTTCCTTCTCCATGGCGGCCAGCACCTCCATCAGCGGCATCTCAAGCTCCGTATACAGGGTTTCCATAGCATCGTTGCGCAGCACCTCCAGGAGAGGTTCTTTCAGATGGAACGCTATGAAGGCCTCGTTCACCAGGTTTTGTATGCCAGGATCGTCTTCGGGATGGGCGTCGAAAAGACTCCGGCTTTCCATGGGTTTCTCAGCCGGAAAATAGTTGAGGTATTGGATGGCCAGGTCGGCAGGCCGGTGGTTTCTTTCCGGATTCACCAGGTAGTGCATCACATCGGGGTCCCAGAGCATACCCTCCAGGGGAATGCTTTGCAGCGACAGGGGCAACATCAGGTCTTTCAGTTTGAAACCGCATTTTGGGATATTCCTGTTGCCCAGCAACGGGGCAGCCAGTGCGGCGGTGGTCAAATAAGCATTGTTCCCGGCAAAGAGTACGAGTTGCTGAGGACTTCCTGCCAGCCCTGCCTTCCCTTGCCTGAGTGCTTCCTTTATGATGGTTTCCACTACAGCGGGATTGTCTGCAGGAATGATACTCCCGGGCGGGGAGAGGGAAACGGAAACAGCTTTGGGAGCCTGTTCCCCGTTGCAGCAGAACAGCTCTTCCAGCCTGGGCAGCATGCGGGACAGCGAATGAAATTCGTATTCCCTTAACAGTTCTTTCAGGCGTACCAGGTCGGGTGCGTTTATCCTGAAGGATTCCTCGTTCCAGGGAATGTCCAGCCCGGTACGGATGGTTGCCAGGTCTTTAGACAGGAAGAGCGTCTCACGCGACTGGTTCAGTTTATCCTGCAGGGAAGAAGACAGTTCCCCAAGGTTTTCCAGGATGTTTTCCACGGAACCGTAGCGGGACACCAGCTTTTTAGCTCCCACTTCTCCTATGCCCCTGACACCCGGTATGTTATCGGAAGTATCCCCCCAGATGGCCAGGATGTCAATCACCTGCCCCGGATCGCTGATGCCGTATTTTTCACAGATTTCCTTCACGCCCATGATCTCCCAGCCATCGTTGTGGTTCAAGGGACGGTACATCAGGATGTTTTCCGATACAAGTTGTCCATAGTCCTTGTCCGGAGTAACCATGAAGACCTTGAACCCTTCATTTTCGGCCCGCTTGGAAAGGGTGCCGATGACATCATCGGCCTCGGCTTTTTCTATGGTGAGAACGGGAATCCTGCACGATTCCAGGAATTCCCGCACCACAGGAAGGGAATCCTTTATCACCTGCGGTGTTTCGGGGCGGTTGGCCTTGTATTCGGGGAATGCTTCGTGCCTGAAATTCTTTCCTCCCGGGTCGAAAGCCACCAGCAGGTGGGAGGGTTTTTCTTTCAGTATGATATCGAACAGGGAGCGGCAAAAACCGTAAATGGCAGATGTGTCTACTCCTTTCGTGTTGACCATGGGGCGGTTGAGAAAGGCAAAATACGCCCGGTAGAGCAGGGCGTGCCCGTCAATCATGAATATTCGTTTCATTTCACCCATTCTGCATAAGATGTGGGGGTTTCATACAATCGGACGCGACAGAGGCGGTTGGGCGGCGTGATGACCGGTTCCAGGATCCCGGCAATGTAACGGACCAGCTGTTCACAGGTAGGCTGAAAATCAAAAATGATAACATTGTCATAACTTTCTGCCAGTTCCCTGGCAAGCGGCGCGTCTTTGCGCAGCATCAGGGAGTGGTCCAGGGGTTCGAGAACATGCCGGGTCACGATCTGTTTCAAGTCGTTGAAATCCATGATCATGCCCGATTTGGGATCTTCGGGAACAAGCGACGGTTCTCCTGTGACGGTAACCATCAAGCGGTAAGAATGTCCGTGAATATGACGGCATTTCCCATCGTAATGGGTCAGCGCATGTGCCCCCTCAAAGCGAAATTCTCTTGTAATATGCAGTGCAGACATAGAGCGCTATTAATTACGCAAATGTAAGATATTTATCCGAGAGCAGCTCCTAACTAATGATTTTATTAATAATGACAGTTATTGCTATATAAATGACATTTTTTTTGCATTTATGGTTAAACTTATTTAGTTTTGCTTTAATTAAAAACATCATATTATGCAACAGAATTACTTAGATTCCATCATTTCCGATAACGCAAAGAATATGAGGCGTTCCGCCATCAGGGACCTTCTGAAAATGGCCACACGTCCCGAGATCATCTCCTTTGGCGGAGGGTTCCCCGACATCAACGCCTTCAATGTGGACGAACTCAATGAGGTGATACAGGAAGTAATGAGGGAGAATGCGTTGCAGGCTTTGCAGTACGGGGAAACCCTGGGGGTGAAAAGGCTGCGCGAAGCGCTGGCTGCCCACTACCGTAAACAGGGCATGGATGTGACCTATGAGAATTTCATCATTACCACATCTTCCCAACAGGCCATAGACATGGTAACCCAGCTCTTCATCAATCCCGGTGATACGCTGGTCTGCGGCCTTCCTTCGTACCTGGGAGCGCTCCAAGCTTTTTATGCCCACAGGGCAAATCCCGTAGGCATTCCAAAAGACGAGGAATTGCGTACGGTGGTTAACGCACTGGTCACTGCCGGAAAGAAGCCCAAGTTCATATATGCCATTCCCGATTTCCAGAATCCTTCCGGGGTGACCATGACTTTGAAACAACGCCTGAACGTTCTTGAGGTGGCAAAGGAATTCGATATCCTGGTGCTGGAAGACAGCCCTTACCGCGAGATCCGCTTCAGCGGGGAACCCATGCCCCTGATCTACTCACTGGACAAGGAAGGCAGGACCATGTTGCTGGGCACCTTCTCCAAGACATTCATTCCCGGTTTCCGCCTGGGATGGGTCATGGCCCCGCCCGCTATCATTGAAAAACTTGAGATCGTAAAACAATCAACGGACCTGTGCGCCCCGGTGTTCAACCAGTTTATAGCCGCCCGCTACATGGAGAAAGGCTACTTTGACAAGAACATAGAACGCATCAAGATCAATTACCGCAACAAACGGGACAATATGATGGCCGCCTTCGCAAAATACATGCCCGAGGGCGTGACCTGGACAAACCCCGAAGGGGGACTCTTCCTTTTTGTCACCCTGCCGGAGGGTTATGATGCCACCGAATTGTTCCGCATAGCTTTAAAGAAAGATGTGGCGTTTGTGATTGGTGAGGCCTTCCATTGCGATGGCTCGGGCAAGAACACCCTGCGTATCAACTTCTCCTTCACGGAAGAATCCAGGGCAGTAGAAGGGGTCCGCCGCCTGGCCGATTCCATTCGCCAGATGATGGAGGAAAGGAAAGCTAAAGGTTGATGATCAGGTCTTCAAGCGAACGCTTGGGGACATGATGCACCTCTGCTTCATCCCTCCAGTATTTGATACTTTCCCCGGCCGGCAGGCCGGGGTTTATTTTTTCCAGGACGATTGTCTCGGCTGGTTTGCCAAGAGCCACCACATAAAGGATCTCCAGATGCTCGGGCAGGGACAGGTATTGTTGCAGCCGCGGCCGGTTCACAGAAGCAAAGATGCAGCCTGCGTAGCCCAGGTATACGGCCTGTAGCAGGATGCTCTGCAGGGCAATGCCCGGATCGCAAAGCACTTGCTGATGGATGGTCTTGTCGTGTAGCATGATTATGTACGCTGCAGGCCTCTCTCCTTCGGCAGGACCCGGCCAGTCCTTGAGATAAGCTGCCCAGGCCAGGCATTCGAAAATTTCTTTGCCCCTTGCCGAGTCCGCCTCCCCGCACAGGATGTACTTCAAGGGTTGCCTGTTGGCAGCAGACGGGCTCAGCCGCGCTGCCTCTATCATGGACTCCAGTTCAGGAATCCCGATTTTCACGTCCTGCACAAACCTCCTGCAGGACCTGTTTTTCCTGATATAATCAAGCATGTTCATCATATGGCATTCATTAATACAGACGGTCAATAATTCCCTGCTCTTTCATCACGGCAGGCGTTCCCCGGTGCAATTCACGCTCCGGTGTCATTATCCAGAAAAAGTCGCAATGCTCCATGGCCAGAGACAGGTCGTGAGTCGAGAACAGGATACCCTTGTCTTCTTCCTGGGCGAGTTTGCGCAGTAACAGCCCTATGGAACGCTTGTTGGCAATATCCAGGAAAGCGGTGGGTTCGTCCAGCAGGATAAGGGGAGTATCCTGTACCAGGGCACGGGCAATGGCCACCCTGTGGTACTCTCCGTCCGAAAGGCTGGCGCTGTTCCTGTCTGCCAGGTGTTTGATGCCTGCCCGCTCCAGCACGCTCTCAACTATTAGTTTTCCCTCCCGGTCTTCCATGCCCAGCCAGTTGGTATACCGGTACCGGCCTGTGCTGACCGTATCACGGACAGAAAAATGCACTGCCCGCAAGGGTTGAGAGGGTACAAAAGCACAGAAATCATTCTTCTTCACACCCTCACCGTGCCTTATGGAGCCCTTGAGGGGAGGCAGCAGCCCGGCAATGGTTTTGAGCAGGGTGGACTTCCCGATCCCGTTGGGTCCCAGGAGCCCGGTCACCGTACCGCTGTCCAGTTGCGCGTTGATGTGCTCAAAGAGCGGTTTATGCCAGGAATACCCGACCGATACATCCAATATGTCCAGAATTCCGCTCATAGGTCGACAGCCCTGTTTTTGAAGATCACATATATAATGACAGGAATGCCCATCAGGGCCGCCACCGTGTTGACCGGCAAGACGCTCTGCGTTCCCGGCAACTGTGATATGATATCGGCCAGTATCATCACACAGGCCCCGGTAAGGGCTGAGGCCGGTATCATGACGCGGTGGTTTGCGTTGCGGAAAAGCATCCGGGCCATATGCGGCACGGCAATCCCTATAAAACCTATGGGGCCGCAGAATGCCGTCACGCTTCCTGCCAGCAGGGTGGTTGCCAGGAAAATCCTGTTCCTGACCCTTGACAGGGAGATGCCCAGGTTTTGGGCATACTGTTCTCCCATGAGCAACACGTTCAGGTCCTTGATGTTATATACAGAGAGCAGCAAACCCGACAGGCAAAGCGCGGTCATGATGAGCAGCCGGTCTCCTGTAACATTCCCAAAACTGCCCATGGTCCAGAGCATGTACGATTTCAAGGCAGGGGCATCTGAAAAATATTGTATCAAGCCTATCAGGGCCGAAGCGGCAGAGCCGATCATGATACCCAGGATGAGCAGACTCATATTGCTTTTCAGCCTTCTGGAAGCCGCCATCACCAGCAGCATGACCGCCAGGGCTCCCAGCCAGGAAAAGGCTGCCGTGCCCAGGTCGAACAGCCAGGGAACGGAACGCTGCCCGATACTGAAAAGGGAAGAGCCCATCACGAAGAAGGCAACGCCAAGACCCCCGCCTGAGCTGATACCCATCACATAAGGGTCAGCCAGCGGGTTCCTGAACAAAGTCTGCATCTGCACCCCGCATACGGACAACGCCATGCCTGCCAGCAAGGCTGTCACCATCTTGGGAAACCTGAAATTCCAGACGATCTTGTATACGACATCCAAAGCGTCATTGCCCCAGAGGGCCGACCAGACATCTGCAGGGGCCAGGCTTACGGAACCCAGGAAAAGGTCCGCCGCCATAAGGAGCAACAAGAGAAGGGGCATCCATAGCCTTTTCATCATTACAATATAGCTCCGTTTGATGTAAAATGTTCAAAAACCGCTTGTTGCAGCCATTCCGATGCCAGTTCCAGGGAGGCCCCGGGGGGAGTCACGGCAAGGAAACCATCAAAAAGGTCCTCTTTTATATCGAAGAATGAGGGGTCTATGCTTCCGCAAAAAGCCATCACTTTTTTCCCGTGTTTCTTTGCCAGGCGGGCCACTTCCATGGGCGCTTTCCCCATTGCCGTCTGGCGGTCCATGCATCCTTCCCCGGTAATGACCAGGTCTGCATCGCATATGGAATCTTCAAGGCCTATGGCATCCATGATCATCGCGGCACCCGGCTCCAGCTTCCCGTTCAAAAACTGAACAAAGGCATATCCAAGTCCACCGGCGGCCCCGGCTCCGGGCACATCCCGGTTGTCCCATTTCTCGGGATACCGTGTGGCCATCTTTGCAGCCACATCGGCCAGGTTGGTAAGGCCTTTGTCAAGCCTGCGGATATCGTCACGGGAAGCTCCTTTCTGCGGGCCAAAAACGGCTGCGGCCCCAAAGGGACCACACAGGGGATTGATGACATCACAGGCAACCCGGAAGGTACATTGATCCAGGGCAGGGTGTTTCCCTGCTGTGCGGATGGAAACGATCTGTTCCAGATCTTTTCCGCACACCCCGGCATCACGGCCCCTGCTGTCCCGGAATTCAAAACCCAGGGCTGTCAGCATGCCTATACCCCCGTCATTGGTTGCGCTTCCGCCAATGCCTACCAGGAAGTTGCGGCATCCCTTGGAGAGGGCATGCAATATCAGTTGCCCCACGCCGTATGTTGTAGTATTCAATGGATTCCTGTTTTTTTCGGGAACCAGCCATAAACCCGCTGCAGAGGCCATTTCAATGACGGCTGTGGGTGTTCCGTCTGTCACGGTAACAATGCCGTAGATGGCTTCCACCTGGGCTTTATGGGGCCCCCGGACCTTGATGTTCCTGTAAACACCTCCCATTCCCTGGATAAGGGCAGTGACAGTTCCTTCTCCGCCATCGGCCAGGGGGAGCACCTTCACTTCGGGGAGAGTACGGTCCATGTGCTGCCAGGCTTTTTCAATGCCCCGGTCAACGGCATGTCCTGCATCAAAAGATGTCAGGCTCCCCTTGAAGGAGTCCATGGCGACTACGATTTTCACTATACCGGTGTTTTGCTTTTTCTGATCAGGCGATACTGGACAATTGCCTGTACGATTTCAGTGACTGCATAAACCAGGCAGATGATCCCGGCAAAAATGACAAGTGTTGCAGCCGAGTCAAAGGGATTGAGCATGATGACCAGGCTCAGGATCAGAATGATCACCGGGTTGATGTAGATGTACCAGGGCAATCCCACGGGATTGGCCTTCCGGAACTGAATGATGCCGGTGATCTGTGTCAGGGAAGACAACAGGATGATGATCCCGGTAAGGAACATGGTCAATCCGGCAAAAAAAGCGGGGAAGAGCAGCAACAGCAAGGCAAAAACAATGAAAACCAGCGAAGTCATGTACAAGAGGCGCTGCAACCCCTTGTCGGGCTCAGGCCCTCTACTTGTCCGGGCAGTGTCATTCTGAGGGGCTTTCTTAAAGGCAAAATACAAGGCAAAAAGACCACCGACCAGGAGAATGGCAGCCAGAAGCCTGACCAGGGTGCGTACACCGGCCTCGGGATTTACCAGCAGGAAAACTCCCAGAACAATCCCCAGAACACCCCTGAGGGCAGCATAGCGAACATAGGATATTGCTTTCATACTATGAGATGTTTATCGCCTAAAGATAATAATTTTTACATTTGCCTGTTACAGAAAACCACCATGGCCACATACCTTCAGGTTGACAACCTTACCAAATCATACGGAGACAGGGTCTTATTCAACAAGATATCTTTTCACATCAACCAGGGTGACAAGGTGGCCCTTGTCGCCCCCAACGGCAGCGGCAAGACTTCCCTGCTGGATGTGCTGGCCGGCAAAGAGTCCCCCGAAGGAGAAGGAACCATAAAATTCATGAGCGGGATACAGGTTGCCTACCTGGAACAGGACCCCTCTTACGATCCTGAGTTAACGGTCCTGGAGCAGGTGCGCTCTGCCGATAAGAAGGTCATGCAGACGTTGACTGCCTACAAACAGGCTTTGGAATCGGAAGACAAGAAACGCCTGGAAAAGGCCATCAACGACATGGACCGGCTGGACGGCTGGAATTACGACCAGAAGATAGAACGCATCCTGACACACCTTCAGTTTGGTGCAGTGGACAGGAAAATGGGGACCCTGTCGGGCGGAGAGATCAAGAAAGTGGCCCTGGCCGGTATGCTCATCCAGGAAGCCCCGTTCATGATACTGGACGAGCCCACCAACCACCTGGACATTGAAGTCATAGAATACCTGGAGGATTACATGTCTGCCACGCAGGCCACCCTCTTCATGGTAACACACGACCGTTATTTCCTGGACAGGGTATGCAATACCATCTACGAACTGGAAAACGGGGAACTGTTCACATACAGGGGCAATTACAGCCTGTTCCTGGAAAAGCGCGAGGAGCGCCTGGCTAACCGGGCAGCAGAGACCGACAAGGCACGGAACCTGTACCGCCGGGAATTGCAGTGGATACGGAGCACACCTTGTGCCCGCACCGGCAAATCGAAATCAAGGCTTGAAAGCTTCGGCAAGCTGAAAGAAAGAATCGGACCGGCAGGCAACACCCGCTCCATGGAGATCAATGCCGGGATAGCCCGCCTGGGAACGAAGATCATACATGCCAGGAATTTGTCCTTTACCTACGGCGAGGAGCCTTTGCTGAAAGACTTCACCTATAATTTTTCACGAAACGAGAAAATCGGGATCGTTGGAGGAAACGGGGTGGGGAAGACCACCTTTTTAAGGCTCCTGGCCGGGGAACTGGAGCCGCTGTCGGGAACCCTGCAGCACGGAACGACCGTGCGGTTCGGTTTTTACCGCCAGGAAGGAATTTCCTTCAACCCGGGGGACACGGTATTTGATGTGGTGCATGAGATTGCCGAGGTGGTGGCCCTGGCCGACGGCAGCAAAGTCACCGCAGCCTCTTTCCTGAGCCGTTTCCTGTTTCCTCCCTCCATGCACCAGGTGAAGGTGGAACGCCTGAGCGGCGGTGAAAAGCGCCGCCTCTACCTATTGACCATCCTGATGCGCAATCCCAATTTTCTCATACTGGACGAACCCACCAACGACCTGGACATCCTCACGCTCAATGTGCTGGAAGAGTACTTGGAAAATTTCAAAGGTTGCCTTCTTATCGTTTCACACGACAGGTATTTCATGGACAAGCTGGCCGACCATCTTTTTGCATTCGAGGGGCAGGGAATCGTGCAGGACTATCCCGGAAAGTGCAGTGACTACTACCGTTCCCGCGCCGCTGCCGCTCCCACTCCTGCCCCTGCCAGCCGCCCGGCTGCGCACCCTGGTGCCGGTGCCGCAGCTAGCCGCTCCGGAGGTTCGATCCCGGTCCAGACTCCTGCCCCTGCCAGCCGCCCGGCTGCGCACCCTGGTGCCGGTGCCGCAGCTAGCCGCTCCGGAGGTTCGATCCCCGTCCAGACTCCTGCCCCTGCCAGCCGCCCGGCTGCGCACCCTGGTGCCGGTGCCGCAGCTAGCCGCTCCGGAGGTTCGATCCCCGTCCAGACTCCTGCCCCGATCCCGGTCCAGACTCCTGCCCCGACCCCCGTCCAGACTGTTAAGAAGCTGACGTACAGGCAGCGGAAACGCCTGGAAGAACTGGAGGCGGAGATCCAGGCGCTCGAAGAAGAAAAATTCCGTTTGGAAAGCCTGCTCTCCGACCCGGAAAGGCCCCTGTCACAGATCACGGAAGCCTCGGTAAGGATGGGCGAGATCCTTGCCCGGCTGGAGCTGGATTGGGAAGAACTCCTCGGCCTGGAAGATCAGAGGAAATCGTAACTTTCCAGGAATTGCGGGTAGAGCTTCATGTTTTCATTGGTGGCGCCCTTTTCGTCGAACAGGTTGCCCCAGCGTGGCGAAGTGGCTTCCCAGATGAAGGTTCCGAGCCCCTTTTCACCCGGTATGTCGCGTACTATCCGGTTCACTTCCAGGCGGTGCTCCTGGTATTCCACCACGATCACGGGCTTGTTGTACCTGGCTGCCAGGTCGTTCAGGTTGTGCTGCAGGTCTTCCAGGGTGCCGTGCCATTGGGGATAGTAGGACTGCCCGATGATATCGAACTTCACGTCGCGGCTCAGGATCTTATCAAGGAAATAGACCGATTCGTCATTTTGTCCCCCGCAGGCAATATGCACCATAACGGGAATGGAAGGATTGGCGGCACGCACGGCGGCCGTGGCACAGCGCAGCAATACGCCGAAGTGCATGTAGGAATCTTCAATTTTGCCCTGCGGCCATAGCATTCCGTGGTTGATCTCGTTCCCGGTCTGGACCATGTCGGGGCAGACTCCTTCTTCCATGAACCGCCTGATGACCTCATAGGTGTAGCGGTAGACCTGTCCTTCCAGTCCCGAGCCGGCGTGTTGAGCCCAGGATGATGGGGTGTATTGCTTGCCTGGATCGGCCCAGGTGTCGCTGTAATGGAAGTTGAGCAGCAGTTTCAGGCCTGCGTTTTTGGCGCGTCTGGCCATTTCCAGCGTCTTTTCCAACCCGCAGAAGCCCTGGGGGGAATACCCGTTTTCAGCCGCCGGGTCTACGAAAAGCCGCAGGCGGACCCAGTTGAAACCGTTGTCCTTCAGGATTTCCATGACGTCCTTTTCCACTCCGTTGTCCGAGAATACGGTACCCTTGTCTTCCTGTTCGGGAACCCACGATATGTCGGCACCTACGATGGGCCGGTCAAAGGTCAGCTCGCGCCGGGGCAGGGGCATCTCCCTGGGAGCTCTTTTTTTGTAGGTGGCAGCCATGTCGCGGTATATGTCCAATATGGCGGGATCAGCCTTTCCCATTGGGAAGAGTACCCGGGCAGGTTCCCAGGCCATGGTGCCGGCTCCCAGGCCACCCGGCACGGATCGGACGATATCGTTTATACGCCTGATGTTATCCGGGTTTGCACCGTATTCACAGACATACAGGGGTTTGTCGTAACGGGCAGCCAGATCGTACAGGTTGGCTTGCAGGTCGTCGTAGGTTTCATGCCATTGTTCGTAGTAGGATAGCCCGATAAGATCAAACTCGGCCCCGTACCGGTTCATGATGTCCAGGAATTCCCGGCAGAGGGTGTTTTGCCCTCCCAGAGCCAGGTGGACCATCAGGCGGGATTCCGGCAGGACTTCCCGGGCGGCTTTTACTGCGGCTTTGTACAGACCCATCAGGGCAGCCCAGTTTTCTTCCCTGGCGTTATCGTCAATATATCCTTCCGGCCAGACCATGCCGTGGTTGATTTCGTTGCCCGGCTGGATGATCTGCGGGGCAGCGCCTGCTTCCTTCAGCGTGGTCAGCACATGATGCGTGTATTCATACAATGCGTTTTCCAGCGCTTCGCCCGTCAGGCCGTTCCAGGCCGAGGGTTTGTACTGCTTGTCCGGATCTGCCCAATAATCACTATAGTGGAAATCCAGCGAGAAGGTCATGCCGGCGGCAACGATGCGTTGGGCCATGGCCACCGTTTGTTCCAGATTGCAGAAGCCTTCTGCCGAGTAACCTCCCGGAGCCTGGGGATCGACGAAGATCCGCAGGCGGATGTTGTCAAAGCCGTTGGCCGCCATGATGGCCAGCACATCCTGCTCCTGGCCCGTAGTGTCTGAAAACGCCATCCCCCGCGATTCGTATTGCGGGATGAAGGACATATCGGCCCCGATACTGAAGGGCGGAATGTCCCTCTTGCAGCTGCAGGTTAATAACGCGAGTCCAAATGCGAAAGTGAACGTTGCAAGGCTCAGGGTGAATGCCTTAAGGGGTTGCCGGGTGTGTTTCATGATATTTAAGTTATTGTTTACTCAGGAAGCAGGTTCAAGTTACAGGTTCCGGTTACAGGTTCAAGTTAAAGGTTCTGGTTACAGGTTCATGCTGTAGGTTAACGCCTCGGCTTAGGTAAAAAAATCACAATTCCACCAGGTTGTTGAGGACGGCGTAGATGGTCAGGCCGGAGGGTGAGTGGATCTGGAGCTTGCCGGCGATGTTCTTTCGGTGGGTCATGACGGTATGTACCGAGATAAAGAGTTTTTCCGCGATTTGTTTGTTGGTGAGCCCTTTGGCCACCCCGGCAATGATCTCTTTTTCCCGCTTGCTCAGTTCTTTGCCGGTGGACGCTTCTTTGGCTGTCTGCTTCCGGCATTCTTTTGGGAGAGTTTTCCGGTCTGGCCGCATGTCCTGTTCCAGCTGCGAGATCATGGGAACGAACAGCTCGTCTTCAATAAAATTGTGTGAAGCCAGGTCCCGGGCACAGGCAAATATGTCAAAAAGAACATTGTTCAGTTCGTGGGGGTTCCCTGTGGGATAGTATTTGATCAGGATGTTTTTAAGCTCGGACAATTTGGATTCAATGTTGTCGTGCTGCCTGCAAAAGACGCGGATGCAGTAATCGCCGCTTAGTTCGCCTTTGAGCAGCGAGCGCACGTAGGGGAAAACGGTTTGTTCTTCATAGGCCATATGAGTGTCTACCTGTTCTACGTATTCATCATAGTAACGGATAACGGCTTTTGCCACGCCGTCATGGGGCGTACCTATGGTCTGGAGGAGCTTTTTCCTGATCGCGGGCAGGCGGATGTCCAGGAAATGGCTGTGTGAATTGTGCAGGTAGTCAAGCAGGGATGGCAGGGAGGGTTCCGCGTTTTCGTCCCGTTTGCCGCTAATAAGCATATTGACTACGGCCAGAAAGGTATTGGTGTGCACGTTGTTCTGCCGGCATACTTCTTCTATGGTCTTTTCACCAAAGCCGTGGGATATGCCAAAGCGGCTCATGACAAAAAGCATGGGATAATTGTCGCAGATCAGGTCACCCATCTTGTCCGTTGCCGTATATTGGTCCTGGTTGAGCATGATTGTAAAGGTAAGAAAAAAATAGTGCCGCGCACTCTTCATTCATCTTGTTAGCTATCAACCACATAACAAAAAAGCTCTCCCGGAGAGCTCTTTTGTTAACTACTTACTACACAAATCAATACATCAAGAGTGCGCGGCACTCCTTCTGCTCCTATGCGAACAGTATGAGGCTGATGGCCATGATGGCCATGCCCGAGATGAGGCCGTAGATGGCTATGTGGTGTTCGCCGTATTCGTGTGCAGAGGGCAGGAGCTCGTCCACCGAAATATACACCATGATGCCCGCTACCACTGCAAAGACGCATCCCATGACAACAGGGGAGAGGAAGGGCATGAGGATGAGGTAGGTGAGCAAGGCGCCCAGGGGCTCGGCAAGTCCAGAGACAAGGGTAAAGCAGAAGGCTTTTTTGCGGCTCCCGGTCGCATAAAAAATGGGGATGGAAACGGCAATCCCTTCCGGGATGTTGTGGATGGCAACGGCTGTGGCAATGGTGATCCCCAGGGTGGAATTGTCAATGGCTGCCATGAAAGTGGCAATTCCTTCGGGGAAGTTATGTATGGTAATGGCTACGGCTGTCATGACCCCCATTTTCATGAGTTTGGGTTTTTTATGGCCCTTTTTGGCCATCTCCTCGACGGAGTGGGGCTCGTGGGGATTTCCGAAGGATGGCACAAACCGGTCAATCAGGGCGATGAGGGCCATGCCTCCAAAAAAGAAGATGACGGTCATCAGGAGGCCATGCCGTGGACCCATATCGGCGATAAGAATGGAGCGTGCCTCGGCAAAAATCTCGACAAAAGCCACATAGATCATGACCCCGGCGGAAAGGCCCAGGGCATAGGATAAGAGTTTGCGGTTGGTGCGTTTGGCTATGAAGGTGATGCCAAAGCCTATGAGTGTGGCCAGGCCTGCAAAGAGCGAGAGAAGAAAGGGTAGCAGAATTCTTGAATCCATGAGTAAAGTGCGGAAAGTCTTAACAGCTGCAAAGATAGGCATAGGAGACGGGTCTGAAAATACCCAGATTAAGGTATTCTGCAAGGCAGGGCACAACAGGTAGAAACCTCAGCGCATCACCGCAGCTCGGCCCAGAAGCGGGCGGGGAGGTGGATGTTGTGGATGTCTTTGGCCCCGGCAAAAAGGGGAGCAATTTGGGAGGGGGTAAAGCCGGCGATGCCGCAGCCGATTTCGGTGACCAGGAATGTGAGTTCGGGGTGGCGTCTGGCGAAATCGATGAACTCGTCCACGTAGGGTTTGATGGCATCGGGGCCGCCGTGCATGGTGGGGATGGCGTATGACTGGCCCTGAAGGCCGACGCCCTGGCCCCATACGGCTCCGAATTTGTTCACTGCCAGCAAGGCGGCTCCTCCGCCGTGGGCTCCGGAAAGGTTACTGCCAAAGACAAAGATCTCGCCTGGCCCGAGCCGGTCTATGCGGGGGGAAGAAGTGCGGGTGGTTATGTCAAAGTCGCTCATGATGTTATAGGTGTTAGTTGATGGTTCAGGAGTTACTTTATAGTTTAGCTGTTGCTTGATTTTTGAACAGTTACTTCATGGTTCAGGAGTTAAGCAATGGTTCAGTAGTTACGGGTTTAGCAATACTGCCGGTTAGCAAATATACATAAAACAGAAATGGCAGGTGATTGAGTTTTTTATGTTATTTTTACCACCTAAAAATTCAAAACAACATGAAAAGAATCCTCACATTTTTATTGCCGGCGTTATTGGCTGTGCTGGTGGCTTTTCCGGTGTCGGCGCAAAGCAACAAAACGATCAAGCGTAAAGTTGCCATTGGCCGCTTCTCCAATGAAACACAGTATGCCAAAGGCCTCTTCTACGATAAGGAAAATGACCCCATGCGCAAACAGGCGCTGGATATCCTCTCTTCAAAACTGGCGGCGAGCGGCAAATTCATCCTCCTGGAAAGGGAAGATCTTGACATCCTTGTTGCCGAGGCCGGGGACGCCATGAGAAAGATCGGGGCCGATTACATCATCCTCGGCTCCATCACCGAATATGGACGCAAGGCCGAGGGACAGCAGAAAGTCTTTTCCTCCACCAAGACACAGACCGTGGAAGCCGGGGTGAGCATTCGCCTGGTCGAGGCTGCCACCGGCCTGATCATCTATTCTGACGAGGCCAAAGGGTATGCCGAGACTACCTCCAAACAGACCCTCGGCCTGGGAGGAACCTCGGGTTTCGATGCCACGCTCAGCGACAAAGCCATATCAGGGGCTTTGAGCCAGTTGGTGGAAAACATCATCAACAAATGCATGGACAAGCCCTGGAAGTCATACATACTTTCGGTAGATGACGATTCTTACGTCATTTCCGGTGGGGCATCACAAGGGTTATCAGCCGGCGACTCGTTCATTGTCTACAAGAGAGGAAAGGTCGTGAACAATCCTCAAACCGGCCTGGACGTAGAGCTCCCGGGAACAAAAGTGGGCAAGGTGACCATCCTTCAATCCGTGGGAGACACCCCTGAAACAGAGATTTCCTTCTGTACGTATGAAGGACAAGCCCTTGATGCGGAAAAACTGGCTAATTACTATATCTCGGATAAATAATCATGAAAAAGACACTATTTTCCATCATAATTGCCCTGACATCCACCTTGTTGCTGAACAGTTGCGGTGTGGGGAACTACTCGGTCACTTCCGGGAAACCGGACGAGGCGGGCATTTCTTTCACCTCGGCCAAAGCCATGGACATTACCGTGATCATAGAGGAGAGTTCTTATGAAATAAGTACCGTGAAGGATAAGGCCTACAAGACTGACCGGAAGATTAAACAAACGGCCAACAACACCATCCGCATCAAGCCCGGCACCTACAACGTAAAAGTCCTGGCAGGGGGAACTGAAGTGTTCGCCAAAAAGTTGTTCATCTCGGCGTCTGAACACAGGATCATAGAACTATGAAAAAACTTCTTGCCATTCTGGTCACCCTGACCGCACTGACATCGTGCGGCGTGACAAAACCCCTTTATTACTGGGGTGGTGAGGTGAATAATGCCACGGTCTACGAACATCTTACCTACAAGGACTACAAAACCCAAACCCCGCAGGCCATCTGTGCCCTGATCTATGCCTATGAGGATATGGTCGGGAATCCGGGCGGGTCAAGACAGATACCGCCCCCGGGTATTTGCGCAGAATACGGCTACCTGATCCTGCAACCTACAACAGCGACCACCTTTACAGAATACGCCACCAAAAGGCAGAAAAGCCTGTTCCAGGGATCGGATTATGCCGCCATCTTCAACGAACGTGGTAAAGAGCTGTTGAATAAAGAGATGGAATACTATCCCGAATCGTCCCTGTTCATCCTGCCCCTCCTTAAAAAATTAGCCCGCTGATCATGAAAAAGTTACTGTTAATCATCCCGTTGGCAGCCATTATATCGTCATGCGGCATGCTGAGCAACGTTACCAGGGGCAACCAGTATGCACAGCTGTACGAGGAAAAGCCCATCACCCTCCTGGTCATGCCGCCCATCAACAATACAACCAATGTCGAAGCCAAGGAGTACCTGTACACCTCTATCAGCCGACCGCTTGCCGAGGCCGGTTACTACGTGATTTCACCCATGTTGGCCATGGAAGTCTTCAAGGCCGAAAGCGCTTACGATGCCGAACTTTTTGTGGATGCTCCGCTCACTCAGTTCCAACAATTCTTTGGTGCCGATGCCGTGGTTTTTTCCGAGATCCTATCTTGGGCCAAGAAAGGCTTCGGGATTGAGACAACGCTCAGGTATTTTATAAAATCGGCGCACACCGGCGAAATACTATTTGACAGGACGTGTGAACTGTATCTTGACCTCCAGGTACGCTCCGATTCAAATTCAGCATTGGCCCAGCTGGTATCCCTGGCCGCCTCTGCCATCAATACGGCCACCACGGAACACATTGTCGCGGCAAGGAAGGCCAACTACTATATCTTCAGGGATATCCCCCGGGGCAAATACAGCCCGGAATACTTGAAGGATAAAGATGTCATGGCCGAGAAAAAAGATATCACGGCCAGGGTGGAATAGTGCGCACCTCTTTTTTTTTACCTTTAGGGTATGAAAACCAAACAATTGCTGATACCTTCAGGCGCAGCCATTGGTCTGACGCTTGTGCCGATGTTGATATTATCCTGCAAACAGGATGGGCAAAACGACAAAAAGCCGGTGAACATTCTTTTTATTATGAGCGATGATCATTCTTATCAAACCATCAGTGCTTACGGTCACGGGCTTAACAGTACTCCCAATATAGACAGGATCGCCCGGGAGGGTGTTCTTTTCACAAATAGTTATGTGGCCAATTCCCTGAGCGGACCTTCACGTGCCTGCCTGTTAACCGGAAAACACAGTATTGCCAATGGTTTTACCGATAACGGGACCATTTTTGACGGAGATCAGCAAACGTTTCCAAAATTATTGCAGAAGGCAGGTTACCAGACAGCTATTGTTGGCAAATGGCATCTGGGATCGGAACCACAGGGTTTTGATTACTGGAACATTCTGATAGGACAGGGACAGTATTATGCCCCAAGATTTATTGACAACGGGGACACCACGGTTATTCAGGGCTATGCAACCCGGGTCATTGCAGATTTGACCATAAAATGGCTGGAAGAAATCCGGGACAAAGAAAAACCTTTTATGCTGATGATGCACAACAAAGCCCCGCACCGGCCATGGCAGCCCGATATCCAGGATCTGGGAGCTTATGACGATACGGTATTTCCCCTCCCCGCAAATTTCTATGATGATTACCAGGGAAGGAAAGCGGCTGCGTTACAGGAAATGACCATCGCTGCAGACATGACATTGGACAGTGACCTGAAAATGGGATTTGACTGGACCGCACGCATGAGTGAATCTGACCGTGAAGCCTGGAATAATTATTATGATGGTGTACAAGCAGGGTTTGATTCCTTACAGTTATCGGGAAATGAATTGACAGAATGGAAATACCAGCGCTATATGCGCGATTATCTTGGTTGTATCAATTCTGTGGACCGTAATGTGGGCCGTGTTCTGGACTGGCTGGAAGCCAACGGTTTGCTTGAAAACACCATAGTAATATATACTTCGGACCAGGGATTCTACATGGGTGAACACGGGTGGTTTGATAAACGATTCATGTATGAAGAATCATTCCGTACGCCCCTTCTTATAAGGATGCCGGCAGGAATGCGCGGAACCTGTGATCAATTGGTTCAAAACATCGATCTGGCGCCCACATTCCTTGATATAGCCAATGTTCCAATTCCTGAAGAAATACACGGCATATCCATGCTTCCCCTGTTACAGGGTAAAAAAACCGGAAAACTTCATAGAGCATTGTATTACCATTACCACGAATTTCCGGCCGAGCACATGGTCAGGAAACATTATGGGATACGTGACCGGCGTTACAAGCTGATCCGGTTTTACGACGACGGAACAGAGGCCGGTAAACGCAGAGGGATCAAAGACTATGAAAAGGCAAAGATCCGCCTGGATGAATGGGAATTGTACGACCTTAAGGCAGATCCGTCGGAGATGAATAATATCTATGGAAAGCCCGGAACCGGTTTTATAACGCGGATATTGAAAACCAAACTTGAAAAACTGCGTCGGCAGTATGGGGAACTTTAACCGGAGATCCATTCCTTATAAATATGCACAGGAATCACTCGGCCAAAGAATTGTAGGAGTGATGATCAAGCCTGTAGGGGCATTGTGCAACCTGGATTGTGCGTATTGCTATTACCTGGACAAAGAAAAACTTTATTCAGGGCAAATGGCCCGGATGGACATACAACTACTGGAAAAATTTACCGAACAGTATATTGCAGCAAACCAGCGGGCAGATGAAATATCTTTTTGCTGGCATGGAGGAGAACCCTTACTGGCCGGTTTGGATTATTTCAAGAAAGCGGTTTCTTTTCAGAAGAAGTATAATCCGGGTAAACAGATCAGCAATTCCCTGCAGACCAACGGCACGTTAATAAATCAGGATTGGGTGGATTTTTTCCGGGAAAACAATTTCCTGGTGGGTGTTTCCATTGACGGTCCGCAGGCTATCCACGACACATACAGGCGGAACAAACGCGGACAGGGCACGTTTACAGAAGTCTTGAAGGGCATTGAAATGATGTACAAAGGCGGCGTGCAGTACAACACCCTGACTACTGTCAACCATGTGAACCAGGATCATGGCAGGGAAATTTATCTTTTTTTGAAATCAATCGGGAGTTACCACATGCAGTTCTTGCCTGTTCTGGAATATATAAAATCCGGCATTGTTCCACCCGGTACTTCCGGATCACATGTAGCCCCATGGTCTGTTTCTTCTGAAAAATACGGGGATTTCCTGTGTGACATATTTGATCTGTGGAGTAAAGATGATGTAGGGACCCGGTTCATTCCTTTTTTTGAATCGGTTTTGGCCAATTACCTGGGAATACCACCCGGGATATGTGCCTGGTGTGAGACCTGCGGCAATAATGTTGCCCTGGAATGGAACGGGGACGTTTACCTTTGTGACCATTTTGTATATCCGGAATACAAAATAGGAAACATTTCCACCATGTCTTTTTCACAAATGGCATCTTCAGATAAACTGTTTGGTTTTGGGATGGGAAAAAGAAACGGGTTACCAGACGCGTGTTTTCGTTGTCCTTATTACAGATTGTGCTTTGGAGAATGTCCAAAGCACAGGTTTTTAACTACTGCAGACGGCCAACCGGGTCTGAATGCATTGTGTGAAGGATATAAGCGTTTTTTTGCCTATACAGAAGCCTGGTTTATCAAAATGGGGCTGTCAGTATGATAGATACAGAAGTGAACGCGCGCAAGTGGAACCTCTTTTGGTTACCATTTGACTGCCATCTGAGATGCCTTAAATCTGCACAATAAAACTCCTTAATTATGCACAATAAAATACCTTAAATGTGCACAATAAGAATATTTTTCATATCTTTGGAGTGAAATCAAATGGCAAAATATGAAGTATATCAGTAGGTTGATAGAAGATGATCTTTTGGAAAAACTGGCGGCTTCGGGTGCTGTGCTGATAAAAGGTCCTAAGTCTTGTGGTAAAACAGAGACTGCCAAGCAATATGCTAATAGTATATTGGAAACGGATCGGGATCCGCAGGTGCCGGTAATGATGGCTACCAATCCACGACTATTGTTGGCAGGCAACGCACCCAGACTTATTGATGAATGGCAGGTGCAACCAGAAATATGGAATTATGTGAGGCACGAGGTTGACGACCGCAAATTGAAAGGGCAATTTATCCTTACTGGCTCTGCTAACCCGCCTGATGAAGCAAAACTGCATAGCGGTGCTGGACGTTTTACCGTGTTGCAAATGGACACGATGAGCTGGCAGGAACTAGGATATTCTACTGGAACAGTGAAAATGTCTGATTTACTTGCGGGGACCTTGGGCGAATTTTACGAATCGGCAGTTCCTCTTGAACTTATCATAGATAGAATATGCATAGGTGGCTGGCCCTCATTAATTGGCGAAACTACAAGGAATGCTCTTAATATGAATCGCAGTTATGTTGATTTGCTTTGTGAGGTGGATATGAGTAGAGTTTCGGGGGTAAAACGTAATCCTAACAAAGTACGTAGTTTATTACGTTCTTTGGCAAGAAATACATCTACATTGGTGGATAATAGCACCTTGGAAGAAGATATGAAAATTAAAGAAAATAATGAATTGTCACGAAACACGATATCAGAATATTTAAATGCCCTTTCGAGATTAATGATTTTGTACGAACAACCAGCTTTCAATTTACATATTCGCTCATCGGCATCGTTGCGTAAATCACCTAAAAGACATTTGTGTGACACATCGCTGGCTGTGGCAGCTTTAGGTTTGGAGAAGGAATCGTTGATAAAAGATATTAAATATGCCGGGTTCCTGTTTGAATCATTGGCAATCCACGAATTAAATGTATATGCCAAGGCTAATGATGCTACAGTGTTTCACTACAACGACTCCTATGGTTATGAAGTGGATGCTATCGTGCAAAGGCGTAATGGTGACTATGCAGCTTTCGAAATAAAGCTTGGAGTCGGTTTTATTGATAAAGCGGCCGAAAACCTCAAAAATTTTGTTGCAAACATTGATACTACAAAAATGGAGTTGCCAAAAACGCTTAACATCATTACTGGAACCGGGATGAGTTATCGTCGTCCCGACGGAATAAATGTTATTTCTGTGGCTTCTTTGGGCAGATAACTAGTTGTAGATGCTTAACAGCTCGCATTGAGGTTCCACCGCTTCTTTCCTCTGCGGCCTTATCGCACACCATTATGCAACCGTTGTGAAAGTAAAACTTAGATTTATGCGTTCACAATCGGTATTAGTAAGAAGATATATTTGCTCATGTTTCTTATCCCTAACCGGAGAATCAGTTAGCATCCCATTAAAGACCAACGGTGTTCGCTTAGCTCACTCGCTGGTCCGGAAATGAATCCACGCCGTTACCGGCGCCGCTGCAGTGCAGAAGTCCTCATTTAACCACTTAAACTCCTGTGTTTATTACAGGAAGTTTAGAAAAAGTGATTTTCACACTTCTTTAAAATACCGCATCTTGTTTTGCTTTATCTTCTGCAACAGCTATATCATGGTTAGGCGACAAGTATTGAAGCGTAATATATCCTACAGGTACAGGGAGTGCATGAGCATCTAAACTTATTAAGGCTATATCGTTGGGTAAGGTCGAATCAATTGTTTTCGTCCAGTAAGCCTGAAGTTCCCGATCTTCAAGAAAAAGATCAAACATAAAATCTTCTGGCTCATCCGAAGAATAATCTTCATTTTTAATACGGTCTATTCTTATATATTTCCCGTATGTTCTTTCAATACTTGAAACCAGATCATTAAAAGCATTCTTTAATTGAGTTCCATCATCGTCAGTTTCAATTTCCTTGCTCTCTGCATAAATCCAAACGATACCATATGTTGGACTGATTCGAACTCTATATTCGATAAACATATTGTGTGTGTCCGGCGGTATTACTTTGTAGACGTTATCCTCTAGCATTTCCGGATTCTTACCGGTTAGATTTTTAACTTGATCAAGAGTCATTCCCATTCTTAACCCAAATGGGCCAGGTTGAGAAAACAATGTTACAGTAGTACTCAGAATAACTGAAATTAAAATGAAAATTGTTCTCATGGTAATAATGTTTAAAATCTGTATAAAGTTATCAAATTCGATCTGACTTTTTCATTCAGATAATAAAAAAATTTTTGGATAACGCGCACAGGTGGAACCTCAGTGCGCCATTTTTCACGGTAAAATTGCAAATATCTGAATCGCAGGAAATTATAAATCAGGATACGATTTTGGCGCACTGAGGTTCCACCTCTTTTGGTTTTCCCGAATTCAAACTCAAACCGACCGGATGCCAAAAAGCAATGAGCAATCCGGTAGTTTTTTCTTAGCTTTATGCAGCTTCTGCACCCTTGCCGCACACCATCATCCAATCTTTGTGAAAATTAAAATTTAGAAGTATGCGTTCACAAACAGTATTAGTACGAAGATATATCTGGCTGATGTCGACTATTTATGATGCCGGCCGGATATCTTATGAGGAAATTGAAAAGAAGTGGCTGCGTAGCAGCCTGAACGACGAGAGGAAGCCCTTCCCGTTGAGGACATTTCACGACCATGTCAATGCCATCCAGGAGTTATTTGACGTGAATATTGTATGCGACAGAAGTTACGGGTATAAATATTACATAGAGAACGCAGATGACCTGGACCTGGATTCTGTCTGCCTGTGGATGCTGAACAGCTTCTCTGTCAGCAATGCGCTTGCCGGTGCCAGGGACATCCGGGACAGGATCCTAATCCAGGACATCCCTTCTTCCCGGCGTTGGCTTGCGCCCATTCTTGCTGCCATACGGGAGAAACAGGTTATTGAAATTGACTACCTCTCTTTCCAGAAGGGTGAGGTTCCTGCCAGAAAACTCTGTCCGTTCTATGTCAAGCTCTATGACAACCGCTGGTACATGTTTGCCCGGGAACCGGAAAACCCTAAGATGAAGGTATATGCACTGGACAGGATCAAGGTGCTTAGGACGCTTGATGAGGAGTTCACGTTCGAACCTACCTCGGCAGACCGGGAATCAATTGACAAATGCTTTGGACACTGTATCTACGAAGATATCCCGCCCCAAGTAATCCGCATCAAAGCCACCAAATCTGCTTCCAACTACCTGGAAACCCTCCCTTTGCACAAATCCCAGCGTATCCACGAAGTAGGGGAGGACTATGTGATTTACGAATATGAATTTGCTCCAACCACGGAATTCCAGGCCACCCTTCGTAAATGGGGCAATCAGCTTGAAATTTGCAAGGAGTAAATGAAATAATTAACAATTATTGAACGTGGGTACGTAATGGCCATGTTGCATAAACATGGGTAAATAAAACAAGATAATGCCCATGTTCCTGAAACGTGAGTAAAAGATACTCATTATAACAATCAAGATTATTAGCTGAATCTCTGCCATTTGACCACATACCGTCCGTGAAACACCTCAAATCTGCACAATGAAACGCCTAAAATTTGCACAATAGAAATGAAACAAAATATGTACCGATTTGGTACATATTAAAGTGGTCAGATTTGACCACTTAATATATCATATAGTACACCTAAATCACCATTCCTGCATATTATATGTTGCATTGCGTAAAATAGTGGGGTTTACTTTGTGAACCAGTTGCGGTAATATTTACCGCTTCCAGTGCGTAGATTAAACCCTATTTAAGTTTTATCTGCAAAAGTTAAATAACGGGGTTCTTGTTTAAGTTACGGCGGTTAATGTAACGGCGGTTACTTTAACGGTGGTTATATTTTCAAATACAACCGAAACTTTTCTCATTTTATTATATGTTTTCGTGTATAACCGAAACTTTTTTCGTTTGATTATATGTTTTCGGGTATAACCACCATTTTGTTTTCCAGCTTTTGGCAATATCCACCATATTTTGCCGATAATTTGCTCATTACGATGACCAGTTTTCCATACTTTTTGTTCATTACGTTGACCATATTTACCCAAATTTGTGCATTACGTTGACGAGATTTCCTCAAAGTACAGAAAATACATACATTTGTGGAATTCAATTCCAAATATCTCCAATAATATTATGAGATGTGTTTCAATTCGGAGTTTATTGCAAATTTACAATAAAATCCGAATTGGAATATATACTAATGTGATTATGAATAATTTGATTCCAAATATCTCCAAATTTGTGTAGTTTTTGGAATGATTTATAAGGATGCCCCGTAATTTACGCACATGATAATAGGGAATTTTTCGATTATATAGTTGAAAATAATCAAAAAAGGTTGATTTTTGCGAACGGAACCGAAAAGTGGTACACATGGCGTGTTTTTACTGGTGCAGTTGGCATAAAAAAGGGGGCAGCAAGTTCCCCTACTGCCCCGAATGGACTCACATTACACTAAAACGGCAGATCATCTTCTTTAGGTTCAAGTTCTGATGGAGGTATAGGCGCTGGGCTTGCTGCGACCGTATGTACAGTGGCAGTTGGCGTCTGGTAGTCTGTACTTTGTTCTGACGGGGCTATTTTTGTCAGCCTCCATGCCGTAACATTGTTGTAGTATGAACCATTATACTCTCTCGTGCCCAAGTTGAAGAAACAGTCAACAACATCGCTGACGGCAATGCCATCCGACCTGTCACCGAACACATCAAAAACGGCGCTTTGCGGGTAATTACCCGACACCTCGCGGATTAATATCTGCTTTAACGTGTATGGCTTTCCGTCACGTTTGCTTACTCCGCTTTTGTCTACAATTTGTTCTACAATTCCTGTGATTTTGTTTTGATTTTCCATTATTTATTATATTAGTGGGTTATTATTCATCCTCTTCATCTTTTTCCTCGTCATCCTCTTCCTCCCCCTCAAATCTTTTCCGTATCGGGTCGTCTTGTGGTATATCAAGCATATTTTGATGGTCGTACATAACGCCATGTTCCTCTGCATATTTCTTATAGCGACAATATTGACACTCATCGCTGAGAGCCAGTTCGCAATAGGCAAGGTAGCGGCAGGGTCCACTATAACAAGACTCCGGAAGGTATCTTCGTGGTGACTCGAATGATATTGTAGTCTCCTTGAACACTTGTTGTGCTGCGAGTTTTACGGCATCCCACTGGTCTTGCGAGTTGGCATCAAGAGCTTTGTCAGCGATAAGTTTTTTTAGTGTTAATGCGAACTCCTCCGAGAACGCCTCTCCACTCTGTTCCCCTGATTTGCTTCTTGATGGCAATGAATCCTCTATTTGTCGTGTACGAAGTTCCATGTACTCCGTAGCGTCTTTTGATGACCATAGAGCGGATGCACGTGCCCTACATTGCGCCCTTGTGAGTTGTGGTGCGCAGAATATGTTATAAATCTCATCCCGTGGCTTGTTTATCACGAGTGAGTAGTCAAGGGCATCCTTCTCCCTGTCGGTGAGCGACCATGCCTTGTCTGTCCTTAATTTTGGCGGTAATTTAAAAATCATTTACAAATTTAATAAAATTTTCTCTATTCCACGTAATTGTCTTTGTTTTTACTGAATAGCAATAATTTATGATAAACAACGGGTCTATTACGGACTCGTGTGCTGATATGCTAAGGTCTAACGGCTCCTGATTGGCGAGTATGGTTTCAACGATGTATTGGAAACCGCTTAATGAATCGCAAAAATACCCGCCATCCGTATTGTATGCGAGCCACCTTGCCTGTCCGAGCAGGTGTTCCACGGAATGCCTTGTGCCTGGCAGTTTTAGTTCTATCCCGCCAAAAATATATCCAAATCGGAACATTATATCTGGCAGGTCTTTTACCAAACCAAGCGATAATTTTTTACCTGCGTTTGCCGCTCCCTGTTCCGCGAAATTACCCCATAGGGAACCGCGCATTGACGGGTATTTCCCGGCAAACCATATTACGCAATCGGCTTGTAGTTGGTGCTCATGGGTGTATTTCTTCATGTTTTTACTTTGTTTCTTAATATGTTTTTCTTAAAAAAGTACCAATATTGCGGAGATATTGCTTTCCCGTGTTTCGTGCGCATTATCTCTATGGCTTCCATGAACGCCTTTTTGGGATTTTGTGCGTTTTTTATACATATATTTACAAGTATCCAGTTTGTACTCCGACCATCGAGTATGCAGCGCGCCACATACGATTGCAGCGACTCCTTTTCCGTAGGCTGCGTTACCTGCTCGGCTATACGCACAAGTTCCACCTCATATATCTCTTTCTCCGTAAGGAATTTATGTCCACAGAACGGGCATATACGATATGACAGGTGTATCAAGCGCTTGCACGTGGGACACTCTTTTGTGGATGCTATGCCGCCACCCTTGAGTTCATTGTGCCACAACACCTGCTGTCTGTCGTACTCAGGTGAGCCGAACTTTCTTACGTTGTCCCCGAAGTCCAACAGCGTGTAATGTGTTTTCCCGGCAGCCGGCCTACCTCCACGCGCACCTTTCTGTGAGTAGTTTGGGTACGACTCCGTGGCAATGTCCAGTATCACGGTTTCTATTGACGGGTTGTTATATCCGACACCAAGAATATCCACATTAAGCAACACTTTAAGTCCACCACTCTCAAACTCACGAAGAACGGCACTTCGTGTACCGCTAAGCTCATCATCTGTTTGTGGCATCGGCCTGGAAAGTATATACTTTGCGTATATACCACCATCCCTGAACTCTTGGCATAACTCCACGCAGTGCTCCGAAGATGTGGTATAGACCAGTGTCTTTGTGTTGTAGGCAAGCCTTTTCCACTCATTGACAATACCGCCATATCTTGTCCTATCACGGAACTTCATGGCGAGTTGTCTCTGGTTCCAGTCTCCGGAGTGGTAATCCCAATCCACGTCACTCAAATCTGGCGCATCAAACCCGTAACATTCCGATGGCACGATGAAGCCCATGGAGATGAGTTCCGGTGCGGATATACCAGATACGATGGTGTCATACAGCAATCCGAGCTGCTTCTGCTTACCCGACCTGCTCCATGTGCCTGAAAACCCGATTACATAGGCATCATCCGCCACAAGGTCGAATATCCAATCATTCCATTGCAGGTGGCCTTCATCTATAAGCACGACACGACAGCCTCGGATAAGCTCCCTCACATGCTCATGCTTGGTGGCACGCGACATCAAGGTTTGTGACATGGCGATATTACACATCTCGTCCTTGCTTATGTTTTTTGTCTTGGCTGTGATTACTTGCGGTTTAACCCCCAGGTTCTCGAATATACCATGATTTTGTGCCGTTATCTGCCTTCTATGTGACAATATGAGCACTTGGTTACCACGCGCCATAGAGCGGAGTGCCATGGCTGCAATAAGGTATGATTTACCACCACCCTGTTGCAGCCTTACGGCAATTCTGCGATGCGTACGCATGGCATCACGTATATCTCCCATCATCTTCTCCTGGTATGGTCTTAAAACAACGTCAAGCATTTTTGCGTAATGTTAATTTTAAAAAGTAAATAGAGTTTAGTGGCATACCTCGAAGATACCATTGCTTGAGCAGTCCCCATGAAGATATTTTGTAGATACGCATTACGGTAGATTCGCTGTCGGGAGAGA
>Ga0208939_1000226_pt1 | contig 49190 bp, 31 predicted proteins | sample AD_STIC12_MetaG_FD_184437 | JGI IMG/M metagenome (GOLD analysis project Ga0208939, IMG submission 184437) | Active sludge microbial communities of municipal wastewater-treating anaerobic digesters from USA - AD_STIC12_MetaG (SPAdes) (version 2) | ecosystem: Engineered > Bioreactor > Anaerobic >...
GCAGGCAGACCGCAAGCTGAAGCCACGCGGGAATTCCCAGAAGGCCCGCCAGAGTCACCAGGGGAATTACCACCAGGAAAGATCCCAGACTGACAAAGAACAATGTCTTCTTGCGGAACTTGCCGGCCATCCTGTCAACAACCGGATAGAAGATGATTGAAAAGATTATCAGGCCCAGCAGCATCAGGCCTGAAATGGTGTCGGCGCCCTGGGAAAGCAGCCACGCCATCGGCGCGAACGAAGACGTCTCGCCGACAACCTGGGTGGCCACGACGTACGGAAGCGCGGCCTCGACCAGGAACATGCCGGCATACATCATGGATCCGGCCACGATGTACGGAATAAACGCCGGGTTCTTCAGGGTTTCCCATCCCGCCTTCACCAGTCCGTACGGAACATCCTTCGCCGCGCTGTGCGGGCGCTCGCGGATGAACATCAGCACGGGGATGAAAGTCACGAAAGTCAGGACGGTCCCGAAGGTGGCGGCCAGTTTGAATCCGTCCTGGATGTCGTAACCAAGGAACATGCCACGTCCATCCATGAAATAGCTGATCATCGGGCCGAAAACGACGAACACGAAAATCTGGGCAACGACATTCAGAATCGACATCCACACCGAAACGCGGACGCGGCCGCCTTCGGACAACCAGACTTCGGGCATAAGCGCCAGGTAAGGGTTGACGACGACGGTGAAGGAAACGTGCAGCACCAGCAGCATCAGCCCAAGCCAGGCCGCGTTGACGATTGTCGGGGAACCCACGTTGAAGTCCAGGGACAGGAAATCCTTCAGGGTGTTCAACCAGCCGGTCTCATGGCCGCCGACGCCGGCAAGCGGGGGAAACCACATCAGAAGGAACCCGGCCAGCAGGAAAGGCAGGCCGATCCGGATGAAAGGCATGCGGCGGCCGCGGCGACCGGTCATGCGATCCGAATAGAAACCGACCAGCGGGTCGGCAAGCGCGCCGAAGAACATGACTATGGCCGAGATGATGCCGAACACCGCGGGATCGATCAGCAGCACGCGGCCCTGCTCGATTTCCTCGGCGGTCGGGCAGTACAGCCTCATCAACCACACGGCCGCCGCCAGCAGAAGCATTCCGACGGGGAAGCTGCCCATCGAGTACGCAATCATGCGGCCCTGCCCCGGTTCCCTGGCCGCGTCCTGACCGTCCTGCGCGCCGAATTCCTGGGTAATGCTCATTCACCTCTCCCGGAAAAAAAGGAAGTTCGCACGGAAGATATCCGAAAAACGCACGCGTGAACACTGAAATTGCGGATACAAAAAACCCCGTCAGGCACGCGCCGGACGGGGTTCCCTGTTCGATCGCGGTCTGATATCAGGCCTTGACGATGGCTTCGGTCGCGCAGACCGGGGCGCACTTCGGCTCGCCACCGGCCTCGGCACATTCCGTGCACTTCGCGGGGTCGATCACGTAAATGGGATCGCCTTCGGAAATGGCATGGTTGATGTCGCACTCGTCAATGCACGAGCCGCAGCACACGCAGTCATCAGTGATCTTCATGGACATGGGAAACCTCCCGGATTCAAAAAACTTGTCAAATCGGGAAGGCTGTCCTTCCCACGGGCCGCATCATCGATAAAAGTGGCCTGTCTGTCAAGGTTCCACGACACGGATTGACAGTCGACCTTCGCTTGACCAGCGGAAGGCTGCTTCAGGTTTCGGCCTGCCCTCACTTCCTCGTGGCGACCTTGCGGGCGGCGACCGGCTTTCCGGCGTGGGCCGACTTCAAGGCGCCGGAGGACTTCCGGGCGTTCGAAGGCTTTCCTGCGGCGGAAGGCTTGCGAACGGGGGCCGGGCCGGTTTTAAGACCCTCGTCCGTGACGTGCACTTTGACGTTGATGTCGAAAGTCATTCCATCCAGGGACTTGCGAATCTCACCGGCGATATCGACCTTGTCCAGCCAGCCGACAATCTTGTCGGTGGCCTGATCGACGACTTCCTGCCGCACGCTTGCCAGCTCGCGGCCGATGTATGCGGCGACCTCCCGGCTCATGGCCTTCACGATCTCGCGGACAAAGCCTTCAGTTTCGACCAACTTTGAAACCGACGACGCCACGGCCTTTCGGGCCAGTTCCGACAGCATGCCATCCCTGCGTTCCCCGCCATCGGCAACCGTCTCGCCAATGTGACCGACATCGGAAGTTTCACCGTGCATGTCCCGTTCCATAAGCCCCCCGCCATAGCGCGTGGATACGTGCGCCCATGCCACAATAAAATCACAGGCGCGTCGTCTTATCGACCCGTGGATTCTAGCACCAACGGGCGCGACGCGAAATCCCGACACTGCCGGGGGTTGCGCATGCGCCGTTCGTTGCCACATTACAGGGCGCGGCGGCAGTTGATCTGTGCTAAAATCCGCGCGCCATTTTCCGGCGCCGGCGATCCTGGCTCTGCGCCGACGGCCCCGTGCGGGCGAATGAAAATTCGCCCGTGATTTGAAAACATTGCCGGCCCGTATGGGCGAATGAAAATTCGCCCGTCGCTGCCTGCGCGTAATAATTAGCGGTTCGATGGGAGACCCGATGAAGGCTTTTTTTCGAAAACTTTTCGGTACGAAGAACGAACGTGAACTGAAGCGGATGCGGCCGATAATCGAGCGCATCAACAGCCTGGAACCGGAATTCCAGAAGCTGACCGACGACGACCTGCGTGGGCTGACGGCTAAGTTCCGCAAGCGGCTGACAGAAGGCGAGACGCTTGACGACATCCTTCCGGAAGCGTTCGCGGCGGTTCGCGAGGCGTCGGTCCGTTCGACCGGCATGCGCCATTACGACGTTCAGATGATCGGCGGTATCGCACTGCATCGCGGAACGATTTCCGAAATGAAAACCGGCGAAGGCAAGACCCTGGTCGCCACATCCGCCCTGTTCCTGAACGCGCTTGAACCGGATCCGAAAAACCCCGAGCGCGGGATGGGCGCCCACCTTGTAACCGTCAACGATTACCTGGCAAAGCGCGACTCCGAATGGATGGGGCGCATCTACAACGCACTGGGCATGTCGGTGGGCGTAATCGTCCACGGGCTGACCGATCGCGAACGTCAGGCTGCCTATGCCTGTGACATAACTTACGGAACAAACAACGAATTCGGTTTCGATTACCTGCGCGACAATATGAAGTTCAACCTGGGGGACATGGTCCACAGGTACTACGACTTCCCGAAGAAAGGCGAGCAGGTCAAGACACTGCATTACGCCATCGTTGACGAAGTCGACTCGATTCTTATCGACGAAGCGCGCACGCCACTGATCATTTCCGGTCCTGCCGAGGAATCTTCCGAAGTTTATTACACCGTGAACGCCATCGTCCCGATGCTGCGCCGCGATGAAGACTACATCGTCGATGAAAAGGCCTCGGCGGTGACTCTGACCGAATCGGGCGTCGACAAGATTGAAAGGCGGCTTCAGGTGAAGAACCTGTACGACGGCGACAACGTCGAACTGGTCCACCACGTCTATCAGGCATTGAAGGCCCACACGCTGTTCAAGCGCGATGTCAATTACGTCATCGAGGACAACAAGATTGTCATCGTTGACGAGTTCACTGGTCGAAAGATGCCGGGTCGGCGCTGGAGCGACGGTCTGCACCAGGCGGTCGAGGCCAAGGAAGGCCTGAAGATCGAAAACGAAAACCAGACGCTGGCGACGATCACTTTCCAGAACCTGTTCCGCATGTACAACAAACTGGCCGGCATGACCGGTACCGCCGATACGGAAGCCGAGGAATTCGCGCGCATTTACGACCTGGACGTACTGGTCATTCCGACCAACAGGCCGATTGGCAGGAAGGACAGCGAGGATCTTGTTTACAAGAACGACCGCGCGAAGTTCATGGCGGTTCTGGATCAGATCAAGGAATGTTACGGTCGCGGCCAGCCGGTTCTGGTCGGCACGACATCCGTCGAGAAGTCCGAACTTGTCAGCCGGCTTCTGAAGAACAGCAAGATTCCGCACCACGTCCTGAATGCCAAGAACCACATGCTGGAAGCGCAGATTATCGCTCAGGCAGGCCGCAAGTTCGCGGTCACGATTTCGACCAACATGGCCGGCCGTGGTACCGACATCGTCCTTGGCGGCAATCCGGAAGCGCTTGCCCGTACCCAGGTCGATTCGATTGAAAGCGACAAATTCCAGGAACTGGTGCAGGAGTACAAGCCAATCTGCGCGAACGAGCGCCAGGAAGTCCTGGCCGCCGGCGGTCTTTTCATCATCGGTACCGAACGTCACGAATCCCGGCGAGTCGATAACCAGTTGCGCGGCCGCGCCGGACGTCAGGGCGACCCGGGTGCGTCGCAGTTCTTCCTGTCGCTGGACGACGATCTGATGCGCATCTTCGGCGGCGACCAGATCAAGAACATCATGGATCGCCTGAATGTCCCGGACAACGAACCAATCGTTCACAAATGGGTCACAAGGGCAATCGAAAGCGCGCAGAAACGGGTTGAGGGACGAAACTTCGACATCCGCAAGAATCTGCTGGAATACGACGACGTCATGAACCAGCAGCGCCAGACCATTTACCGTTTGCGCAACAGGGTTCTGGAAGGCAGTGAAGTCCATTCGATGATCCTGGACGCCGTCGAGCAGACCGCATGGAACCTTTTCAACCAGTTCTGCCCCGAAGGCGTCAATCCCGAAGAATGGGACTTCGAAAGCCTGGCCCGGGAAGTTCTTGGAAGCCTGCGTGTCAAGGTCAGCGAAGAAGATCTGGCGGCCGAAGGTGAACGTGCCGGCGACCTGCTGGTCAAGCTTCTGCGCGAGGCGTACGACAGGAAGACCGAACTTTCCGTCAAGAAGGCGCTTGACATCAGGCTGCCCGAGCCGGAATTCGTCACGCCGGACTTCGATCGAGAGGCCTGGCTGGCCGACCGCGCCGAACTGGAACGCCGCATGATCGAAGGATTCCGTCTGTACGAACGCGAACGTTACCTTCATGCCATCGACAGCCACTGGAAAAACCACCTGTACGCGATGGACCATCTGAAGGAAGGCGTGCACCTGGAGGCTTACGCGCAGAAGGACCCAAAGGTCATCTATAAGAAAGAGGGTTTCGAGCTGTTCAAGCAATTGCTGGATCGCATCGACCAGTCGATCGCCGAAACGATGTTCCGGGTCGATATCAGCGGTCCGACCGATGTTGAATCCATTCGGCGCCTGCGCCGCAGCGTCGCCATGCATTACGGACGCGGCGCGCTGCCGCCCGAGGCGACCGGGGTCAATTCCAGCCAGAGAACGAACCAGATGGACGAGGCCGGACCGGTCGCGTCTTCACCGAATGCCGGTTTCGTCCCGAGGGCCGGCCGCAACGACCCCTGCCCCTGCGGCAGCGGCAAGAAGTACAAGAAGTGCTGCCTGCCCAAGGAAATGGGCGTGGACCCCGCAAGTTTCTGATCTTAATCGAATCTTCGTCATATCAGATTCCTGTGCTTACGCCGGCTCATTGCCTGTTGACAGTTCCTGCAAAGATTACGACTATCAGCCAACTCATAAAGCACGTGGGGTGTCCCATGAACTGCAAGTACCCTGTCCTGGCCCTTTCTGTAGCCTGCCTGATTGGCACGTCGGCCTGTTCAACAAGACAGGTGGTTCAGAATGAAGGAAAGTTCCCTTCGATCGAAAGGATGTATTTCAATAATACAGTCGATATCAACAACGTCGAGGAGCTTGGCGTAGTGGTGGCAACTGCCACGGTGACCGAGACGTACCAGAAGAGTGGAAACATCCTCACGATCAAGGCGGACGGTATCGAGGCGGTTCGAAAGGGCTGCATGATAAAGCGCTTCAAGATAACCGGGGAGGGTTATCAGTTTGGAGAACTTCTTTCGATAGACTCCCGCGGCGCAACCACCCTTGGCGGCTTCGATTTCTTTTCCAGGCTCTTTGCAAAGCTGAGATCAGGCAAACCTGTCGTTGATTTCAACCGTTACCTGAGCGGCAAGAACCTGGCCAAGGCGATGGCGGAGTATCGTCTGATGCGGGCCGCCCAGGAAAAGGGTGCGACCGCTGTCATGGTTCCGCAGTACGACTGGACAATCAAATATGATGACCGCAGCATTGCGTGGGGACACTCGTCAAGTGACAGAACCTACGTCTATACGCTTACAATCACCGCCAAAGCGATCAATTTCAAGCCGGATCAAAGGACCTTCAACATCATAAGGTAATGCACAAGATCCGATTTTTGATCCCGCATTTTCGTCCGTTCGTCTTGCGCAAGTCCAAAATTTAATGTATAAATCGCCCGCTTTTTCCGAACTCAAACGATCGAGGCGAGCATGTACGAGACTTCCGATATCCGTAAGGGACTCAAAATCACGATGGACGGCTACCCCTGGGAAGTCGTCGATTTCCAGTTCGTCAAGCCGGGCAAGGGCACCGCGTTCACCCGTGTGCGCGTCAAGAACCTGAAGACCGGCCAGGCGCTGGACAGGACCTTCAAGACCGGTGAAAAGCTGGAAGAGTGCGACCTTGAAGAACACGTCGGCCAGTACATGTACAGCGACGGCGAGAACTACTTCTTCATGAACCAGGAATCGTACGAGCAGATCTCGATTCCCGCGTCGGTCCTGGGCGATTCGGCTTTGTTCCTGACTGAAAACATGGAATGCACGATCCTGGTGTTCGAAGGCGTCCCGATGAACGTGGCGCTGAAGACCTTCCTGGAAGCTGAAATCGTCTATACCGAACCCGGCATGAAGGGCGACACGGCCACCGGCGGCAGCAAGCCCGCCAAGATTTCGACCGGCGCCGAGGTCCAGGTTCCGCTGTTCATCAACCAGGGCGACTGGATCAAGGTCGATACCCGAGATGGCAGCTATGTAGAGCGCGTGAAGAAGTGATTTGGCCGCTGGCGGCCGGCAACGGTCCCAGTTGGACCAACCAGCCGAAGCCCCACCCTGTTTCTGCAGCACCAGGTATTGCTGATGTCTGATCACGTGCGCTTTTTTGATGGCAAGCCATCCCTTTTTCAGAACATTCCCGTCCGGGCCCGTTGCCTGGCCTTGCTGCGCGAATTCTTCACGGCCCGCGGATTCATCGAGGTCGAGACGCCCATAGTGTGCACTTCCCCCGGTGTCGAGACGCACCTGGCCGCCATGCCTGTTTCGTGCATGAACCGCACGATGTACCTGACGACCAGCCCGGAATTTCACATGAAGCGCCTGATATCCGTCGGATTCGACCGCGTTTTTCAGGTGACGCGGGCATTTCGCGACGGCGAACGCGGCGAACGCCACAATCCCGAATTCACGATGGTCGAGTGGTACCGGCGTGATTGCGATTACGGCGCCATCATGGACGACAGCCAGGAACTGCTGCGGCACGTCGCGATGGGCATCGGCGGACGACTGGAATTTCCCGGGATCGAAGGCGTCCGAGGGCCGATCAGCCTTGAAAACGACTTCAGACGCGTCACGATGGTCCAGGCGTTCGCCGAACTTGGCCTGCCCTCGCCTTTCGGGATGACTCTGGAGGAGCGCGACCAGGTCGCAGTCGATCATCTGGACTTCCACCTTGGACGACACGAGCCGGAATTCCTGATCGAGTACCCGGCGGATCAGGCTTCGCTGGCAAGGAAGAAGCCCGAAGACCCGCGCGTGGCCGAACGTTTCGAGCTTTACTGCGGCGGACTCGAACTGGAAAACGGGTTTTCTGAACTGGCCGACGCGGACGAATACCTTGAACGATGCCGCATCGACCTTGCCGAGCGTGCCCGCCTGGGGCTTCCCCAGTACCCCATCGACGAACGCTATGTGTCCATGCTGCGCGACGGCATGCCGGTCTGCGCCGGCACCGCCCTGGGCTTTGACCGCCTTGTGATGCTGGCCTGCGGCGCCCGCACCATCCGCGACGTAATCGCCTTCCCCTGGGACCAGGCCTGATGGTTCATGGTCGTTTCCCGCCAATTGCCCGTGGTGCTTAACCGGAAGGAATCCTATACTCGGCCGTACGGCTGATCCGGTTGTTGGACGGCTTGATACTGCTGGATGCTTATGACCCACCTGGCTTGTAACAACATATTGATTCTTGCGACGGCGGCGCTGGCTTTGACGGCGATGATCGGGTCGAACCCGGCTGTGGCTTCAACCAGGGATTCCACACTGGAAAGCGAACTGCTTGCCAGGTCGGACTCTGTTGTCATTGGAACGATTCTGGCGGCAACGCCAAGGCGGCAAACGGAAGGACGCATCGTGACCGATTACCGGGTACGCGTCGATGTGGTCCAGGCCGGGGCGATGCGGGATCCCGGCGCCAAAAGCATCACGTTCGCGCTGCCCGGTGGGACCATCGACGACGACGGCCAGCGGGTTTTCGGTATTCCAATACTGATTCCCGGGGATATTGTCAGGCTGTTCCTGAGAAACCCCGACGGCGCAACCCCAATCGGCGACGCCTATTTGGTAACCGGCCTTGGCGACGGAATCCGACTGCTTGCGCGCAACGCCGACGCCTTCACTTTTTACAGCCTGTCATCGAACCCGGACGTGGCGTTACGGTGGTACGCCGACACGATCGACGTCCATATCGACGATCAACTGACCGACGACATCGATGATGCCGCAACACTGGCGGCGATCCAGGCTTCACTCGACGAGTGGAATGCCGTCGATTGCGAACATCCGACGCTTGTCAACGTCGGACTTGTCAACGGATTCGACGCCATTACCGGATCAGGCGCCGGCATTCACGCGACCAACCTGATCATTTTCGAGAACACGGCTCAGTGGGATGAAAACCGGCAGGACGTGGATCAGTGGGATCTGGATACCACAATCGCCCTGACAACCATATTCCACAACCCTCGAACCGGTGAAGTCCTTAATTTTGCGATCGAATTCAACGACGAACGGTTCGGGTTCGCCGTGACGGGCATCCCGGCGGCCGTTGATCTGGAAAATACATTGACCCACGAACTCGGACACGTCTTCGGGCTGGATCACACCGGCCAGGACATCGAGCAATACTGGAACCAGACGATGTATTTCCAGGCGCAGGTCGGGGAAACAAAGAAAAGATCGCTTGAAGAAGACGATATCAACGGGCTTTGCACGCTGTACGAAACCGACTGGTCCCTTAATGCGGAAACGGGTGGCTGTTCGTCCGCAGCACAAGCTTTTCCATGGACAACACCGCTGCCAACCCTTGTCATGCTTGGCGCGGTTCTGATAATTTTCTGCATCCGCCGGAGAGGTTATTGAAATGTCCGCCAGATTCCACAAAGCAGTCGCCGCCGCGGCAACCATCTTCGCCGTCATCCTTGCGGCACCCCTGGCATTCGGCCAGGAGGCGTTCGAACTCCAGTTCAACAACCGCGTGCTGAAGGGCCAGGGAAAGCCTTCAATCCTCGTGGTGGCCAATACCAACATGCAGAAGGTCTCGGTCAAGCTGACCCGAGACGACGGCAAGGTAATCAACCTGAAGGCGCCGCTCATCCGTTTCGGACTGCGGCACGAATTCAAGTTCGACCAGGAGCCCGGCAGCCACAAGTACGTTATGGACATGTCCTGGGGTGGCCGCAAGGAACCGGATCGGTTCGAATTCGACGTTGTCGTCGCCCGCCCGATGGAAATCGCGATCACGAAGGACACGGTTGACCTTGAAAAGGGAACCATCACCTTCACCGGGTCGGAACCGGTCGCGAAGGTCACGCTGGAAATCCGTGGCGAATCCGGGGACGAACTGCTGTCGAAGGAATTCGTGGTGAAATCCGAGGCCGGCCAGCCGACCACAATCAGCTTCACACCCCCTACCGAACCGATTGGACGCGTGGATCTGCTTGCGCACGACCCATGGGGATTTTACAACGGCATCCAGATGTCGCCCTTCTTCGTCCAGGTTCCAAATTCAAAGGAAGTCATCTTCGAATCCGCGAAGTGGGACATTCTTCCCGCCGAGGAACCGAAGCTTGTCGAGGTTCTGGACCGCGTGTTCGCCGCACTTAACAAGCTGGGGGCCGGCTTCCAGGCCAACCTGTACGTGGCGGGATACACCGATACGGTCGGCAGCAACGAATCCAACTATGTCCTGTCGGAAAAGCGCGCGAAATCCATTTCCCAATGGTTCCGCAACAACGGTCTGCACATACGCACGTGCTACCAGGGTTTCGGCGAGGACTCGCTGGCGGTCAAGACCGATGACAACGTTGACGAGGCCAGGAACCGCCGCACCATATTCGTAATCGCGTCCCAGCAGCCGCCGAAGAACGCAACCTTTCCCCGTGGCAACTGGAAGTGCCTGTAGGGAAGATGGCAAGCTTGCCGCTTTGTTTGACCCGGGAACGCCGTGGCCATAGAATATGCCGGTATGGTCGTCACCCGGGGGAACTTCTGATGACAACTTCAAAACTCCGTGGATTCACGCTTGTCGAACTGATGTTTGTCGTCGCCATCCTTGGCGTTCTTTCCGTGGTTGCCGTCGCAAGTTATCGCGGGTACATGAAGAAGGCCTACTCCCAGGAGGCGATTGCATTCCTGCTCGACATCAAGATGAAGCAGGAAACGTACTTCATGACCTATTCGCAGTACGTCGATACCGGGGCGACGCCGGAGGACATGTTCCCGGCGCTTAACACCATTCCCGATTTCTGGCTGCAGGGCGGCCTTCAGTGGGACTGCGCCAATCCGCCGAACCCGGCAATCACCGGGTTCTGCGCCCTGGGAATTGTCCCGAAACAGGAAATGACCCATTACCAGTTTGTTACGATGGGTTGGGCTCCCGGTGACCTGGTTCCGGCCGCCGACGCCCGCGGGCCGTGGATCCAGAACCCTGCCAGACGTTGGTGGTTCGCCCGCGCAAGAAGCTGGACCGACCTTACCAAGACGCTCACCCTGGAAATCCGGGTCAACAGCGAAGTCAACGAAGTCATCGAGCTTACTTACTGACCTTCCGGCCTTCGGCTCTCTGCGTTCCGGCATTAAAATTCACACGATCATGTTCCGACGTGTTGTCCAGGGATGACGCATGTCTCACGTAACGGGGACTTCGTGCGGGTCAACGAAACCAGTCCTGCCATCTTCGAATATCACGGGTGGAAAAATCGGAAAGGATTCGCGAAACCATCTTTTCGGGCGATTTGACCGCGCTTCCCCAGGCGGCGACCACGCGGTCGCCCGAAACCTTGACCGCAGCCGGCCGTACCGGGGTTTCCCTGAAAGCCTGGGCGGCCTGGGCCGCATCGTCCGGTGAATCCCACACGGACGCAATCACCAGCCCGTGTCGCCCGGCCTTGTCCCGCCACACAACGAAACGATCGCCGTCCCAGCCGGATGCGGCTTCGGCCGCCGCGCCCGGGTTGGAACCATGACGAAACAACGCGGCCAGGTTGCCTTCCCCGGCAATGTCACTTCCGTGAAAGGCCGCCCCGGTGACAAGTTCGGCCGCGCCGGGAATCACGACGTCGCGCGGGAAATCGGGGCTGGACTTGGCGTCGGGGCGGTGCATCTTTTCCGGGTGCATCAACTGTTCGGTCGAAAGCGGCGGGTTCATGAACATCCAGTCGATGTCAGACCACTTTCCATTGGCCTGGCTGACGAAATGCACCGCGAATCGGAACCCGGCAAGATACGGGAACATCAGCAGTTCACCAATCACGGGCGGAACCTTCAGTTCCTTCATCCGCCCATCCATGTCCAGGACGGAAAACAGGCTTTTGACCAGCAGTTCGGCGACCATTGGATTTGGAACGGTTCCCGTCTGAACCTGAAGCATTGTAAGCGTGGCATCCCCTTCCATCAGTGCCTGGGCGGCCGCAAACGGCTCGGATACGCCTTCCCTGATATCCATGAACCTGGACAGACCGAAATGCTGATCCTGCATGGCGTGGGTGAGTTCATGGCTCATGGTCAGCGTACGCAGATCGCCGTAAACCCTTTCAGCGAGATAGAGCGTCTTGTCTTCCCAGTCGTAAAGTCCTGCGATCTCTTCAACAAGGTATGAACGCATTATTCCGGTCAGATCGGTGTCGGCGGGAATCGAGCCGGTCGCCTTGAAAAAGGCCTCGACGACTTGCACCTGCCGGGCCGACTCGGGCTTGTTCAACTGACGGTTCACGTACTCAAGCAACTGCAGCGCCGTGGTTCGCGTCGCCTTGACGGGCGTCTTCAGTTCCAGGCCGCGATATCTCTTCAGCAGTCCAAGGACGCGGGACACGTCGGCCGTTACGTCGGGCTCGAGCCCGTTCGCCATCACGAGTCCGGACGAATCCGGCTGCAATTCGGAAGCGGACGGAAGCTTGATATCCTTTATTTGAAGCATCTTGCCCTGGGGCTGCTGTGCCGCCGGCGCTGGCTGGCCGGCAGGCTGTGTCTGGGCCTGAGCCGGCGCCTGGAACATGGCCAGGGCGGCCAGCACGGAAACAGCGGCAAGCACGCGGGAGAAAGATTCGCAAACAGGGATGCCCCTGGCAGACATGACGGGACAAAAGCCTGATTGCGGCCTTCCGCCCGTGTCGAAGAACATGAAAGCGAAACGTCCGTTATGTGGCATGGTTACCTCTTTCAAAACAAAAAGTTCCGTTTTACCCACTTAACAAAAAGGTTTGCGGTGTTTATTGTACTCCAAACGGGAACAACCGGGACGGTCCCGGCGTTCCGCGCATCATGCTTATGCGCCGTTAATGGCTTAAATATCTGGAGGATCGATCATGGACAAGAAACTGTATGAAGAAATGAACAAGCAGGTTCAGGAAGAATTCTATGCCGCTTACCTGTACCTTTCGATGTCGAACTGGCTTGAAGACCAGAATTTCGGCGGCTTTGCCCAGTGGATGAAGGCCCAGGCACACGAAGAGACCGAACACGCGATGAAAATTCGCGATTTCCTGATTGATGTCGGCCAGAAGGTTAACCTGATGCCGATCGCCAAGGTTCCGACCGAATTCAAGTCGGTGCTGGACTGCTTCGAGGGCGCCCTGGCCCATGAAAAGCACGTCACCAGCCGCATCAACATGCTGTACGGCCTGGCCAAGGACAAGAAGGAATATGCCGCCGAAGTGTTCCTGCAGTGGTTCGTGAAGGAACAGGTCGAGGAAGAGAAGCAGACCGCCGACGCCGTCGCCGCCCTGAAGATGGTTGGCGAAAGCATGGGTGCCCTGCTGCAGCTTAACAAGACCTACGGTAAACGCGACTGATCGCCGTAAATCAAGCCGTTCCACGCCGGGGTGTCCGTAAGGCTTGAATGCCGCTGGTTTGCCGCCCTCTGGTTTGGCTGATACAACCTGCCGCAATACTTCGAAGAATCACACCGGCACAAAGCATTGCTTTGAACGCGGTTCGGTAAGGGTTAAAATCCGGCCGTTGAACAGGTTTCGCCACGATTCAAGGAGCCCCGTTTGTTCACAGTCGTACTTGCAGAAAAGCCGGCGATGGCGCGTGACATCGCAAAGGTTCTGGGTGCGGACCGGAAGGGTCAGGGGTATCTCGAGGGCGGCAACTGGATTGTGACATGGGCCATCGGACATATCGTCACGATTGCCGAGCCGCACGAAATGAACCCGGACTGGAAGCGATGGGCGTGGAACAGGCTGCCAATCCTGCCGACAGAGTGGATGCTGAAGGTGATTCAGCAGACTGCCGACCAGTTCGAGGTGGTCAAGCGACTGCTGTGCCGCGACGATGTTGCCGGTGTCGTGTGCGCCACCGACGCCGGGCGCGAAGGCGAGCTTATTTTCCGTTATGTCTATCAGATGTCGGGATGTGGCAAACCTTTCAAGAGGTTATGGATCTCGTCCCTGACACCGGACGCGATCAAGGCTGGCTTCAAGGCGCTGCGCGATGGGCGGGACTTTGACAATCTGGGCCTGGCGGCGGTGGCGCGGGCGCGGGCCGACTGGCTGGTCGGCATGAACCTGTCACGCGGTTACTCGCTGCGGTTCGGGTCGCGGGATGGCGAAAACCGCCTTCTTTCGGTTGGACGTGTCCAGACACCGACGCTGGCGATGCTTGTCGATCGCGAACTGGCCATCCAGGATTTCCGGGCCGAAAAGTACATCGAAATCGAGGCCCAGTTCGGTACAAAGGGGCCGCAGGGATACGCCGGGCTATGGTTCGATCCCGGCGTCTCGGAATCGGCCGACGGGCGCAAGCCGGAAAGGCTGCCGGCTGACGGCGCCCAGGCCGGTGACATCGCGGCGCGCGTCAAGGACCGGCCGGGACGCGTCGAATCGCTGTCGGGAAACGACAAGGCGATGCCGGCGCCGCTTCTTTATGACCTGACCGAGCTTCAGCGGCACGCAAACAGGTTGTATGGACTGACCGCGAAGGACACCCTTGCGGTGGCCCAGTCCCTGTATGAAAAGCACAAGCTGATTACGTATCCGCGTACCGACAGCCGCCACCTGACCCAGGACGTCGCGGCCGGAATTGGGTCGGTTCTGGCGGTGGTGGCGCCGCGTTACGCCGACATGGTGGCGCCGGACACGGGCACGCGTGCGCTGGGGCCGCGCTTTGTCGATGACACGAAGGTTTCCGATCACCACGCCATCATCCCGACACCGACCCGGCCCAGGCTCGAAGCGCTTACAAAGGATGAAGCGAACGTATATGACCTTGTTTGCCGACGGCTGCTGATGGCCTGGCACGACGCGTACAAGACGAAGGTGACGTCGGTCGTGACGGTTGTGGAAAGCCCGGGGCTTGACGGGTCGGTAATTCGTGACAGATTCCGGTCGTCCGGGACGGTCGTGATCCAGTGGGGCTGGAAGATTCTGGACATCGGCACGGAAAAGAAGGTCGCGAAGGGGAAGAAGGCCAGGGACGCGGCGAAGGACGCCGGCGGTGACGAGGGCGGAACGGGTGGCGACGTTTCGGGCGGGGACGACACGGATCTGCCGGTCGGGCTGTCGGTCGGCCAGGAGCGACCGGTTACGGAAGTCGCGGTACAGACAAAGGAAACCAAGCCACCGAAGCGATTTAACGACGCCAGCCTGCTGACCGCGATGGAAACCGCTGGAAAGCTGCTGGATGACAAGGATCTGGAAAACGCGATGAGCGAACGCGGGCTGGGGACGCCGGCGACGCGTGCCGCCATCCTTGAAACGCTGATAAACAGGAAGTACGTCGAACGAATGGGCAAGGCTCTGAAGGCCACCGATGCCGGGATCCAGTTGATTTCGGTCGTCCACGAGTCGGTGCGAAGTCCTTCCATGACGGGCGAATGGGAACTGCGCCTGAAGAAGATGGAAAAGGGTCAGGACAGCTTCCCGGAATTCATGAAGGGAATCGAGGAGTACGTCATTGGGGTGCTTGGCCAGGTCCAACGCGGGCCTGACCCCAGGCTTGCGTCCAGGGCGACTGCGGCCGGGGCTGCGGGCGGTTCCGCGGCGACACCGGGCGGCAAGGCAGGGATGGTGACCCGGACGCAAAATGAAGCGGGGCCTGGTTCTGGGTCGATGTCGGTGCCTGTGGCGGCGCATGGGGCGGGGCCCGGTTCTGTGCCAGCGGCCGGCGGGCCCGCGGGCCAGGCGTCATCGGAAGCGTCCGCGACGCGCCCTGCCCCGTCGGGATCGCCGGCGTGGCAGCCCCCCGATTTGCTGGATATCCTGCGAAACAGGTTCAAGTTCCAGGACTTCAGGCCACATCAGGAGGCCGTCTGCCGGTCGGTCGCCCTGGGCCACAACTCACTTCTGGTCATGCCGACCGGAAGCGGCAAGTCGCTTTGTTACCAGCTTCCCGGAATCGCCCGCGGCGGCACGACGCTTGTCATAAGCCCGCTGATTGCCCTGATGGAAGACCAGGTAACCCATCTGAGCGACATGGGCTTCAATGCGCGGTGCCTGCATTCGGGGCTTTCGCGCGAGGATTCAAGGAACGTCTGCAAGGAGTACCTGGCCGGGGTTCTGGACTTCTTCATGATTGCGCCCGAGCGCCTGTCCGTGACGGGCTTCCCGGAGATGCTGGCAAAACGGCCGCCGGTCCTGATCGCCGTTGACGAGGCCCACTGCATCAGTTCATGGGGACATGACTTCAGGCCGGACTACCGCCTGCTGAAGGACCGGATTCCGATGCTGATGCCTGCGCCGATACTGGCGATGACGGCAACGGCGACGACGAAGGTCCAGGACGATATCTGCGAGCAGCTCGGGATACCGAAGGCGGTGCGGTTCATCCACGGATTCAGGCGTGACAACCTTGCGATTGAGATGATGGAGGCGCCGCGGGCTTCCAGGCTGGAAGAGACGGCCAGGGTTCTTTCGAATCCGGATCGCCGGCCGGCGATTGTGTATGTCCCAAGCCGCCGGGAGGCCGATGAAACGGCAAAACATCTTTCCAGGCTGTTCGAATGTGAACCGTACCATGCCGGGATGAAGGCGGCACGGCGCAAGCAGGTCCAGGACGCCTTCCTGGGCGGTTACATCGACGTGATCGTCGCGACGGTAGCTTTCGGCATGGGGGTCGATAAGTCCGACATCCGGACGGTCATTCACATGGCGATGCCGGGCTCGGTCGAGGGCTATTACCAGGAAATCGGGCGTGCGGGCCGCGACGGGCTGCCTTCCAGGGCGCTGCTTTTCTTTTCGTGGGGCGACCGGAAAGTTCACGAGAGCTTCTTTGAAAAGGACTACCCACCGCTGGCGACCCTGATTTCCATCAGGAACATGATTCCGCCGACCGGAATCGATCGCGAGGCGCTGATTTCCACGTGCGGAATCGACGCGGAAACGGCCGAAAACGCACTGGCAAAACTGTGGATTCACGAAGGCATCACCGTCGATGAAAACGACCGGGTGTTCCAGGCCGCCGGGGCGTTCAAGACAACGTACGACACGATAAGGGCACACCGCGAAGCCCAGATCGACCTTGTACACGACCTGGTCAAGGGCGCGGAATGCCGGATGGCGCGTCTGGTGAAGCACTTCGGGGAACGCGGGGATTTCCGGTGCGGCATGTGCGACAACTGCGCCCCGGACGCGGCACTTTCGCGGCGGTTCAGGCCGGCCGATGCGCGTGAACTGGAAATGACGGCGGCGATCCTGGGGGCGCTGAAGGCATCGGACGGCCAGGCCACCGGAAGCCTTTACAAGCGCCTGGTGCCGTCGGGAAACCCAGATCGAAGCTGGTTCGAACACCTGATGTCGTCACTGGGGCGGATCGGGCTGGTCCGTTTCCAGGATGACCAGTGGCAAGGCGACGATGGCAGGATTGTAAACTTCAGACGGGCGCACATCACGAATTTCGGGATGCAGATGGAAAATCCCGGCCCGGAGGACATCAGTGTCGAGGAGACGCCCGAGAAGCTGGCTGGCGCATCTCCGAAGAAACGGTCTTTCACAAAGAAGCGATCGGGCGGGCGGGCGGCGGCCGGTGCTGGCGGACCGACCGGGGGAGCAACCCGGGGCACATCCGTTGGCGCACCTGGGGCCGGCACCGGCGATGGTTCCGACAGTTCCTCGACTCGCTTCGATCGCCTGGGGCATGCCATCGACGATGTCGACGGCTCCGACGATAAAGACATCGTGGCCATGCCCGATAAGCTGCTTCTGGCGCGCCTGAAGGCCTGGCGCCTGGATATTGCCCGGAATCACGGCATCCCGGCGTTCCGCATACTGACCGACAAGTCCATCCGGCAAATCGCCATCGATAAACCGACCACCGTCGAGGCGCTTGGCAGCATCGCCGGCATTGGCCGCCGCTTCCTGGACGAACACGCCCACGACATCCTGAAGCTGATCGCACGGGACTGACTCGTTACCATACCCACCCACGCCTGAACTCAAACCGCACCCACGCCTGAACTTTTTCGGGTACAACACATCCGTCCGCTGCTCCGCCTGATGCCTTGAGACGCCGAAGCTTCGGCCAGGGCGCCTCAATCGCCCCTGGCGCACGACCATCCGGGACTTCCATTTTGTATAATCTTGATTATACTAATCGTAATTAGACAAAGGAGGCTTACATGGCTTTCTTCAATCGAAAAGTGGAGTTGCGTTTTCTGGCAGATCAGGCTCGCAATGACCGTGCTGCCTTAACTGTGCTGTATGGCCGCAGAAGAACCGGCAAAACATCCCTGCTGCGCCATTTCGCGCAGGGGCGCCGCGCGGCCTTTTTCGTTGCTGACCAGGGCTCGGCCGCCGACCAGCTCGCGACGTTTTCACGCGTTCTGTTTGACGCGCTCGGCGAAACCGCCCTTGCGGGAACGACATTCCAATCCTGGGAAGCGGGACTGCGCTTCGCCGGGAACCGCGCGAAAAGTGAACCACTTCTGCTTGTCCTTGATGAATTCGGATACCTTTGCCAGTCCGATCCTTCACTTCCATCGGTTCTGCAAAGACTCTGGGATTCTGACCTCAGGGAGACGCGACTTCACCTGGTGCTTTGCGGGTCTTACGTGTCATTCATGGAACGCGAGGTTCTTGGCGCAAAGAATCCGCTTTATGGGCGACGGACCGGCGAGTGGCTGCTTCTGCCTTTCCGCTTCAACGACACGCGCGAATTCTTCCCGACAGCCACTCCCGACGACATGGTGACTGTCTGGTCAATCCTGGGCGGAATCCCCGCATACCTGGAACGGTTCGACCAGGCTTCCGGAATCGGCCAAAATATCCTGGACAGCATCCTGACCCGCGGAACCCCGCTCTACAACGAACCAAGATTCCTGATGATGGAGGAACTGCGCGATCCGCACATCTACTTTTCCATCTGCCACGCCGTGGCTTTTGGAAGGACCACCCCCAATGAGATTGCCCAGGCCGCTGGACTTACCGATCGAACCGTCGCCGGACGCTACATGGACACATTGCGCGAAATGCGGATCCTGGAACGAATGACGCCAGTCACGGAACGCAATCCAGAAAGAACGCGACGCAGTCGTTACCGCCTTGCCGATCCGTTCTTCAGGTTCTGGTTCAGGTTCGTGCTGCCCAACCACAGCGCCCTGGAGTCCGGCGACCCCGTACATGTTCTGGAATCAAAGGTGTTGCCGCACCTGGACAAGCACGTCTCAATCGGTTTCGAGGATATCTGCCGCCAGCATGTCCAGGATCTGGGCCGCGCGGGAGCCCTGCCCGCCCGCTATGACCGCGTCGGATCGTGGTGGCGTCCGAATGCCGAAGTCGATGTAGTCGCGATTGCCGACGAAGGCTCCCTGCTGATGGGCGAATGCAAGTGGAGCATCAATCCTGTGGGAACCGACGTCCTGGACTCTCTGATGGCCCGTCGGGAAGGCATCGAAGCCGACCTTGGGCACAAGCCGTCGACGACTACATTTGCCCTGTGGTCGCGATCGGGCTTCACACCAGCCCTGAAGCGCCGCGCAGCCGCAGAAGGAATCCTGACATTCGATCTGACCGACATCGTCCGGTGATGCAGCCAATGATTTCGGCCTTCGACAATTGTCCCCATGTCGCTCACAGACGGACAGTTCCCGTCTTTGGCCCGATGGTGCCGGCCAGGGGCATGTGAATGGACGAAGTCATTGCAGTCACGAATTCCTGGCAAAGATTCCTGAAATCAAAGAGGCAATAAGGGGGTGGCGATCATTATGAATTGGGTTTTGGGGGACGCCTTCCGCATTTCACTTAGTCTTTTGGAAGCTTTGTGAAATCTGCTGCGGATGGCAAGGCATCGATCCCTGTCCAAACTTGTAATCTGTGAAATCGTATATCGACTTGAGAAGATGCTTTCCTGCTCGCTGGATTTCAAGAATCCCTTGAAAATCAGTGCAGTCTGGACTGGAGGAACATCGCCATTTCCAAAATCCGCCTGCGATATTCCCGGGGCCAGTGGGCGCAGGGATTCAACCCAGAACGGCACATCAAGCTTTTGACAACCATTGCCTTCTTCATCGATCATTTTCGCAATGCCTTCAAAGACTTCAATCAACACCCCGGCTTCACCGACAGAAGCAAGAATGAAGTCCTGGTACGATGGAGACCGGGCAACCCAGACCTTGCGCATCGCGATCATTCCGTCATGACCTGAAGTTTCTGGATTTCCTTTGGGTTTCGAATCTTTGCCTGCCGCGACACGGTTCGGCGCGTTGAATACGGCCACATCACCCCAGGACCGATTTGCTATGGTCACCCGATTATTCGCCGTAACATCCTCACTTGCCAAACTGATTGAATTCTTGAGATGGCTCATGAAAATTTCAGCAAATGCATCACCCTTTCGCGCCTTTATATCCATTGTCGATGAAGCAAAGAACCTGGCGTTCTTCAGTATCAACTCGGACGCCTTCCTGTTATTGGGTCCGTTATTCCAGAAGGCGTCAAACCTGGTTGACTCCCCGAAAATGTCCACCAAATCGCGAATGACCTTTTCGGCCTTAAGACCACCCGGCACCTTAGCTCCGTCAAAGGTCATCCCGACGGTCGAAAAGCGATCCGGACTCTTCCCGATGACAACAAAATTGCGAAAGCTTCCAGGCTTGACATTCAGATCCCGGAAAAGATGGATTGCATCCCAGAATGTCTTCCCGGAACGGCTGCTGCATCCGGTATCAAGACCTGCCACGAATTTTCTCGCCGCATCAAGGGAGACAAATCCAACTTTTCCATCCTGGGTGGTTGTTGCATATAGTGGCCGGCATTGATCGGATCCTTTGACGCCGTCACTGTGTGCGACGATGGCAAACCGCACGCTCACACCGGATTTTTCAATGTCACTGATATTCAAGTCGTCCAGGGCCTTCCGAAAGGCCCCAACCGCCTCCGCATTCTGTCGGGAAATATCAAGGGCAACAATTAACTCAAGCCCCCTTCCGGCGCGCTGGCTGTTCTTGTCGTCGGTGTCACCACCTGCCTGCGTTGGCTCTTCAGTCGGAACCTGCCGCCAGGTTGGCACCAGTACCTGATGATAAGTCCTTTGATCGAACTCGATCCCGTCGCCGAAGATTTTTGTGTCCAGGATCGGGAAATACGATGGATGAATCTTGGTGCCTTGCACATCACCGAACTTAATAGTCACGCAGGGACAACCTTCACCTCGCGAGGCACGATCTGCATCATCCTCGCTGCAATATCCATTCAGACTTGTTTCCTGAGCGACTTGGGTGGGGCGATGCATACCCAGACGAGAGGACCAGATGGTCAGGTCGTCGGAAGCAATCCAGCCCTTCTTCCCGCTGTCGGCAGCGACCTTGTACCAGAGGGCCTGGCCTGCCCCACCCGGACATTCCGTCCGAAACCGACCATTCAACTGACGCTCAACCGGCCGGATCTGGCCTGACTTCGCATCCAGGCAAATGGCATCAAGAATCTGCAGTGGCAGGATAATCGGGGACTCCCACCCGGCATCGGCAGCGGAAGCACCGGGCTCGACACGGGCCCTTGTTCCTTCAACATTGATGAATGCGTAGTACTGCGCATCCGGAACGGCGACTGCCAATGGCGACTTGGGAGCTTCCGCCGGGGAGCCATCCGACTGGGCAAGTGCCGAAAATCCGAGCAGAAATCCGGCAAGAACAGGCAAGAAACAGAATTGAACCCGAGTCAAAAAACTCATACATCCTCCATTCCGAAGTAATCTTCTGACCGAATGGATAACACCTGCGTCGATGGATGTAAATCTTGAAGACGTGCCGGGAGGACTGAAATTTGAACGGCAAAAACGTATTCAATTGCGGTGAAGGCGCCTGAAGCCGAGCCAGATGGCGGCGACACAGACGACCAGGGCGATGATGGCGGGGGCAAGGACGGTGCGGCCGGACTCGCCGCCAAAAGCGACACTCCACAGCATCTTGGCGGCGGCGATGAACACGATGACGCCGATTCCCAGCCACAGGCTGCGTTTCCAGAAGGCAAAGACCAGGCCGGCCAGCGAAACAGGCACAAGCGACGTCAGCAGGATTTTCCAGGCGCCCCAGTCTCCGGTCAGGTATTCCTGCTCCATCTTCAGGAAGGTTGCAACCTGGGGGTCGATGACGGCTGGCGCCGGGAACCAGAACATGCTGGTCAGGACGGCGAAGATCGTGCCGAACACCCCGGCCCAGCTTCTGCGGTAAGCGAAAAAGCAAAGCGGAATCAGGAACAACGGCCGGATGTACCAGCTTGCGACGTTGTGGTGGCGCGCAAATACCCACTGCATGAAGACATCGGACCCGAACGCGGCCACGACGAACGCGACCGTCATGACGCCGAATGTTACCGCAAGGCCCAGATCCAGCCGCTTCAGTGTTATGCGTTCCATGGCAAGCCCCGCGAACCAGTTATTGGAAGTTTCACTTTGCTGGCCCGCACAGTCAATTCCTGGAAGTTAAACAGGCTCCACTAATGAATTGTGAATGGATTCGTGAATAGAACATTCCGGAGATAATCCAAACAAAACCGATTCTTAACAGACTTAGTGAATAGATTGATGAATAAATGCCGGCGCCATTCACCGGAGAATCAGCGTCCGATGAGCACTTCGGCCGGAATGCCAAGACCGGCATGAAGTCGGCGGATCATCGCGAGACTCAGCGGACGACGCCGCGAAAGAACTTCGGAAACCCGCCCGCGAGACCCGATATAGGGCTCGAGCTGGCGCCGCGTCAACCCCATCTGGTCCATCCGGAACAAAAGCGCGTCCACTGGGTCCGGCGGCTCGATTGGGATATTCACACGTTCCCAGGCCTCGACCAGGGTAGCCAAAATATCGAGTTCATCCGCCTCTTCCGTACCGTCAGGCGCATTCCACAGCTCACCGATACGCTTCAAAGCCGCCGCGTGATCCTCGATTGTCTTGATGGGACGAATGTCCACGGTCATACCTCTTTCACGTCAATCCGGTCGTACTCTTCATGGGTTCCAATAAACCGGATAAACACAATTCGTGCCCGATAGTGAACCGCAACAACCAATCGAAACCTGTTACCGCTGATATTGAAAACGACCCTGTCATTGCCAACAAAACTGGCAGTTCGATACTCGGATTTCACATCTGCTGGGTTCGACCAATCCGCCTTTGCCACGGCATCAAACCAGGCGCGCAAAGGTTTCTCGGAAGCACCACGACCTGGCCGATTCCAAAACTCAACGAGCGTTTTCCTGGCAATCACTCTCATTGCGGATCCTACATTGTTCCCAATTTGGGATCAACTCCAATCGCGAAAAGTTGGTTTGGACACACTGAAGCACGAAGACTTTAGTCGAAGCAGAAGTCTGTTCGTTTCAAACAGGCGGGAATGAATCTGGAAACGCACCAGAATATACGATGGGAATCGTCAACAAATTATTGAATGAAGCCGGAGGCTAGCGGCCGAGTTTCAGGCCGCGGGGGATGATGAACAGGGCTGCGATGCCGCTGCAGCCGACAACGATGGCGCCGGCGAGCACGGTCGTGGCGCTGCCGAAGATGTCGGCGAAGGTCCCGGCAAGGAAGGATCCGGCGGGCATCATCGCCCCCCAGACCAGCGCCTGGACGCCCATGACGCGACCGCGCACGTCGTCGCCGACGCTTGTCTGGATAAGGGCGTCGGTTCCGGAAAAAAACGTCGTCATACCGATACCGACCGGAAGCAGCACGAACAGGGCCGCGACATATGAATGAATCTGGGAAAACGCGATGGTGGCCACACTGAAAGTCAGCAGTGCAGCGGCCAGGACCAGCCGGCCATCGCGAACGCGGCGCGCCGAAGCCAGACCAAGCGCCCCGATGACGGATCCGATGCCGCTTGCCGACATCAGCACGCCGAAACCGTCGGCCCCGACACCAAAATTATCCTTTGCAATCGCAGGCATAAGGACGACATAAGGCCAACCGAAGACTCCCATGACGAACGTCAACCCCATCAGCGGCAGCACGCCGGGGGTACTTCGGACCGCGGCGAAACCAGCCAGCGTGTGACGCCACGAAAAGCCCGAATCGCCCTGCCCCGTCGCGACTTCAGGAAGCATCCGCATCGACGCGAGAGCGGCCAGCAGCGCCCCGAAGCTGAGTCCGTTCACCAGGAAGCAAATCCCGGTGCCCCAGGCGGCGATAATCAGCCCGGCCATCGCGGGGCCGACGATGCGCGCCCCATGAAACACCGATGAGATCAGGCCGATCGCGTTCATCAGGTCCTCGCGGCCGACCATCTCGATGGTGAACGACTGGCGGGCGGGGGCCTCGAAGCCGGAATTGATGCCCAGGATGACCGCCAGGGTCATGATGTGCCAGACCTGGACGGCGCCGGTGAATACCAGGACAGCCAGGACCAGGGCCAGCAGGGCCTCGATGGACTGCGTGACGTACAGGATGCTGCGCTTGGGATAGCGGTCGGCCAGGACGCCGCCCCAGGTGGAAAACAGGAAGATCGGCAGCGTTTCCGCGACCATCGTCAGGCCCAGCATCGACTTGGATCCAGTCATTTCATAGACGAGCCACGACTGGGCCGCGTTGTGCATCCACAGGCCGACCAGCGAAATCATCTGGCCGATGAAGAACAGACGGTAGTTCCGGTGGCGAAGGGACGCGAATATGGACGGGGTCATTCCCATTCAATCGTGCCGGGGGGTTTGCTGGTCAGGTCCAGGGTCAGGCCGCTGATCCGGGGGAGCTTTTCGATGCCGCGGCGGATTTCGTCGATGACGACAGGTGGCAGTTCGGCCGCGGTCGCCGACATGGCGCGTTCGGACTTGATCGGACGGACGATGACCAGTTCGCGGCCGACGCCGTTAATCTTCAGCGGAACCATCGCGGTCGGGCACTGCCAGATGCAGTCGTACAGGTGATGATGGCGCAGGGCGTCCATCACGATCTGGTCGGCTTCGCGCAGCAGGTCCAGGCGGTCGCGGGTCATATAACCCTCGACGACTTCGACGGTTTTCGGATCGTCACCCATCACGTTCCAGATGCACCGATTGATGCCCTGCACTTCCTTAAGGATATTGCCGGAAACTTCGGTCAGCTTTTCAAACGACGCGTCGCCGCAAAGGACGACCGGGTGCTCGTACGAACGCAGATCCGCCTTGACTCCGACCGACTTGATCGGCAGGACATAGGCGCGCAGGCCGAAACTTTCGGCGATCGGGCTGACGGCGGCCTGCAGGGAGGCGATGTCGTCTTTCGGGGCGACGCCGTTGGAACAAAGGAGCCTGACGCCCAGGCCCGGCCCGGGGAACGGATGGCGCCAGATCGCCTCGCGCGGGATGCCCAGCTTTTCGCCAAGCTCGCGAACCTCGACCTTGTACAGCTCGGCCAGCGGTTCGACGACACGGCCTTCCTTTATCAGTTTTTCAATGATCGGGACGCGGTTGTGGTGCGTCTTGATCGTGTCGGCACGCTTCGTCCCGCCCGTTTCGATGGTGTCGGGGTAAATCGTGCCCTGCCCAAGCAGGTGCGACTCGATGCCCAGCCGTTTGGCCTCGCGGTCGAAGACTTCGACGAACGTCGTGCCGATGGCGCGGCGTTTCTTTTCGGGGTCGGTTTCGTTGCCGATTGCGGCCAAAAATTCGTCCGTAGCATCGATGAAGTGCAGGTTCTGGTCCAGACCGAGGTCCGCGTACATCTTCAGGACGCGCTGGCTTTCGCCCTTGCGCATCATGCCGTTATCGACATGCAGCAGGTGCAGGCGATCGGCGCCCAGGGCCAGCCCGAAGACCTTTGCGGCGACGGTCGAATCGACGCCGCCGGACGCCAGCAGGAACACCGACCTGTCGCCGACCTGGGCGCGGACGCGCTCGACCGTTTCGGCCAGGTATGCCTCCATCGACCACGTCGGGTTGCACTTGCAAATCTCGATGACGAAGTTGGCGATCATCTCGTCGCCGTGAACACTGTTTTCGACTTCAGGGTGAAACTGGAAGCCATAGCGGCGATACTTGTCGGAACCGATCGCTGCCAGGCGGTGTTCCTTGCCGGTCTCGCCCAGCTTGCTGTAGCCGTATTCGCAGAAGTCGGGACCGATGGCCACGACGGTGTCGAAGTGGGACATCCAGACCGTTTCCTTTTTTTCCAGCCCCTTGAAGATCGGGTGATCGACCAGGATATTCAGGGTCGCCAGGCCCCACTCGCGTCCGCCGTGCTCCACACGGCCGCCGTAGTACTTCGCGATTTCCTGGTGTCCGAAGCAGAAGCCCAGGATCGGGATGTCCAGTTCAAAGACTTCCTTGTTCCATTCGCTGTCCTCGCCGAACGCGGAAAGCGACGGACTGCCGGACAGGATGACACCCTTGTATCCGCGGAACATGTCGGTCGGGTCGTCGGGCTGGCGGATCTCGGCCAGGACGCCGGCGCGGCGGACCTTGGTCGCGATAAGATGCGCGTACTGTCCGCCGAAATCGATTACTGCGATGGAGTCATGTTTCATCGGGAACCCCCGGTATTATTGGCAAATCAGTGCACCGGCCGCGATTGGCCGGGATGGCGTATTGTAAGGCGTTTGAAGCAAATTCGTATCCGGGTCCAGGCCACCCAGGAAAAAAAGCTGTTGATATTAACGGGCGGCCTCGATGGATAGCATCTTGCTTGACCGCGGCGGGCGGATGTAATCCGCCCGTACAAGGAAGGTCAGTCCTGTTCGGATACGAAAAGCGGGCGATTGGTTTCGACGGGCCGACCGAATCGAATCGCATCGACCGCCTCGGCGACTTCGTCTGGGGTCAGCCCGAACGTCTCGACGACCCCGACCGTGTCGCGACCGAACGGACGCAGGCTGTCGGACAGATCCAGATAGTCGGATGTCACCGCGTAACCCCGGCAAAGGATGATTCCACCGCCGCGGCCGTGAAGTTCGACCGGGGCATCCCCGACGCTGCCGCGGTCGCATTCCGGCATGAAGGCAATCGGCAGCCGCCCGAACACCGGCATTTCAAGATCGATTTCCCGGTTGACGTCCATCGCGCCTGTCGATACCGGACGAATGGCCCTGACACCGTGAATCCCGAGCCTGCGCAGGAATATGGCGTGATCGACATTATGGACGGCAGCAACCAGGTAAGTCCTTACGGCATCGGAAATCCTTGAAGCAACACCGGGATCCCCGGTCATTACGCGATCGACGCCGACCGAAAAGTCGGCGATGGCGGAAATGACCTGATCAAACCTGGCAGCATCAACGCAGTACGGGGTGACAAGACCGACCTTTCGCCTGGTACGCCCCGCGGCAGAGAGCCAGGAAGCGATGGTTCCGTCGGACGCCAGTTCCAGGAACTCAGACACCGAGCCGCGAACCCCAACCCAGTATCGATCCGCCCCGCACTTCAGGAAAGGTTCCGGATCCCCGGTAACATGTATCGCAACGGTTCGAATCCGCTGATCGGGCTGACGCAAGACGGTTCTTTCTGCCGGTCGGCCGTCCATCTCAGGCATCCTCCCAGTCAAAGTCCGTGTCCCAGTTTTCCCGCCTGTCGCCGAAACCGCCCCGCGTCCGGGACTCCATTCGAACGGCTACAGGCTCGACAAACCGGGCGACCCTGGAAAGCGGCCCGCAACGGACTGTTCCGCCCGCCCGCCCCGGACACGGATTTGCGCGCATGCCGGACGGCACTATGTCCCCAAACAGCGCGGCTGAAACCAGTCTGCCGTTCCAGAAGTGCAGCGCATGTGCAGGATACATCGACGGCTTCAAGGCATCGACGCCACCATCGACCAGGGCCCTGGTCGCCGCGTCGATTGCCTCGCGAAACACGGCCGTCACGTCGGCAACAACGGATGCGCGACGACCGGAAACCAGAACCCGGACCGATGGGATCCCGGCCCTGACAAGATCCCCAAGCATCAACAGGCCACCGGAAAATCCAATTTCCAGAAGACGTCCGGCACTTCTGCCGCCTTCGGTGGTGAATACCCGCCTGCAAGGCCCGAACGCACTGCCGTTGCAAGACTGCCCGTCAAAGTACTCCCCAGCCATGCACGAACTGCACCAGGCGAACGGAAGCAGCCCGAACAAGGGAATCTCGGCAGCGACGCCGGATTCAGCGGAAATGGCGACCGCATCGGAGCATGCGACAGAAGAATCGAAGCATATTGAAGAAAATCCAGCCGACCCGATAACCCGCGCCGCAACCGGATTGGCCACGGGGCCGCCGCCGAAAACAAGTTTGATATCGGGAAGTTCATCGCAGAAAGCTGCGGCAAGCCCCGGATCTGAAAGTTCGACCTCGGTGACACCCATCTCGGCAACGGCAGCCACCATGTCCAGAATATCGGCGAAACGACGAACGGGAAAGCTGCCCACAAACGACACGCGGGCGGTAACCGCGGCGCGACGGCACCGCTCGACCCCCTCGGCAAAGGCATTGGCACCCACAATGCCGAATCCGGCATCGCGCGCAGCCGCATTCGAATCGAATGCCGTCCTTGCGTTGAAGACGACCACGTCGGCGCCATTGCCGACGGCCGCGGCAAGACCGGCCGGACTGGACACCGGGACGACAAGTCTGGGAATTGCTGGCCCGTTCAACCCTTCAACCCTTCAACCCTTCATCCACTCCCACTGTCGCATGACACCATCCAATATATCAATCCGCGGCACGAACCCGAGCACACGGCCGGCAAGGGAAATGTCGGCCCAGGTACGATCGACATCGCCAGGCTGCATCGGAAGTCTTTCTATAATTGCCCGACGTCCGCAGACTTGTTCAACGGTTTCAATAAGTCCGGCCAGTGAAACCGGATGTGAATTGCCCAGATTGATGGCCGGCACATCCAGGCCCGAATCGATTGCCGAAACGATTCCGTCAACGATATCGGTAACATATGTGTAATCCCTGGAAGACTGCCCATCACCGAAGACCTGGATCGGACGACCACAGGAAACGGCGGCAAGAAAACGGCTGATGGCCAGATCGGGACGCTGCCGTGGTCCAAAGACCGTGAAAAGGCGAAGACTGGTAACCGGAATCCCCGACTGCCGAGCGCAGGCCACGCAAAGACGCTCGCCGGAGATTTTTGTTTCAGCATATGGACTTAACGGAGAATCGATTGGCAGGTTCTCGTTAAAAGGAACCGTCGCGGCATTCCCATATACGGACGAACTTGAAGCGAACAGGATGCGCCGAACACCGTCAGCCACGGCCTGACGCAATATCACGGCGGTTCCATTCACATTGACGTCACGATAAAGGCCGGGGTTTTCAATGCTGGGCCGCACGCCCGCCATCGCAGCCAGATGAATGACGATGTCCGGACGAAAGAAGCCGAACGAATCCCGAACCGCGCCCACGTCGCGGATATCGGCCTCGAAAAGACGAAATGACCGATTATTATCGAATGTCGCGATATTGGCCCGCTTGACCGCGGGATCGTAAAAATCACAGAAGCTGTCCAGCCCCAGGACATCGAAGCCCAGATCCAGCAGCCTTGAAACCAGGTGCGAACCAATGAATCCCGCGGCACCGGTGACCAGCACCCGGCCGTTGCTTCCTGACATCAGCAATCCCCGAAAGCCCTGTTACCGGGCAAAATATGCCATCGAGACGCCGCTAATTGCAACCCTGACGCCTGTTTTCCCTGTCCTCGGAGCAACAGGTCAGCCAAAGGAACCCGCAATATCCGCACCCATCCCGAACCCAGTCCTTCGACTCGCCACAGTTCGGCGCCGAGCCCTTCCAGCCAACATGCAGATCGCAGCCGTCGAACAGGCCCCAGCCGCCGCAACCGCCGTTGGCGTCGTTCCAGCGCTTGATAACCCGACCGTCGCAGTTGTAGTCCCACGTGTTGCACGCACTGATGGACGTCTGCCAGTCACTGTTTCCGGGGTGAACCTTGTCGTCCTTGTCGCAGCAGTCGCCACCGGTCCTGACCTTGTATTCCAGGTCGGGGACGCACAGGCAACGCTTTGAAGATTCGTCGCCGTACCCATCGGTGTCGGCGTCCCTGAAATACCAGAGGCAGCCGGAGGCCCCGTCTTCGTCCTGTGCACCAGAGCAGTTGTCGTCAATCTCGTTGTTGCAGATCTCGGTGCGTCCCGGGTTGATTGTCGGAACGTCGTCATTGCAGTCGCCACCGACCGCCGTGGAATAGTATCCATCCCCCGCGCAGAGGCACCTGGAATCGCCGTTGATTCCATATCCGTCCTGATCGCCGTCGCGGAAGTACGTCGTACAACCTGAAGTCGATTCGGGATCGGTGATGCCGTCGCAGTTGTCATCAAAACCGTTGCAGATTTCGAGCTTACCGGGGGCGATCGCACCGTTGCCGTCGTTACAATCCCCAATCCTGGTCGCAGTGTATGGTGCCGCAACCTGGCAGCGACAAACCGACTGGGCCGCGATACCCCATCCGTCGCCATCGGCGTCAAGATAGCGCTTCAGGCATCCTTCCGAATTGTCGTCGTCCGTCGTGCCGTTGCAATCGTTGTCCAGGCCGTCACAGACTTCAAGCTTACCCTTGTTGACTTCAGGATTTCCGTCGTCGCAATCGCCCTTCGGCTCAAGTTCAAGATACGGGGCCGCGGGGGCGCAAAGGCAACGGAAATCGGTCGCAATCGCCCATCCGTCCGCATCCGCGTCCAGGTAGTACGTCCTGCAACCCTGAGTGCCGGGAACATCCGACGTTCCATCGCAATCGTCGTCGAATCCATTGCACTGCTCGGTTCGGCCCGGCCTGGCGGCGGCCCTGGTATCATCGCAATCGCCAACCGAAAGCGACGTGTACGGGTAAGTCGGCGCGCACAGGCACCGTGAATCGCCGGCCACGCCAAAGCCGTCCGAATCGCGATCGATGAAATACACGACGCAGCCCTCCGCACCGTCCTGATCCTTCTGGCCGTCACAGTTGTCATCGACGCCATTGCAGATCTCGGCGGCAACAGGATTGACCGCCGGGTTAGTGTCGTCGCAGTCACCGCCATTGGTGGCATCGCGAAGCCCCTCTGCCTTGCAGCCGCAAAGAACGGAATCGGAAACGCCATATCCGTCGCGATCGACGTCGAGGTAATAATTCACGCAGCCTTGCGCCCCGTATTCGTCCGTCAAACCGTCGCAGTCGTCGTCCTGACCATTGCAGGTTTCAACCCCGCCAGGGCCGGTCAACGGATTGGAGTCGTCGCAGTCCCCGCCGCGCTTGACAACCCAAGGGGCCTGGGCCGAACAGAGGCACTGCGTGTCAACGGAATTGCCCCATGTATCGAAGTCGCGATCCGCGTAGTACGCCGAACAACCGACCGAAGCGGCCGGATCCGTCTGGCCATCGCAGTTGTCGTCAAGCCCGTTGCAGAATTCCACCGCGGCGGGATTCAAAGCGCGCACGGTGTCGTTGCAGTCGCCGTCCTTCCTTGTGACATAGCCGTTCCCGGGAGCGCAAAGGCACTTGCCCTGCCCCGTCACGCCGTATCCATCGCCGTCGATATCGAGGAACCAGTTCTGGCAACCGGTCGCTCCCTCGGGATCGGTAATTCCGTCGCAATCGTCATCGATTCCATTGCAGGTATCCGCGGCGCCAGGACGCACGGAAACGCTTGAATCGTCGCAATCGCCGCCCACGCGTGTCGAATACCGCCCGGACGCCGTGCAGAGGCACTTCGAATTTCCGGTGACCCCGACCCCGTCCCCATCGTCGTCGAAATACCACGTCAGGCAGCCTGTCGCGTTCTCTTCATCGATTCGTCCGTTGCAGTTGTCATCGACGCCGTTGCAGACTTCCGCCCCGCCACCGACCTTCGGGTTGAAATCGTCGCAATCCCCGTCATCGACTGCGGTGTAGTCGCCCTCGGGTTCGCAAAGGCACCTGCTGTTGGAGGACAGCCCGAACCCGTCGCCGTCGAAATCCAGATAAAGAACAATGCACGAAACCGAACCATCCGGGTCGGTCAGTCCGTCGCAGTTGTCGTCAATGCCGTTGCAACGTTCAACGGCATCGGGACGCACCTGGTTATTGTCGTCCGCGCAGTCGCCGCCGACCCTGGCAACATAGCCGGAAGCCGGATCGGCCTGGGACAGGCACTGCGAATTGCCAGGCACGCCGAATCCATCAAGATCCAAATCCAGGAAAAACTGGACGCATCCGGCACACCCGGGCTCGTCGGTTTCCCCATCGCAGTCGTCGTCGATTTCGTTCGCGCACACTTCAGTTGAAACCGGCGACACCCACCCGGAAAGGTCGTCGCAATCGCCGACCACCTGTGTCGTATATGGCGCCTCCGGTCCACAAAGGCACATGGACGCACCGACATCACCAAAACCGTCCTGATCGCTGTCGGCAAACCACGCCTGGCACCCCGATGCGCCAGGCTCGCTGACGAATCCATTGCAGTTTTCGTCGATCGAATTCCCGCAGACTTCCTGGGCCGCCGGGGAAATCGCCTTTGCGGAATCATCGCAGTCGCCAACTTCGGTCGCCCGATAGACATCGTTCTTTCGACAAAGGCACTGCCAGTCCCATATCACGCCGAAACCGTCGCCATCACGATCCGCAAACCAGTCCTGGCAACCGACGGAACCTTCCGGATCAAGCACCTGATCGCAATTGTCGTCCAGGCCGTTGCACAGTTCGGTCAACCCGGGATTGACAGTGGCCAGCGTGTCGTTGCAATCACCGACCTTGCTGGCGGTAAACTTGCCCGACGGGGCGCAGAGACATTCCGAGACGGCGGCGTTGCCGTAACCGTCCGAGTCCAGATCCTGATACCAGATGGAACATCCGGCCGCATCCTTCGGATCCGTCACGCCATCGCAGTCGTCATCGATTCCATTGCAATCATCAATGGTTCCGGGGAACACCAGCACACTGGAGTCATCGCAATCGCCGGCCCTGGCAAGGAACCATGTGTCGTCGGGCTGGCAAAGGCAGCGCCCATCGGCCGGATCACCCCAGGTGTCCCCGTCCCGATCCGGATAGAATGTCCGGCATCGAAGAGCGCCCGGTTCGTCGGTCAATCCGTCACAATCATCGTCAATTTCGTTGCACTGCTCCTGGGCGCCTTCCCTGATGTCGGGATTGCCGTCGTCGCAATCGCCGCCGACGCTTGCCCGATAAGTGCCCTGGGCCTGGCAAAGGCACCTGGCGACCGACGAAAGGCCATATCCGTCGTCATCAAGGTCGAAATACCAGTTCGCGCAATCGATTGCCCCGGCCTCGTCGGTCATGCCGTCGCAGTCGTCGTCCAGACCGTTGCATCTTTCGGCATCGGGCAGCGGGGCGCTGCATTCGCTCAGACCGTCAATGCCGCAGGATCTGACGCCGTCACACCTGGACTCGATTCCCGGGACACCGGCGCTGCAGGCCGTGATGGCGCCCTGAATCACGGCAAGGGTGGAACATCCGCAGGTTCCGGCTTCCGGAACGCACCACGACTTGCCGTCGCCGGCAGCGGACTCACGGCAGTCATAACCTTCCGGACAAATATCGACGCACGGGGCGACGCAGAAACTTCCCGCCTCGGCCCCAAATTCACGGCATTCCATGGCCGCCGTGGCCGTAACGCCGATCCTGCAATCGGAACCTGTCATGCAGGGCCGGCAGAGATTGACGAATCTGGGCATGCACACCAGTGTCGCCTGGCCACCCGAACCGATTGAAGGAACGCAGTCAAATCCTTCCGGGCACGTAGAATCCGAACACTCCGACGAACAGACGCGACCATCATCGGTGACGATGCACGGCCCGTACAGACAATCGGAATCATCGTCGCATGGCCAGCCGAAGCCGCCAGGCTCTTCACCGGAATCGGCGTCCGGTGCATCCGGTGCATCCGATGGAACCGCGTCGTCGTCCCCGTCAGACTCGAACCCGTCGGTAAGGCCTTCGGCATCCGAATCCGAAATCGTCGCGGCATCGGCATCGCGATCAACCACGGCGTCGACTTCCGGGGCGTTCGCGTCCACGCCGCCGTCAACGGGCTCGCCTTCATCCACCAACGAATCGGGCTGCAGGTAGTCGACGACATTGTCCCGGTCCTGTGCATCGAGGACATCGACGCCACCACCCCCACAGGCGGAAATGACCAGCACGGCAACGCATCCGGACAGAAGAACGACCCTGTTCATCGACAAACCCGCCGTTGTATTCTTTTCAAGCAGTCAAGCCTTCGGCATTCGACCGGCCCAATTTCGGACAAGGCATGCCGGCTTCGACAATTTCCCGCTATTGTAGCCTTTTTCACGGCCGTGCGCACGATATCAGAAACCTGTTCAAGTTCAATGGTCAGCGGGCATGCGGGGTGGCAAAACCCTTTTCAGTGGCTGCCGCACTGTCCTATAATGCCCGCGTGGGATTTGTATTAAAAATGCCGGGGGACAAGGTTCGGGATCGCATCTTCGTGGTGATCTTCGTCCTTCTTTCCGTGGCCAGCACAATTCCGATCTGGCTGATCAGGATCCTGCCGATGCAGGATATCTGGCAGCATCTGGCGCTTGTTGACGTAATCCACAATTACTGGGCGCCCGGCTCGATCTACCCGGACTACTTCATTCTGCCCGACTCGCCCAAGCCGAACCTCTTCTACTACTACTTCACGCATCTTATCGCGTTCGTGACGCCAAGCCTGGAATTCGCGAACAAGGTGGTACTGACGATATATGTCCTGGCATTCCCGGCGTCGTACCTCTTCCTTCTGCGGTCGTTCGGGCGCTCAAAGTGGCTGGCGCTCTTTTCATTTCCGTTCGTGTTCAACGCCATGTTTTATCTTGGCTTTGTTTCCTTCGCGCTTGCAATGCCGATGCTGTTCGCCGGACTTGGCGCATACAGGCGGTTCCTTGCCATCGACGACGTCAGGCGGGCGATCGGGCCGGGAATTGCCGCGGCCGTGATGCTTGTGTGGATGTACTTCACGCATGCCCATGTTTTCCTGATGGCCGGAATGCTTTTCGGAACACTCTGGCTGCTGCATGTCAGGGGACTTCGCGACTCGGTCTTCCGGATCGCGCCCTTCGCGCCGTCAATGACGTTTTTCGTCCCCTGGTTCTGGGTCTATTTCATCGAGAACACCCCTTCTTCATCGGGCATGCCTTTCGGTTCGGCCGATGACTTTTTCGGGCCGAAGTACTATAGCTCGTCGCAGATACTTTCCAATTTTTTCAACTACATCGGCAATTACTTCCGAAGACAGTCGGATGACACCGTTTTCGTTCTGATGATTCTTCTTGTGCTCGTACTCCTTATCGTCAGGCGGGCGCCGGAAATTCCCGCGGATCAGAAGCGGCGTCTGAAATTTTTCGACCTGGAAATCCTGACGCTGGTTCTTGGTGCGTCCGTCCTGATACTCCCGCATCACATCCAGGCCCAGGCGGTCGTTTCCCTGCGGCACATCCTTCCGGCCTTCATGTTTTTCGTGGCCTGGCCAATCTTCACACGCAGTTCGGGACGCCTTGTCGCCCTTGTGATGGCCGGCGCGGTCGCCCTGTCAATCGCCGGAATCGTGGTGGTTTCCTCGGGCTTCATCAGGTTCCAGAGGGAAGTTGCCGGATACGCCGAGATGTTCGACAAGGCGGCTGGTGGTCGTCGGCTTCTGAAAATCGCTAACAACCAGGACAGCCGCGTCGTCAACGCCGGTGCGCTTTGGCATATCCATCACCTTTACGGCGTCCTGAAAGGTGGCGTCAGCGACATGCAGTTCGCCGAACGGCCACATAACCCCATTCAGTACAAGCCGGGCATGATTCCGCCGATCATGGGGCGCGATTTCACGTCAAATCCGGCCTGGCGTTACTATGACTACATCCTTGTCAGGAAGGAAGACTCCGGCAACATCACGAGCAATATCGATTCACTTGAACTTATCGCGGAAAACAAGGGTTGGTCCCTGTTCGCCGCCATTTCACATCCGAAGCCGCGTCCATTCGATGCGGAACCTGTTGCAAATGGGCGACGAAAGTTGATAAATGATAAGGATGTATCCGGATTCAGTAATCAGTTGAAAAAGCCACCGGAGGTAAAACCCAATGAAGGCTTCATCAGGAACCCGATCATCTTCATGGCGGATCCAGGTAATGGTTCCGGCACTGTTGGCGCTTCTTCCGACGGTTTCATGCGGAAACGCTCCGGATCCGGAGGCGGACGTGACGGCGGATCAGGGACCGGCGGAAGTAACCTACGATGAAGGCACCCTCCCCGATGGCGTAATCGACAACGGCGCGCCCGACACCGGACGCGACCTGATTGCGGTCGACATCCAGCCGGATGGCATTGTTCCGGGCGGCTTCGGTGCACCTTGCGACGATTACGACGACTGCGACAGCCGGCTGTGCGTGGAGGCTGAAGGCGGAAGCATCTGCACGAAGCTCTGCCTTCAGGAAGGATGTCCCGAGGGATTCGTCTGCTCGGGAATCACCAATACGTATCCGGATGCGCTCTTCCTCTGCATGCCGGTCTTTTCGAAGGTCTGTTCGTCATGCACCTTTGACAACCAGTGCGCAGGTGGGAAGTGCGTGCAGTTCCCGGAGGGAAAGTTCTGCACGGTTCCCTGCGAAACGACTGCCTGCCCGTCGGATTACCAGTGCGTTGACGCCGATGGCGGCCAGGGACGCTTCTGCGTGCCTCCCAGTGGCTCATGCCTCTGCCGCAAGAAGGACGAGGGCACCAGGCGGGCCTGCGAAAAGACGAACGAAATCGGCACATGCTACGGCTACGAATCGTGCGACCCGGAAGTCGGGTTCACTGCCTGCGACGCAAGCCTGGCCAAGGCAGAGGAATGCAACGGACTGGACGACGACTGCGACGGTTCCCCGGACGATGGACTTGATGAAGGCGAGTCGTGCCTTGTCGAGAACGAATTCGGCGCCTGCCAGGGTACGAGCGTCTGCTTCGGGCTGAAAGGCTGGATCTGCGGGGCGAAGGAGCCCGAGGCCGAAACATGCAACGGCATCGACGACGACTGCGACGGCGAGACGGACGAGGACTTCAAGGTTGACGGCGCCTATGGTTCGCTTGAAAACTGCGGGGCATGCAACAAGTCCTGCATCGGAATCTTCCCGAACGCCACGGTTGACTGCGACGCGACCGGCCCGGTTCCGCGCTGCATCGTGACGGACTGCGATGACGGATTCTTCAAGCTTAACGATTACCAGTGCATTCCGCTTACATCAACAATCTGCAACACATGCGTCATCGATTCGGACTGCATCATCGAAGGCGCCAGGTGCGTCGAGTTCGCCGACGGCGGCCGTTACTGCGGGCACCCCTGCGAAAACAGCGGCAACTGCCCGACCGGCTATTCATGCGTGGCGGTTCCTGGCGGCGATGACCAGTGCCTGCCCGATTCCGGTTCCTGCGCATGCGATACGCCCGACCCCAACATCACCAGGGTCTGCCAGGTTTCGTGGCAGGAAAATCCGGAGTCTCCGCTTTACACGTGCTCGGGCATTCAGAGATGCGGCGAGGGTGGCTGGAGCGATTGCGAACTGCCCGCCGAACAGTGCAACGGCCAGGACGACAACTGCAACGGCGAAATCGACGAGGGCTTCCTTACGGACGGCCGTTACACATCCGACACCAATTGCGGCGTGTGCGCCAACAACTGCACGACCATGAGCGTGACCAACGGCTTCGGGGTATGCGACACGTCCAGGACGATTCCCGACTGCAAGGTCGAATGCAACAACGGATTTTTCAACGTTGACGGCAATCCGGCCAATGGATGCGAATGCCAGTACAAGGGGGCGGTCGATCTGCCCGGTGGCGGCGACGACGACTGCGACGGGATCGACGGAAGCACGGAAGGCGCCGTTTTCGTGGCCAAATGGGGCGCCGATACGAATCCCGGAACCATCGAGCAGCCGGTATTGACGATTGCAAGGGGCATGCAACTGGCCGATGGCGCCCCAGCCCGCGATGTTTATGTCGCCACCGGCATATACACGGAACCGCTGAACATCCGCGAAGGCGTCAGCCTCTATGGCGGATTCTCGGCCGATTTCAAAATACTGAACCCGATTGCCTACGAGACAGTCATCCTTGGCCAGGAACCTATCGCGCTGCTTCCGGGCGCGGTCAACGCGGTCAGCATCAACGGTCAGGCGGCCGGATCCACCGTGCTTTCAGGCTTCGTCGTTATCGCCTACAACAACCGCACGGCTGGGCAGAACTCCATCGGCATTTACATCAAGGATTGCGATTCGTCGCTTGCCGTTCGTGACTGCCGTATCGTTGGCGGACTGGCCGGCAACGGCGCCGCCGGGGGCCTCGGCGTCTCGGGTGAGGATGGCGTTGGCGGTGCTGCCGGCCTGGCGGCCTATGACATCAATACAGCGAACTGCGGAACGACGACCAGGGCGGGCGGCCAGGGTGGAACCCACTCATGCGGCACCACGCCCGTGGGCGGCGGCAGCGGTGGAACGGCCATCTGCCCGGACTTTGACGAGGACACCACCGGATGCGCGACGGGACCGACGATATTCAACCCCGACAGGGTAATCCTTCAGACCCGCAAGTCGAATGAAAATGGAACCGGCGGGCTGAACGGGGGCGGCGCCGGCGGCATCGCGGGCCTGGACTCGATCATCGACAGCGATTGCAGCTATTCGGGCTCCTGCGGTTCGTGCTCGGTTCCTTCCGAAACCAGAACCGGCGCGGCCGGCATGCCTGGAAACACCGGCACCGACGGGGGCGGCGGCAACGGCTGCACGAACACTTCGGGCAACGTTGTTGACGGCCTCTGGGTTCCCGCCCAGGCGACCGGAGGTGGAACCGGCGCACATGGCTCCGGCGGTGGTGGCGGCGGCGCGGCCGGCGGCGTCGAGACACTCAACTGCGGACCTTCGGACGGCGGCAACCGCGGCTATACCGATCTCGGCGGTTCTGGCGGTGGCGGCGGCTCGGGCGGCTGTGGTGCGACCGGGGGCACCCCTGGCGGTTCCGGCGGCGGCTCCTTCGGCATCTTTGTAGCGTTCACGACGGCACCGACCAGCGTCCCAGACATTTCCGGCGTCAGGGTACAGCCCGGACAGGGTGGCATCGGTGGAAACGGCGGCGCGGGCGGTGTCGGTGGAAAGGGCGGCGCTGGCGCTCTGGGGGGTGCCGATGGCGCGGGTGTTGACCTGACGTTCTGCGCGGCCGGCGGCGGCGCGGGTGGCAACGGCGGCGCAGGTGGACACGGCGGCGGCGGCGGCGGCGGCTGTGGCGGCCCGGCATACGGAATCTTCATGAGCGGCGCGGATCCGGCTTCGGTTGGGGCATGGAAGACCTCGGTCACATTCCTTGGCGCGGGCGAAGGCGGGGCCGGCGGCACCGGCGGCACGTCGTTCGGGGCGGACGGAACAAACGGCTCCAACGGCATCGCGGCAAACACCAATTTCTGACCATTCCGTTTGTAACCAATTGTCTGGATTGAATTATTCACAATTTCAACAGGTGGACGGCAATGCACGAACCTGCAATGATTACGATTGTCACGACAGCAATTCTTATTGTCACAACGGCGTGTACCCCGACGCCAAAGCCGAAAAAGGCTGACGGTCTGACCGGCGGAACGCTGGTCTTCTCCGACGACTTCAACCGGGATTCGTTCGGCGACGGCTGGGACAACAAAAGCGGAAAATGGGAAATCGTCGATGGATGGGCCCACGTTGAAGGCGACCAGAACGCCGGGCTCTGGTTGAAGAGCCCTCTTCCCGACAAGGTCAGGCTTGAATTCGACGCGAAAAGCATGACCCCGGATGGCGACCTGAAGTTCGAGATTTTCGCCAGGGCCAGGGAACACCAGACAGGATACGTGGCAATTCTGGGCGGCTGGAAAAACAGCATCAGCATCATCGCCCGCCTTGACGAGCATGGGGCCGATCGCCTGGAGTCGGATGCCAGGGTCGATATCGGCCGGACTCATCACTTCACCGCGGTCAGAAACGACGACACCCTGCGCTGGTACGTTGACGGGCGCCCGATACTGAAGTTCAAGGATTCCGAACCGATCGACGGCGTTTATTTCGCATTCAACAACTGGGCTTCCAGCGCCTGGTACGACAACGTGCGCATTTACGATATTGCGGGCATGTGAACCGACTCTCGCGGATTCGGGCTAACGGCCGAGGCTGCTCAGCTTCCTGGCCATGAACACCTTCATGATGTTAAGTTCATCCCGGGTGTCGCGAAGGCTGGCCGCCGTCTGGGCCTGAAGCTGGCGAAGCAACCTGTTCGCGGTAACCGGCCACCGATCGCATAATGCAAGAAAATCGATGCGTGAAAGACGCATCACCGTGGTCTCGCCCTTTGCCACCCCGTTGACAAGACGAATCTTTTCCTCGGTCAGGGACATCTCGCTCAAGGTGGTGCCAGGACCGAAAACATGGACGGAACGACCGTCGCGTATGATATCGACAGCCCCCTGAAGCACGCAGTACATTCCATCGCCAAGCTGTCCCGCGGAAAAGATGGTTTCGCCGTCCTCGAAGCACAGCCTGGGCGAAGACGAATACAGCCTCAGCCATTCGGCCGTTGAAAGCGCCCGAAAAATCGACTTTTCGCGTATGTTGCGCTGAATCTGGGCCTGGACATTGGCGGCATCGGCGGCCGGGGTTCCCGGATCGTCCGTCGCGGTGATTTCAACGATCACCACGGAAATGTTGTCCGTGCCGCCCGCGGCATTTGCATACGCGACCAGCTTCGAGGTGCATCGTCCAAGATCGCCGGTTCCGCCCAGTCGTCCAATCATGTCGTCACGGACAAGACCGTACAGCCCGTCCGAACAAAGAAGGACACGATCGCCGGCGGCAAGCTCCAGTTCGATGACATCGGGCAGCACCGTTCCCGGAACACCGAGGGCCCTGGTCAGGACGTTCTTCATCGGGAAGCGTGCCACGTCGGCCTGGGAAATCATCCCGCCGTCAACAAGCCCCTGAAGAAGGGAATGATCACTCGTCAGGCGAACGGGAACACCCTGGCGCAGAAGATAGGCCCGCGAATCCCCGACATGCGCCACAAAAGCACGATCGGCAACAAAAAGAGCCATCACGACCGTCGAGCCCATTCCGACAAGTTCTTCGGAACCGGTCGCGGCGTCGTCGGCGGCAGCACGCTGGATGCAGGAGTCCGCCTCGATGGCCGCATCGGACAGAAGCTTCATCACGGACAGGCGCGCTTCCTGAACCGCCCGGCCAAACGGAGATCCTTCATCAAGGGCTTCACGGAAGGCATCAACGGCCTGATAACCGGCCCTGACAGCATCGGTGACGACCTCGCACGCGATCCGGCTGGCAACATCGCCACCGCCATAACCGCCCATGCCGTCCGCGACGATGACAAGCCTGACGTCGGACTCCAGCCTGATGGAATCTTCGTTTCGCTTCCTGACCTTACCGGTGTCGCTCAATCCATCGAACAGCAGGTTCACAACCGCCTCCGCCAGAACGCGCCCCAGGAACAATCGCGAAATCTTAGTACGAAAGGGTCGCCCAAACCAGCATTCTGTGGGCAGTCCTGCCGCCCAGCGTGGCCTGGTCCTTCCATGATGCAATGTCGCCCTCGGTTCCGACCACGCCCCGGATTACCGCACCATCGAGCGCCGCTCCCGGGAAGAATACGCTGTATGCCCAAGCGACCTCAAGCCATTCCTCGGGGCGCCACATCGCCAGCAAATCAAGTTCATGCCCGATGAATCCGCTGTTGCCGGCGGGAATCAGCACGCCGCGATCCTGCGTCCAGACGCCGTTCCTGCTTCCATTTCCGGCCCATGTCCCGAAATGCTGAAGGAAGCCGCCGTCGCCGGTTTGCTGAAAGAAGTGATAGTCCAGGTTAAGCGTCAGTTCCTTGACCGGGTACATCCAGAAATTCAGACCGATGTCCCACACACCCGAAGGTCGAAGCTGATCCATGTACCCGAGGAAATTGTGGGTGGAACCAAAAACTGGCTTGAAGGCGCTGCTCTGGCCGTTCCATGGCGTCGAATCGCCGCTTGCATAAAGAAAGAACAATCCAATCTTCGGCTGCGTCCGGGCCTTCAGGAACTGGTAAGATGCGTTGGCCAGATAAACCGCGGCCAGGTGATCCTTGACCTGAAGAACCGCGTCGGCGTCCCACGCCGTAACCCGCCCGAACTGGGCGGCGGCCTCGACCGAAAGCTTCAGGCCGTCCGTCGGAAACAGAAGAACTCGTCCACCGACAGTGCCCAGTTTCTGAGTGATGTTCGCAAAGGCATCGTCGAGATAGAAACCGTACGCTTCTATATCAAGCCACTTGAGCGGCCTGTCGGTCGCCAGGTGAATGCCGGAGAACGATTCCCAGTCCTCGGGAACGGCATCTGAAAGCAGCGGGCCGATACCTGTCTTGACCATCGTCGTGAAGGCATCGATTGTCAGGACGCCCTTCCGGAACCAGTTCAGCCAGACGCCGTCAAATACCTGGCCGGTGCCGCCCGAACTGCCTGAATTGACATGGATTGTGCTGCCAAGATCCATGATTGACCGGCCGGCCCTGATGTTCAATCCGGTCTTGTTGATGTCCAGGAATTCCATGTACGCCTGGAAGATATCAAGGGTACCGTTGCTGTTTGAACGAAAATCCTTTTCTTCGCCCCATCGCCTGGAATCCTGGATAAGAACCTTGAAACGGAACCCGGGCGCCGGATCAATCGTCACGCCCACCTGAAGGCGGCTTGAAACGGAAAAACAGTCGTCGTCATCAAAACCGGCCGTCCGCCCGATGACGGGGGATTCGACTGCCTTGCCAAGGGACGCCAGGTTCCTGGTCCACTCGGGACGGATGCGCAGGTAGATGTCGGGTTTGACCTTCATGCCCCGACGACGGCCGGCCTTCAAAGAATCAACCTCGTCGCGAAGGCGCGAAAGTTCGATCGCCAGTTCGGAAACCTGCCGCCGCGTCTGTTCAAGGACATGGGAATCGGGCGACAGGTCGGGGTCGGAGCTGGAGGCCGGTTGGCCTTCGTTAACCAGAACGGCGTCCTGGCCGGAATCCTGGCCTGGCTCACGGGTCGAAACCAGGCTCGAATCGATTGCTGCGGGTGATTCGACGTCGCCGGCCACCGCCGGAAACGATGTGAGAACCGAAAGGGCCAGAATTGGAAAAAGCGACCGCGAAATGACCAACACAAACCCCATAAACCGGCAACCAGGCTGGATTCTTGCATGGATTGCCCCGTTTTCCAATACACCGTTGTATGATCGCGCAGTCGCGCATCCGGGAAGTTCCAATGGTGGCCGTAATCGTCCTGCTTTCGCTCGTCGTGCCGATTCTTGAAGTCCTGCTGTTCGTGGCGGTCGTCAACTCCGCCGGGATCTGGGCCGCGGTCATACCGTCCGCGGTGACGACGGTCGCCGGCCTGGTCATACTTATCCGATCGTTTCCGAAATTCATGGACAGTACATTCAACAACGACAAGTTCCAGACATTTCCAACCATGCAGTCATACTTCGAAGTCACGAAGATCCTTTCAGGCATGCTTCTGCTTGTTCCGGGCTTCATTACGGATCTGGCCGGCCTGATCCTGCTTCATCCAAAGCTGCGGGGCGTATCGTTCGTGATCCTTTCCCGCTTGATGGTGCGAAAGAATGATCGATATTGACCAGTCGCGACAAGGTTCCTCGGTGCTTGCCGGAATCACGGACAGACTTGTTTCCTCGATCGAGGGAATCGCTTTCGGGCCACCGGTGGCCTTCGCTTACAACCCGCTGGTTTACGCCAGGCAGTCATGGGATCTTTACTGCGCACGCTTTGGCCTGAGCCCGAGAAAGGTGCTGCTGGTCGGACTTAATCCCGGCCCATTCGGAATGGCACAGGTGGGCGTTCCGTTCGGCGAGATTTCGGCGGTCAGGGACTGGATGGGAATCGTGGCCCCGGTTGGTCGGCCGCGCGCGGAGCATCCGGCCAGGCCAATTCTTGGATTCCAATGCACCCGCAGCGAAGTCAGTGGCAGACGCCTTTGGGGATGGGCCATGGACGGATGGACGACCGCCGACAGATTTTTCGAGACCTTCTTCGTCACGAACTACTGCCCTCTGGTTTTCATGGAGTCGTCCGGCAGGAACCTTACACCCGACAAGCTCCCGTCGTCAGTCAGGAATGCGCTTTTTTCGGCGTGCGACATCGCAATCCGCGATACCGTGACGCACTTCAAACCGGAATTTGTGATGGGAATGGGTACGGTGACCGCAACAAGACTTCGGGAAGCACTTGACGGCATGAACGTCAGGATCGGCCAGGTTCCACATCCAAGCCCGGCGAATCCGGCCGCCAACCGGGGCTGGGGTGAACTGATGGATCGATCGATGGCCCAGATCGGCATATCCAGGCCGCGGGGATAATCGGCGGCGACATCGTCAACGGGTTGAAGCCGCCCGGGCAAGAACGTCGCAGATTTCCTGCTGGCTGAAGGGCTTTCCAACGGCATCGACCGCGCCGGCATCGATGAAATTCTGGCGCCTGTGCTCGCTGGTGAATCCAGATGCGATGACGACGCGGACGGACGAATCGAACGCCTTCAATTCCTTCAAAGTGGCCAGGCCGTCCATCCCGGGCATGATGAAGTCCAGCAGAACCACGTCGATGTTGTCGGCGCGCTGCTTGTAGATGTCGATTCCTTCCCTTCCACCCGACGCGGTGATGACGTCGAAACCAGACTCGGACAAGAGCACTTCCGCCATCGTCCTGATTATTGGCTCGTCGTCAATGACCAGCACGACTCCACGATAGTTCCTGACTTCATCGCTTCGCAATTCGGGCTCCAATGTGTCCTGCACGCCGGACAGCGGGAAATATACCGTGAACTCGGTACCTTGTGAAATATCACTTCGAACATCAATGGCGCCCTGGTGTTCCTCGACGATTCCCATGACGGCGGCCAGCCCCAACCCGGTTCCTTTTCCCGTTTCCTTCGTGGTGAAGAAAGGCTCGAATATGCGGGATCTGACATCGGCCGTCATGCCGACGCCATTGTCACTGACCGAAACCGACACAAACCGGCCTGCCGGAAGGTGAAATTTCCCAATCACCACCGCATCGCCAAAATCAACGGTCCTGGTCGCAATCTGAATTCGTCCGCCATTCGGCAAGGCGTCGCGTGAGTTGATTCCAAGATTCAGGATCATGTTTTCAATCTGGGATGCATCCCCGACTATTACATCCGGCGACGCCCGAAGATCGGTCACAATCTCGATGTTACGGACAATACTGCCTTTCAGTATCTCGACGGCGGACGCGACGATGGCATTGACCGACAAGGGCACGGACTCGGCCTTACCCAGGCGAGCAAAGTCCAGCAGTCGCCTGGTCATCTGTGATGCACGCCGGCCGCTGTGGACAATATGGCCGCAGTACTTCAGGATGGTCGGATCCTCCCGGTACCGGCTGGCCAGGAACTCCGCAATTCCCACGACGCCGCCAAGAATATTGTTGAAATCGTGCGCGATTCCGCCGGCAAGTTGACCAATCGCCTCCATTTTCTGGGATTGACGGCGACGTTCCTCGCGGGCAATCGTCTCGGTTACGTCCCTGAAAACAACAATCGCCCCGACCACCTTTCCATCCTTGTCCCGGATCGGCGAGGCGCTCTGGTCAACCCTCATCTCGGCACCGGTTCTGGCCAGAAGCTGGGGCGCGACGTCCATCCCCACATTGACGCTCGAACCGGCCATTACAGGCTGAATCCAGTCGTTCATCGGACTCCTGGTGACCGGATCGACCACGTTGAATACCATCGGCAGACGCCTGCCAAGGGCCTCGAATTCGCTCCAGCCGGTCAGCCTGCAAGCAACAGGATTTATTCTTGTGATGACCATGCCGGCGTCCGTGGCAATGACCGCGTCACCGATTGAATCAAGCATGACGGTCAGGTTTTCCTCGCGGTCGCGGAGTTCCTTTGTCTTGCGATAAACTTCGCCCCGCAGCATCACCACAAAGACGATTGCAATGCCGAAGCCGCCAAGAATCAGCCATATCCACGCGGGAACCCAGGCAACCTTCTGCTTGAAGGTATAACGGGAAAGGACATCCATGTATCCGCTGGAGGGATCGGCTTTCAACGTCGGGATATAGGCATCGAACGCCTCCAGGAATTCGCCGTTGCTTCCCTTCAGCGTCGCAATGCGCTGCCCGGTCGGATAGATCAGGATATCGCTTGGGCGGATGCGGTACGCGAACCTTGTCGAAATCGGATGAAGTCGGCTGACGACGGCGGCATCCACGGTGCCCTCGACAAGCATCGTCAAGGCCTCGTTGTACGTGTCCGCCCACACCAGGCCCGGATTCAGGCCAAGATCCTGGGCCTGATCGATGAAATGGGTGGCGAAGGCGGAATCCGAAACGAGAGCGACGCTCATGTTCCGCAGGTCACGCAATCCGGAAACGGGCGACCCTTCGCGGACATAAACGGCCCCCCAGTTGGAGAACAGCGGTTGTTGAGTGAAGTCGAGCTTCACGTGTGTCAACTCGTCCCCGCCCGACGGCATCGCGAGATCGCACTTGCCCTGATTCAGCGCCTGAAGCATCGCGGCTTCTTCGACATAGACGTATTCGAAATGCCAGCCGGCACGTCGGGCGACAATTTCCAGGAGTTCCACCGCCAGCCCGCTGAACCAGCCGGCAATCGAGTTGTACCTGGAAATTACCGGCTCGTTCGAGAGACAGACCTTGTATTCAATCCTGGTCGGGCGGGCTGGAAGTTGCGCCGGCTGCCCTGCCCCGGTCCGACTCAGAAAATCCTTGCGGCTGACGCCCCAGTACTTGGAAAGCGCGTTCCAGTCGATCCTCTGCTCGGGGTTGGCCCGAACCTCGACAGGAAGGGAAGCCACGGGAACGCCGCGCAGGATGTCCATGGCCATCAGGGCAGCCGTCCGCCCCTGGGATCGCCCGGTCTGGATGTATCCGCCGCCAAGCCCGAATCCAAGGCCGCTCTCGGTCACCTGGAATACCGGAACCCGGCTTGCGGCCGCAATCCTTGGGTATGTGATGTGCTGTGGAAGATAGGTTCCGTCCTTGTCTTCCAGAAAAAGCAGCATCAGCGCGGCCGAATTGTTTTCCAGATGGGCAAGAGCGACCAGGAGTTCGTCGAACGAAATGTCGCGCCCGTCAAGAATCTGGATATCCACATCGGGGATCTGGCCGGCTTCGGCCTGGATGGCCTGGCGATAGGCCTCGCCAGTCAGGGACTTGTCAACAATCGCATATACCCGCCGCACGGACGGCAGGATCTTACGAATCAGTTCGACGTTGCCGACAAACTCGACGGTCTGCACAACACCAGTAATCAACGGGTCGCCCGCGATATCGGCAGGTTCAAAATAGTTCACGCCGCAGAACACGACCGGAACATCGGCAAATACCGACTGATGGTGTTGCAAAATAAAACGATACGCTATGTCGTCGGACACGATGATGGCATCGAACCGGATGCCCTGGTACCTGCGCTTAAGTTCGTCGGCCCAGGTCCGGCTGCGCTCGGCATCCCAGGGAAACCTTTTCGAATCAAGGTATTCGAAATAGATATTCGCCCGGGGCATGGTGGCGGCAAAAGCATCGCGGATCGCCACCATGATGTCGTCGGACCACTCGTAACCGATGTGATAGGAATTTATTACCAGGACTGCGGGCGACGGCTGGCGACGATCGACCTCAAGCGAGGAAGCAAGGACCGTTCCATCGCGCACATCACGGATATCATCTTCCCCGCCACCGGAACCGGCATTCCCCCGGCCAAAATTGTCGGCTGGTCCCGGAACATCCAGGGCGGCTGCCGCTGCCTTGGTAACCGCATCCCCATCCCCCGCCCGCAGGCGACCGTCGCCCATAATCAGAACGGGAAGAAGCAGGATGGCCACAAGCAGGGCCCTGTAGGTGCCGCCTTGCCGCATCGGGGAATACGCCTGATTTAAGGTCGGTGCATTATAACACAAATCCGAAACGCCCCGGGGACGATTGGTCATCTGGCTTCAAGGGCGCCGGCCTGGCCCCTTTCAACGACGGCCAGCGCATCCTCGGCAGCCTTGAGCATGGCGTCCGGCGAAAGTTCACTTCCCACGGCGCCCTTCATCCAGACGTCGGGACTGATTCTGCCCTGCACGCACATTCGTTCCATTTCGCGAGCCAGATTGCGCCCCTTGATGGTGGCAAGATCATCGCCCTTCAGGAACGCCTCGATCTGGGCCTGAATCATGAAGCCGACGGAATAATCCGGCAGATAAAGCCCGTATGCGACCATATGGCTGTAAATGGCCAGGATCGGGGAATCCTTGATGCCGAACATCGGCTCGAAGTACTTGTTCCACAGTTCCTTCGCCATCGAGACGACCGCGTCGCGAAGCTGGGCCGGCGTGGCGTCGGGATGGTCGTACAACCAGCGCCACATCTGCATGTCAAGCAGGCCGACGCTGCCGATTTCAACCGTGGACCACAGCAGATCCAGCGATCGCATCGCCATCACTTCCGGATCCGGATTTGCCTCGCCAAGCACATCAAGGTCACGGGACTGGAAAACAAAGGCGAAGGCTTCGGTAAAGGCGGTGTTCGGCACGCCGTCAAGAAGCGTGTCGTCAACGCGGTTAAGCGAAAACACCTGCTCGACGCAGTGCCCCAGTTCGTGAAGGGCAATATTGTAACCCTTGTAATCCATTCCGGATTCTGGAACCCTGGTTCGAAGGTGGGCCGAATCCGTCCGCATGCCGGCGCCCATCGCGTGCCCTGCCCCGCGGGCCGGATCCACCTCGATGTGCTGCTGCAGGAAGGCGGCGGTTTCGGGCTCGAAACCAAGCTTGCCAAGCACATTCGGCAGATCCGCGCGGAAGTCGTTCACGCCACGGTAAAGCGCGGACACCTTTTTTGTGAGCAGATCCTCGTTCAAGGAGGCACGATTCTTGAAGCCGTCGTACCAGATGTCGAACGGCTGCAAGTCACGTCCCAGTCGCTTCCTGACAAGGGCAGCGACCTTCTTCGTCGTCGGCGACGAAATGACGGTTTCAAGCATCCGGCGGACGCGCTCTTCACGAATCTCACGATCCAGTTTGAACCGACGGTCGATCAACGTCGGATAAAGGGGGCTGTATTTGTCAATCTGCTGCTCGGCACGAAAGACTTCCAGGATTCTTGCATACCTGGTGTCCGGCTCGCGGGCGGCATCCACAGCCTTGCCTTCAGCGTCCTTCAATTCGTTCGTCCATGGATTCCAGGTGAGTCCGGGTGCGTCAACGACCGCTGCCGGTATTTCCTGGTTGACGATGCGGTTCATGATCTGAAGGATGGTCTGCTGGTTCGGCAGGTTACCCACCGGATCCGAATACATTCCCTTGATGTGATCGCGAAGTCCCCAATGGGAAATCAGCTTCAGATCCGCCGGGAAGGGGTTGCTGCCGTCCTGGTTCTGGACGCCGCCCATATGGATGTTATACCTGGCGATGTAATCCTCGGCGGCGGCATAGGCCCGGGTCGCACCAAGCGCGACCTCGCCGGGAATGCGCCGGGCA
>Ga0208939_1000230_pt1 | contig 48569 bp, 48 predicted proteins | sample AD_STIC12_MetaG_FD_184437 | JGI IMG/M metagenome (GOLD analysis project Ga0208939, IMG submission 184437) | Active sludge microbial communities of municipal wastewater-treating anaerobic digesters from USA - AD_STIC12_MetaG (SPAdes) (version 2) | ecosystem: Engineered > Bioreactor > Anaerobic >...
ATTTATCCAGCGTCACCAAGCTCCAGTCGGAGGGTGGCGGAATCGATCGGAATCGGGTGGCGGCTTCCGTCGGAATCGGGTGGCGGAATCAATCGGAATCAGGTGGCGGATTGCGTCGGAATACGCACTTAGCAATTGAAAAGGGTGCGCACGATCAGGTAGAGGTTTCTTTGCGACAAGAAAACAGACCCTGAAAGGAGGCACCCTCGTGAATCGATTTAGCAGCATTTTCGGTCAAATTCTACACCTATTTCCGAGACGCGAGTTCTTTGAAGCCGTGGAGGCCACCCGGGCCGATCGAGGCGCCAAGGGCTTTGACTGCTGGGAGCAGTTCGTGGCCATGCTGTTCTGCCAGTTGGGGCAAGCCCATTCCCTTCGGGAGATCTGCGGGGGGCTGGCCAGTTGTTTCGGCAAGGCCAGGCATCTGGGCATTCAGAAGGCCCCGAAACGCTCGACCCTGGCCTACGCCAATGAGCACCGCCCCTGGCAGCTCTACGAGAAGCTGTTTTATCAGATCCTGGGGCGTTGCCAGCAACTGCAGTTCGGCAAGCGGACGTTCCGGTTCAAGAACCGGCTCTTCAGCCTCGATGCCTCGCTCATCCCTCTGTGCGTCTCTCTGTTTGACTGGGCCAAGTACCGGCGGACCAAGGGGGCCGTGAATCCAAAGCCTGATTCCATAAGGGTCAATTGCCCGGTCTCAGGTTATTTTGGACAGCAGTGATGATTTGCTGGAGACGGGGAAATGAGCAGGAGGGCGGGTGGGCATGGATCCGGTCATTCGATGCCGGGCATGCCGTAACGCTGCAGCATGGCGAGTTTGTGCGGCATCGAAGTGTGGACGGCAAAGAAGCGGCGGCAGGGGATGCGCCTTGACGACTGCGTGCTTCGCCTCAGCGCCACCAAGCGGCCCCTCTCCCGCCATACATTCTCGAAGGCAAACCAGTAGATGTCCGAAAAGACCCGCGTGTTTCTTTTCAGAATCGACAGGACGAGTCCTTCCGCAGCAAGGACCAGCAGGTGTACGGGTATGAAGAAGAGTGAAGCGGGGGGCGGGTAGCATATCAGCATCGTAAAGCTCTTGTTCCGCTCGCTCAGGGCGCGGCGCCGATAGCTCGTCTGGAGGGCATTCCCAACGACCTTGCCTCCCTTGAAGCTCCGGCCGACCCAGTGATCGTAGCCTGATTCGGGCAGGACCGTGACGGGGACCCCTCTCAACCGGGCCAGGCAGCACAGGTACATATCTTCCGCCAGGCTACCGAACCATTCCGGAAATCCTCCCAGGTCATCCCACAGGGCTTTCGGGATCCAGAGGCACGACCCCATGACCATGCCCACATCCGTCCTGCCCGGATCCAGGTTCGGCACCGGGTTCATGAACGGGTCCAGCAGGCTGCCCCGGTCGATCAGCGCGCCCGTCTCGATATCGTACTGAGGAAGCCCCAGGATGGCAGGGCCCGGTTGCTCTTCGGCATGGCGAAAGAGGGTGCCGACGGCATCCCGATGCAGGACCGCGTCGTTGTTCAGCAAGAGGATATACCGGCCCCGTGCGCGGGCAACCATCCGGTTGTTGCTGACGCAGTAGCCTGCGTTCTCATCGTTCGCGATGAGGGTGACTTCCGGGAACTGAGTGCGGATGATCCCGACAGAATCGTCCGTCGACGCATCATCGTGGACGATGATCTCCAGAGGCTGATCGAAATCCTGGTTGAGGACGGATTGGAGGCAGGGACCGATCACCGCCTCGCCGTTGAAGTTGGCAATGCAGATCGAACAGACCGGGTCCGCTGTCGAATTTACAGCGGCTGCTTCTTGAGCCATTCCCATGTCCTTGCAAGGCCCGTTTCCAGATCCGTGGCGGGCTTCCACCCCGCATGTCGATTCAGCTTGGAATAATCCAGGACAACCGACCGGACATCGATCGAACGTCCGGCGCGGTATTCCTTTCGGATCCGCCCGCCCGTCACCGACTCGACAAGGTCGCACAGCCGGTTGATGCTGACCCCCGAGCCGTAACCTACATTAAAGACATCGATCGTCTTGGCAGCCTGTCCCTTTTCGACGAGGCACACACAGGCATCCACAAAATCCTCGAGGTAGATGAAGTCACGGATATTTTCCCCGTCCCCCCAGATCTCCACGGGGCGATCCCGCCGCAGATGTTCCAGCATGCCGCGCACGATCCCGAAGCCTTTTCGGTAGGGCTGACCCGGGCCGTAGAAGTTGGAGGGTCTCAGAACAGTCACGCCTCTTCCGAACTGCCTGCAGTAGGCCTGCAGAAACGCCTCCATCGCGATCTTGCCCGCCCCGTGGTAGGACAGTGGCGAAAGCGGATGGTCTTCATCCACCGGCAAGGTTCGGGGGTTGCCGTACACGGTGCCGCCCGAGGAGACGAAGAAAAGATGCACGTGATCGTATTTCTGCAGGACGTCGAGGAACCGCAGGGCAGGTCCGAGGTTCAACTCGGACTCCCACATCGGTTCGGAGGCCGAAGTGCCCGGCGTGCTGTCCGAGGCAAGGTAAAAAACCGTCCGGCATTCGGGCAGCAGCGTGTGCAGCAACTTTGCGTTGTCCAGGGGGCTGGTGTGCAGAATCGCACGACCGCCGAGTTGCACGGGCACGGGCCGCCGCGCGACAAGGTGCACTCGGTGGCCGGCAGCGGTCAGGCGAGGCGCCAGCGCCTGACCGACAAAACCCGTCCCGCCGATGAGCAGTATAGGAGATTCCATCTGCGCCTCTACCTCACAACGGTCCGATAAGCGTCCACGTAACGTGCCGCGCAATCACTCCAGGTCCCGATGTTTTCCAGGACCCACGCTCTTGCCCGCATTCCCATGAGAATGTTGTTATCCTTCTTCTTGAGCCAGGTAACGGCTTCGTGAAATTCCTTTTGCGAAGACACCAGCCAGCCGGTTTCTCCATGCCGGATGACATCCCGGTGGGCCGGCTGATCGGATGCGATGACAGGCATTGCCGAGGCCATCGCTTCGAGGATCACCTGGGGCCTTCCCTCGTCGTGTTGGCTTAGCGTGATGAGGCCCGCGGCCTCAGGGAACCATTTTTCCCGCAGTTCCCGGGGGTGCGTGGCCCCGTGAAAGCAGACCCAGGAAGGCATGTCGACCTTCTCCTGCATGGGTCCCAGGACGTGCAGTTCGTCGTCTTTGTCGAAGAGACCCTCTCCCCACGGGAAGAGCTGTCCCATTTTCTTTGCCGTCACCCGGAGGACAACCAGCCACTTGCGCCTTTCCCCGGCATGATCGCGGCGTATTTCGAACCACGGCGGATCGACCCCGAAGGGGATGGCGCGGATTTCCGCCCGATCGCCAAAAAGGGCTTCCAGGCGCCTCACCATCCATCCGGCATTGGGCGCGATCACGGCTCTTCTGCGCCCGAGTGTAACCCTCAACAGGGTAACCATGCCGGGCCGATCCAGTAGCGCGAAATCGGTCCCCAGCACGCTGATCACGGCAGGTTTGTCGATGCCCCACAGGGGAATGGAATTCTGCAGCCAGTTGACATGAAAGAGATCGGCGTCAGCGGCTCTCCGATACGCCCTCCTCTGTAGCCCGAGCAGCCGGAGAACGGTGCCCGACGCCTTCCACCCCTGGCTGCGCAGCAGATGCGCGATCCCTCCGGCGGCGAGCATGCGGTGAAACCATTCCAACTCCCGGGCCGTTAATATATTCGATACCCCGTCCGGGACGTCACCGAGCGGAGCGCAAAGCCGAAGATCCACCGACTCCGCGGCTGCAAGCGCATAGACCAGATTCTTGATGAAGGGAACCTTCCAGTCGTCAGGACCTCGGGGATAGGATGTGCTTGCCAGTAAAACGCGCATATGCCGGATTTTGCAAGGTCGGTGCCAGACCTTGCCCTTCGCCCTGCCCGGTCGGTCTGCCGTTTCAGCCTACCGGAAAGGCGGTTTCATGGGAGAAGCAGCGCCCGTTCGCAAAGCGCGCCGCCCCGCGATAAAAAGATGATTGATTATAAGGCCTTGGCAATGTAATTGCATTTTTAATACGGGGGTCTCCTGCAAGGCCAGTATCCGGGATTGTGTTTATCCATGTGTTGTGATTAATAAATGCCGTTCAAGTCCCCACCTGCATCCCCCTGTCACAGCCGGTCGTCAGGGTAAGACCCGTGTGCTGACGATCACGATCGAACGAGGGCCGTCATGATGAGCGAGAAAAAGAGCGATATGCCAACACGTTCAGCAGACCAGCCCGGCGGCATTGCGTTCGCCGTGGTCTCCCTGCTGGCCGTGCTGTTGATCATTTACGGAAACAGCTTTTTCGGCGAGTGGCATTTCGACGATTATCACAACATCGTCGACAACCGCAATGTTCATCTCCAAACCCTTTCCTGGGACGACATTCACCGGAGCTTCTACGGGACAGCGGTGGAACCCAGGGGCCGGCATCTGACCCGGCCCTTGTCCTACCTGTCCTTCGGGCTGAACTATTTCCTTGGGGGGACGGATGTCTTTGGCTACCACGTCGTGAACTTTTTCATCCACTTCGGTAGCGCCGTTTTTTTGTTCCTCTTTGTGTTCAGGACCTTGAAGCTGCCTCTCCTTCACGGCCGGTACGGTGACCGGGCTTACGACATCTCGCTTCTCGCGGCTTTCCTGTGGGCGATCAATCCCCTGCAGGTCAACGCCGTGACGATCATTGTCCAGCGGATGGCCGCCATGGCCGGCCTCGGTTACGTCATGGCCCTGTACTTCTTCGTCCGGGCGAGAACGGCCGAGACAGGAAGCGCTCGCTGGGGACTCGCCTGCTGCTGCGCGGCATCGTCCTTTCTGGCTTTCGGATCGAAAGAGAACGCGGCGATGCTTCCTGTCGCGATCCTCCTTTACGATATTGTCCTTATTCAGGGAGCGACACGGGAATGTCTCTTGCGCGTCGCGAAATTCTCGTGGATCCCGCTGGCCTTGACCGCCAGTCTTGCCGTGCTGTTTTCCGACTTCCTGTCGGGGGTCTTCCAGGCCTATGAGGTGCGACCGTTCACCCTGGTGGAGAGGCTTCTGACAGAGCCGCGGGTACTGCTTTTCTACTTCACCCTGCTCCTCTATCCCATCCCGTCGAGGCTGACCCTTCTCCACGACATCGAGATATCGCGCAGCCTGATCGACCCCTGGACAACGCTGGCAACCATTCTGGGCATCATCCTGATCCTAGGCTTTGCCGTCGCGAAGGCGCGCCGGTTCCCCCTGCTGTCTTTTGCTATCCTGTTCTTCTTTATGAATCACCTTATCGAGGGGACCGTCATCCCGCTTGAACTCATCTACGAGCATCGGAACTATATCCCATCGATGTTCTTCTTCGTGCCGATCGCCGTCGTGATGGTCCGTACCCTTGATTATTTTTCCTACCGCAGGGGCATTCAGTATTTCATGGCGGGGGGCTTTGCCCTGCTTCTGGCCTTCCAGGGGCACACGACCTTCGAGCGGAACGACATCGTCCGCTCCGACCTGCATCTCTGGCTCGACAACGTCCAGAAGGCCCCCAACCTGAGCCGACCCCGCATCAACCTGGCAAAACATTACTATGAAGCAGGAATGTACGATGAGGCCTGCAAGGAGCTGAAAACCGCAGAGGACCTGAATCGGGACACCAATTTGAGACAGATCGGTCTCGCGTCGTACAGCCTTGGCGCCTATTATCTCTATCAGATAAAAGATCTAAATCGTGCCGAACAGCACTTCACTAAGGCCTTAGAGCGCTTCCCGGGCTACCCTTCCGCGATTATCGGCCTCGCAACGGTGGATCTCAAGAGGGGGAATACGAGTAAAGCCTGGTCGCTTATACAAGAATACATTCCCCACCATCGACATAACCGGCAGATGATCATTATCGACGCGCTTGTACGCTTGAAAAAAGGCGATGCGAAGGGCGCAATTCAAGCCTCTGCGAAAGCAATTGCACTGAAGTGGGACGATCCGCAGCCTTGGGAAATATGGGGCGAGGCATGGCGGATGCTGGGGCAATGGCGAAAGGCAGCTCAATGCTGGGAAGAGGTCCTGCGCAGGAACCCGTTCAGCTCGAGAGCTTGTCTGGCCCTCGTGGACCTTTACGACCGCCTGCAGGAGGGAACGGCGCTGAGGCGCAACGCAGCTCGTTGCCTTGCATTGAAAGGCGACGAGTCTCTAGATGAATGGCTCGAAGGTCTTGCACGTGATTCAAGTGCCTCAGCTTACGAAATAAAGCCCAGGGTGCTCCGTCAGATCATACAGAAGGAAATAAGAAGGGATTTGCTGCGGTAATAATCCAAATTATCGATAGGCTCGAACATTTTCTGCAGTACAATAGCCGTCAATTCGCAGGCAATTGCCACAACCCGCTGTTGGTGCCTAGTACATTACCTCTTCCCGAGGCGATGATCTTGATCTGTGACGATGCGCCACCCAAAGGAACAAATTCCAGCGTGTAATCTCCCACGTTCGTCGTTGTGCCAACAGCCGCCACAAGGCTGTTGACCCCGGGTGGAGCAGCTTTCTCCAGGAAGAACTGTGCGTACTGGATCGTCAGACATGCCTTGCCCTCCGTAACGGCTTGGAGGGCTCCACGGTTCTGGGCTTCGCGCGTGAGATCATAATACTTCGGTACGGCAATGGAGGCAAGAACGCCGAGGATAACGAGAACCGCAACCAACTCGATGAGGGTGAACCCCCTCTGGGAAACGCGCAAAGACATGGCCGCGTAATAGCCTCATCCCTTCATTTTGCACACGGAACGAAACCGCATTGGCCGTCCCTGCGTCACGAAGGCGGCCCCGTGATGAGCCGCCCCGGGGGGAATCGAATCAACGAAAGACTACGAAGAAGGAGCAGCCCCCGTCTATTCAACGCACGGAAAAACTCGCGAAAACGCAGTCATTACGGTTACGGTTGCGGGTGCGGGTGATGCCAAATGCTGGAATTGGTAATATCTCTATTGCTCTTTAGTGTGGCTTTAACTTTTACAGTCGACGTAGCCGGCTCGAATCCGAGAGTATAATCGCCTGCGTCTGTGCTGATTTTTTCCACAATGCTATTAGCCGTCGGAATCCCTCCGGATTTTTCCAAAAGAAGCCTGGCAAATTCGTTCGAAAGCCTCGATTTCCCTTCGGCTACGGCCTGCATGGCGGCCTTCTTAGACGCCTCCTCGGTCAGGTTCATGAACCGGGGGACGGCCACAGCTGCAAGAATTCCCAGGATCACTAGCACGGCAATGATTTCGATCAGCGTAAAACCTTTCTGATTACTCACTTTCGATCGCCTCCTTGACATGGTCAAAAGCCCTCCTTCACGTGTTGTTCTCTCTCTCGAAACGCCGACAACCCCATTTATCGCACGTTCGTACGGCGACCGGCCGGTGCGTCCGGGTTTCCCCCTCCCGTCGGCACCCATCCGAAAGGTGGCGCATTGTAAATCAATTCACCCCGTATTTCCACAGTTTTTCGACCTCCAGGGCCCTGGAGACCAACCTCCGCAGTGCCTGCCGGCGGGCCGGATCCTGCGGGGCGAAAACCCCGGTCATCGGGGTGAACCGGCGCCGTACAACGGATGCCGGTCCTTCGGAATGACCTGCAGAATTTCGGAGCATCATCCGTGCCACGGCGGGACCCGTTCAACCTGGAAACCGGAAATATCCGGCACTTTCAGGAACTTGAACCTGTTTTTTCCCGTCCAAAGGACCGCTCCGGGGCCTCCCGGGGACCGAAGAACTGTCATAAATTGTTGTAATATCTACATTTTATGTAGATTTTCTGATTGTCGTGACGTCGATGTTGTACTTTTTCACCCGGTGCCACAGGCTTCGCTCCTTGATCCCCAGGATCTGGGCCGCCTTGACCTGCACCCCGTCCGCCCGGGTGAGCGCATCGATGATGAACCGCTTCTCGATTTCCGCCATCCGGTCGTCGAGGCTGGCCTGCTCGGGGACCTCCTGCATGGCCTGGCCGACCAGGCCCCCCGAGATCTGCACAGGCAGGTGCTGGGGTTCGATCATGCTTTCCTCGGCCATCACGGCGGCCCGTTCGATCACGTTCTTCAGTTCCCGGACATTGCCGGGCCACTGAAAGCCCATGAGGAGCTGCAGGGCCGCGGATGAAATTTCCGCCTGTTTCGGGGCCGTCTCCACAAATCCCTGGGCCAGGGCGGGGATGTCCTCCCGCCGTTCCCGCAGGGGCGGCAGATGAAGGGCGAAGACGTTCAGACGGTAGAAGAGGTCCTCCCTGAACTTCTCCTCCTGGACGAGCTTCATGAGGTTCTTGTTCGTCGAGGCGATGATGCGGATGTCGACATGGATCGGTTTGGTCCCGCCCACCCGTTCGAACTCCTTTTCCTGGAGGACCCTCAGGAGCTTGGCCTGGGTCGCGAGCGGCATGTCCCCGATCTCGTCGAGCAGGATCGTGCCCCCGTGGGCCAGTTCGAACTTTCCCCGCTTCTGCGCCGTGGCTCCCGTGAAGGCCCCTTTCTCGTGGCCGAAGAGTTCGCTCTCCAGGAGCCCCTCGGGGATGGCGACGCAGTTGAGCTTGATGAAGGGCCCTTCCTTCCGCAGGCTGTGCTGGTAGAGGCTCTGGGCGACCAGTTCCTTCCCCGTGCCGCTCTCTCCCGTGATGAGCACCGTGGCGTCCGTCGGGGCCACCTTGAGGATCTGGCTGAAGATGCCCCGCATGAGCTTGCTCTGGCCGATGATTTCGGGGAAGAGCTCGCGCGCCTCGACCTTGGAAAGCAGGCTCGTGACCTGCTCGAAGATGAGGTTGAACTGGCTGATGTCGTCGGCCTTCCGGTCGACGGCGCTCTGCAGCTGGGTTTTCGGAAACGCGGGAAGATTCTCCGCGTCGCGGATGAATTTCTTGATGGGCCGCAGGATGACCCAGGTGATGAGCAGCGCGCACAGGAAGGTGAACAGCGCGATGCCGACGCCCCAGGTCTTGAGGAGCCACGAGGTTTCCTCCGGGTATTTCACGTGGAAATCGACGATCTGGTACGTGACGATCACGGCAAAGACCGTGATACCGCTGAAGATGATGGGGATCAGGACGTAGAGGCTGACCTGGAACCGTGACTTCTGCATGGCGCCTAGAATCCCTTCGTGGCAATCTTGGTCAGATCCCACATGGGCAGGAAGACGGCCAATGCGAAGAATCCGACGACGAACGCCAGGCCGACGACCAGGACCGGCCCGATGGCATCGGAGAGGCGTTTCACCGCAAAGGCCACTTCGTCGTCGTAGTGGACGGAGACGGCCTGGAGCATCTCGTCGAGCTGGCCCGACTCTTCCCCGATGGCGACCATCTGGATGACCATGGGGGTGAAGTATCGTGCCGTGCTGAGGGGCCCCGAGATTCCGCGGCCCTCCTCCACCCGGTCCCGAACCTGGTCGAATTCCCGGGCGATGGCCGTGTTGCCGATCGTGCCCGAGAGGATCTGCAGGGAGCTCATGACGGGGACGCCGCTTGCCTGGAGGATGGAGAAGATGCTGGCGAAACGCGACATGGCCGCCTTCATGAACAGGGGGCCCAGGAGGGGGACCCGCAGCAGGAAGGCATCCCGAACGAATTTCCCCTGATCCGTTCTGAGATAGTAGCCCGCCGCCGCGAGGAGTCCGATAAGCGCCGCGAGCGTGGCGAACCAGTAGTCCGTCAGGAGGTGGTGGAGGAACAGGCTCACCTTCGTCGGCCAGGGCAGCTCGACGCCCACGCGGGCGAAAATGCCCACGAAACGGGGAATGACGTAGTTGAGCAGCACGAAGAACGCGATGCCCAGGGCCGCCACGACGATGATGGGGTACTGGAGGGCCGATTTCACGTCGGACTTGACCTTGTGCTCGTGCTCGAGGATGTAAATGAGCCGCTGCAGGACCTCGGGGATCGTCCCGCTGGCCTCCCCGGCCCTGATCATGCTTCGGTACAGGGTGTTGAAGGTCTTGGGGTGCTTCGCCATCGCGTCCGAAAGGGGGGAGCCCTCGCGGACATCCTGGGTGATCTCCGAGACGATCTGCCTGAGCTTCGGGTTGCTCACCTGGACCTCGAGCACCTCCAGGAGCCGCATGATGGGGACGCCGGCCAGGAACATCGTGCGGAACTGCTTCGTGAACAGGATGAGCTCCTGCATCGAGACCCCGCCCACCCGCTGCTGCAGGCCCTCCCAGGAGATGCCGGGGAGGGCGCCGCGCTCCGATGCGCCCGCGACCCGGGAAGGGATCCAGCCGCGGTTCAGCAGCAGCGTGCGCGCCGCGTCGGGCGACTCCGCGTCGATGACGCCGGAGATCGTCGCGCCGGTCTCGTTGATGGCTTCGTAGGAATATTTCGGCATTCGTCAAACGGTGATTCGTGATGAATGATTGGTGATCCGTGGAAGCAGGAAGAAACCATCCTGCTCTCTCTTCCCTGTTTCCTGTCCCCTTTTCTTCTGCGTTTCTCTGCTCTTTTTCTTCCCTGTACCCTTGACCCTGAACCCTGTTAAACCATCACCGCCGCCGAGGCCTCCTCGATGGTCGTCACGCCGGAGAGAACCTTGCTCATGGCGTCGTCCTTGAGGGTCCGGAGCTTCCCCTTCTGCGTGAGGATCCGGCTGATCTCCTGGGCCGCCATCCCCCGCAGGATCATGTCCTGGACCTCCTCGTCGTTAAGGACGATCTCGAAGATCCCCGTCCTGCCGCGGTAGCCCGTCCCCATGCAGGCCGGGCAGCCCCGTCCCCGCTGGAAGTTGGCCCTGTCGATCTTGAGTCCCCAGGCGGCGATCACCTTCTCGTTGGGCCGGTAGCGCTCCACGCAGTAGGGGCAGATCGTCCGGACGAGGCGCTGGGCGAAGGTCGCCAGCAGCACCGACGAGACGAGGAAACGCTCGATTCCCATGTCGATCAGGCGCGTGATGGCGCCCGCGGCATCGTTGGTGTGCACGGTGCTCAGGACCCGGTGCCCCGTGAGGGCCGCCTGCACGGAGATGCCAGCCGTTTCGCCGTCTCGGATCTCGCCGACCATGATCACGTCGGGGTCCTGGCGCAGGATGGAGCGCAGGCCGCTCGCGAAGGTCATGCCGGCCTTGCGGTTCAGCTGCACCTGGCGCACCTTCTCGACGCGGTACTCGACGGGGTCCTCCAGGGTGATGATGTGGATGTCGGGCCGGTTGATCTCGCGGATGATGGCGTAGAGGCTCGTGCTCTTGCCGCTTCCCGTCGGGCCCGAGCTGAGGATCATCCCGTAGGGCTTGTTGATGATGGAGTCGATCTTGTCGCGATCCTCCTTGACCATCCCGAGCCGGTCGAGCGAGTAGACGCCGGCGCCCATGTCGAGCAGCCGCAGGACCAGGTTCTCGCCGTAGATCGTCGGGATGGAGGAGACGCGGACGTTGATCTCCTTGTTCTCCATCTTGACGGTGAAGCGGCCGTCCTGCGGGATTCGCGAGGTGGCGATGTCCATGTTCGCGAGGATCTTGATGCGCGAGATGATGGGCAGGAACATCTGCTTGGGCGGCGCGGGCACCTCGTGGAGACGGCCGTCGATGCGGAACCGCACCTGGACGTTTTTCATCTGGGGGCTGATGTGGATGTCGCTCGCCCCCTCCCGGACCGCCTGGGAGATGATCGAGTTGACGAGGCGCACGATGGGCGCCTCCTCGGCCATCCCCATGATGGAGCTGGGGCTCACCTGGAGGTCGTCGGTGTACTCGGCGGCCGCCTCGGCATCGAAGCCGGAGTCGAACTTCATCTCCTCGAGGCTCTCCAGCACGCCGCCGAGGCCCGACTGCATCCCGTAGATCTGGCCGATGAGCTGGTTGAGCTCGCGCTCCGTGCAGACGACCGTCTCGACCTCCTCGTTGGTGAGCGACTCGATGTAATCGAGGGCGTTGATGTCCACCGGGTCCGTCATGGCGACGGTGAGCAGACGGCCCTTGCGCTTCAGCGGAGCGGCCTGGTTCTTCTGGGCGATGTCGGCCGTGAAGACGCCGGCGAGGCTGAGGTCAACGGGGTACCTGTCGGGGTGGTATTTCTCGATCTTGAGCTGGCGGCTCAGCAGGTCGACCATCTGGGTTTCGGACAGGATGCCCTGCTGGATCAGGAGTTTGCCGAGCTTCAACCCCGTCTTCTTCTGCTCGTCGAGGAAGTGCCTCAGCTGGTCCTCGTTGAGGACCTCGGCATCGATGAGCATCTCCCCCAGCTTCTTTCGGACTCTCAAGGCCTTGCCCTTTCTTTCCTTCGGGTGTTCCGTTTGTCCATTCTCGCTGCGGCCGGCGTGTCCCGGCGGGACGCGGACCGGGGGTGCGTCGATCAATCGGGTCCCGGTGCGCTCCCGGTCTGCACGCCAGCTGCATCCCTCGGAATATTCTTCCGGAACAGGATCCCTGCCGTCTGCCCGGATGCGCCCGGCGGCGAGCCGGCCATGGCCGCCGAGGGATGCCACGGGTTCAACGTCGAGGACGCCAGGGGGTGGACGGTCTTGTCCGAGATCCGCGCCTGGTAGACCGTTCCCGCCCGGTCCCCCGGGTCCACGGCCCCGTCCCGCTTGATCGAGACCCCCGCGAGGAAGGCCAGGACCGCCACGACCAGCACGGCCGCAACCCCCCACCCCATCGCCCGTTTTCTTCTGCGCTGGGATACGCGGTTTCGGAGGCAGGACTGAACGAGAAACCATCCCGCCCGGGATCGGTTGCGGACTATCATCGCCAGGATGACCTGATGGCAGAGCATCACGACCTTTCGCGGCACGCCCCCCGTAGCCGTGTAGATGGCCGCCAGGGCCGGCAGGGTGAACTCGACAGGCTCGTGGCCGGCCTGGCTCGCCTGCGCGATGCGGTGTTCGATCATCCGGCGCATCTGCGTGAAATCCAGCGGCCTGAGCCGCAGGCAGACGTTCATCCGGTCGGCGAAGTTCTCCCGGCGCTCGAGGATCGCGTTGAACTCCGGCTGGGCGAAGAGAACGATCTGCAGGAGCTTGAACCGGTTCGTCTCGTAGTTCAGGAATTCCCGCAGGATCTCGATGCAGAACCCGGGCAGCTTCTGCCCCTCGTCGATGATCAGGACGACGACCTTGTCCTCGTCGACCCCCCGGCGGAACAGGTGCTGCTTAATCGCCTCCTTGAGCTGCCACTCCGTGAGACCGTGGACGGACTCCACGGCTCCCATCATCCGGGCGATGCCGGCCAGAAACTGGATGGGCCCGCCGAAATCGGGATCCATGAGCAGGTGGAACTCCACGGACCCGTCCCCGTGAAGCTTTCGGATCAGCATGCGCGACAGCGTCGTTTTCCCCGTCCCCACGTCCCCGATGACCACGTTGAGCCCCCGGCGCAGGCGGATGGAGATCTCCAGCTGCTGGAGGCAGTTCACGTGCTGGGGGGCCTCGAAGAAGAACTCCGGCTCCGGGGAGTTGGAGAAGGGTTCCCGGTCGAGGTTGAGGATCTCGAAGTAACTCATGGCTGCTTGCCCGGGGTCGTCCCGGAAGCCTCCTTCCTAGCCGGGGCCGTGACCTCGGCGGGCGCGTTCGTTGCTGCGGCTGCTGGTTCTGCCTGGAGGGCCGCCTGGGCTTTCAGGATGTGCGGCGTGATGAAGATGAGCACCTCTTCCATCGTCTCGGCCCGGTCATCAGCCTTGAACAGGTAGCCGATGCCCGGGATGTCCTTGAGGCCGGGGATGCCCGTGTCGGTCAGCAGGGTGCGCTGCTTCGTCAGGCCGGAGATCACGACGGTCTCCGTATCCTGCACGATGAGGGTCGTCTCGGTCTGCTTCTTGATGATGTAGGGGTTGCCCTGGACGCTGCGGGTCGAGTCCACCTCGTCCTTCTTGACCTTGATCTTCATCTTGAGGTTCCTGCCGTCGATCACGTGCGGGGTGATCTCGAGCCGCAGCACGGCGTCCTCGAACTTGACCTCCTGGGTTACGACGCCGCTCGAGGTGCTTGTCGCCACGTAGGGGACCCGCTCGCCGTTTTCCGTGTAGGCCATCTGGTTGTCCAGCGTCGTGATGGAGGGGCTCGACAGGATGTTGAGCTTGCCGTCTTTCTGCAGGGCCTGGAGCTGCATCTCCAGGACACTGCCGCCGATCGTCCCGAAGATGAGGCCGAGCGACCCCGCACCGCCCGCTGCGGCAATGGCCGCGGGGTTGGCCGGGAAGTTCAGGCCGAAGCCCTGGCCGGCGATGCCCGTCGAGCCGTAGGTCGGCGTGTAGCCGCCCGCCGTGGGGGGCGTCGTCGTCGACCCGCCCGAGCCGCCCGGCGTGACGTAGTAGTTCTGGCCCCCCCACCGGTTGGCGTAGACGCCGCCCCACTGCACGCCGAGGGCCCGCGCCGTGTCCTTCGAGGCCTCGACGATGTTGGCCTTGATGAGGATCTGGGCCGTGGGCTTGTCGAGACGCTCGATCATGGGGATCATCCGCTTGAGATCGTCCCGGGTGGCCTGAATGATCATGGAGTTGGTGTGCTGGTCGACGAGGATGGAGCCGCGGACCTTGCCGTCCCGGTCCTTCGTCAGGAGCTCCTTCAGGCTGTCGCGGAGCTTCGCCGCGTCTGCGTAGTCCACGGAGACGACCATGGTGAGGAGCTTCTGGCCGCGGATGCGGTCCCGGGCGGCGTCGAGCTTGATGTCGCGCTCCATGTCCTCAACGGTCATGACGCGGATGATGTCGCCCTCCCAGGAGTAGGAAAGGCCGTTGGTTTTCAGGATCCCCAGGAAGGCCTGGTCCCATGGCTTGCTCTCGATGTTGATCGAGGTTTCTCCCTTGACGCCCGAGCGCAGCATGATGTTCACGTCGGCCGCCTGGGCCAGGGCGCGGAGAATGACGTTGATGTCCACGTTGTGCATCCTCAGCGAAACGCGGCGCGTGGGCAGGGGCTTTTCCTTCCGGGCCGCCTCGTCCGTGACCAGTTCGTCCTCCTCGAGGGGCGGCATGTCCATGATCCGCGCCCGCGGTGTCGGCGAGTGGCCCTTCGAGGTATCCGCCATGGTGCTCCACTTTTCAAAGAAGGGGTCTTTCACCCGTTTGAGATCCTTCGCGCATCCCGCGAGCGAAAGACCGATCACAGGAATGAAGAACCAGCACATCCACCGGGTAAGGGCTCTGGGTTTCAAGGCCTGTCTCCTCTAGAAGGTTTCGTCCTTCAGTTTGATGACGACATTTCTCTGGTTCTGCCGGTCGGTAATGACCACCCGGGTGGGCTCCACGCTCTTGAGGAAGAAAGCGCTGCCGAAATCGAGCTTCTCGCCGACCCGGTACGTGCTGCCGTTGATGACGGCCAGCTTCTTCTCGCCCATGTCGACATAACCCGAATAGACGATGTCCGGACCGCCCGTCCCCCCCGGCCCCGCCTTCGGCGCGGACGGCATGACTTTCCTGTAGAAGGGGTCTTTCGCCCAGGCCGCCTCGGCCCTGGCGATCACGTAATTCTCGGTCGGGGAGGCAGACACCTTCTTGAGCTCCGCGGCGATCTCCTGGATGATCTTCTCCGAACCCGAGTACTGGTCCGCCGGTTTCGCCCCCTGCCCCGTGACGGCCGGCCACAGGTGGTACACAAGGGCCAGGAGGATCGAGAAAATCATGGCGCTGACGATGATCTTTTCACGCTTGCTCATTCAGCCATTCCTCTCGTGGAGCCCGCCCGCGCCGCAGATCAGCCGACGGCGAGCCACACCTTGAGCCGGAACTCCTTGACCCCCGGCATCTGCTGGATTTCGATCTCCTCGATCTTCTCGAGGTAGGGCCGGTCGCCCAGTTCGATCAGGAAATTCCGGAAATGGTAATAGTCCCCCTTCAGGGTCGCATTCACCAGCATGGTCGACGAGCCGCCGACCAGGGTGTTGATGTCGGGGCTGACGGCCACGAGGTCGAGCTTCGCCTTCAGGGCCATGTCCCGGAAGATCGCGGAGATCCTGTCCTTCTGATCCCCCGAGAGCTTCGCCTTCGCCGGCAGCGGGAGGTGACGCTCGGCCTTGACCTTCATCCGGTCGATGAGCTGCTTGGTCATGGGCGCATAGCTCTGGTGGGTCTTGACCTTCGTGTTGAGCTCGGAGATCTCCGCGTCCAGCCTCGTGATGGTCCGGTAGTTGTAGAAGCCGATCCACACGAGGATCAGGATGATGCCGATCCCGGCGATCAGCAGTGTCACGCTCCGCGTCGCGAAGGGGATGTTTTTCCTCATTTCCATGGTTCACCCGGCTAGAGCTTGATGTTCAGGACGAAGTGCAGGACTTCTCCTTCCGCCTTGTTCTGCTGCAGCGCCTCGACGACGCTCCTCTGCACGGTGGCTTCCTTCACCAGGGGAGACCCCTTGAGCCTGAGCACGTAACTCGAGAGGTAGCCTTCGAGCATGTTCCTCTCCCCCGTCACGATCCCGTCGATCTCCAGGCTCTTCACCGCGGCCTCGGCCGGCTTTGCCGGCGCGGCGCCTTTCTCCGCTGCCCTGGCCGCCGGGGCGGCCTTCCCCTCGGGCTTGCCGAGGCTTGTCCTGACCTTCAGGAACCGGACATTTTCCGGCGTCAGGGCGGACAGCTCGCTCAGGACGGCCATCCCCAGGTACCGCTCGCCGTACTCCTTTTTCAGGCGCCTCTCCTCGCGGTCCTTGGCCGCCATCTGGAGGACCAGCTTCGTGTCCACCATCAGGTTCAGCGAGGAGAGCTGCTGGTTGAGCTCGGCGACGGCCTCCTTCTTCTTGGATGCCATGCGCTCCTGCCAGGCAAAGACCGTGAGCCCCGTGATGATGATCCCCGCGAGCGAGAGCAGGATGGCCCGGTTCACCCGGCTCACCGTGGCCATCTTCTCCTTTTCCTTGTACGTGAACAGCAGATTGGGCGTCCTGACGTTGTCCGACAGGGCAAGCCCCACCGCCACGGCCAGGGAGGCCTTCTCGGAGGCCGTCGCGGGTTCCGTATACCCGGAGAGGTAGGGAATGGACGGATCCATGGGGTCCATGACCCCGCTTTCGATGCCGAGCTGCTCCCCGATGTAGTGAATCAGGGGTCGGTAGGCGTTCACGACGCCGGAGATGTACACCCGGCTGACCTTTTCGCCGCCCAGGTTCGCGAAGGTTCGCTCCACCTGGCGCACGAGGCGGTCCAGGGCCGGGCGGACCATGTCGAAGATATCCTCTTCCGAAAAATCGTGTCCCGCATCGTCCGGCGTCAGGGCGGGTGCGTCCGGGTCGAGGCTCATGATGAGTTTATGGGCCTGTGAGGGCGTGATGGTGAAATCCATCGGCGCACCACCCCAGCGCAGATCCCTCGCCGAGGGCCGCCTGCGGTCGGTGTAGTTCTCGACGAGGGACTCCACCATGCTGTTCATGCCGGTCTTGATGTCCCGGGTCAGGATGAGGCTGCCCCTGGAGTAGATGTCGATGCGCGCGCCGTCGCGGCCGATGTAGAGGCCCGCAAGGGTCTCGCCGTAGGTCGGCATCCACTTGGTGCGGAAGAGGTTCTGGACGGCGAAAGAGGCGATGGTCAGGCCGCTCAACTGATAGCCGGCGTCGGTGAACAGCTCGACGACGGCCTCCACCTCCCGCCTCGGCGCCGTGTAGACCATGACGGAGGTCTTCTTGACCCCCTGCTCCACCAAGTCGTTCAGGATCTCGAAGTCGAGGATCGTGTCCATATCCTCGAAGCTGAGTTCCCGCTTGGCCGTCCAGTAAATAGCGTTTTCAAGCTGCTTGCGGGGCACCCTGGGGATCTTGATGAACCGGACGTCCACCTTGGAGGAGGACATGAGGCTCCAGATCTGGAGGCCCTTGCCGGGGCCGCAGAATTTCCCCAGTTCGGACTTCAGGAAACCCGTGAACTCGCGGGTCCCTCGGGCGGTCGCGGGCGGAACGGGCACGCGGCGGAAATCGATAATTCTCCACTGGTCGGCGGCCGTCTCCTCGACTTTCACCAATTGAAGGGCCTGGTGCCCGATGTCGACGCCGATGGTCACGGGACGCTGAAAGGCGGGGGCGAGGGAAGAGAAGGGGCTTGCCTTCTTCTTTTTCGGTGCGACAGGCTTGTAGGATGGTTCTTCTTTCGGCGCCGCCTTTGCCTTTCCCCGGATGACGTTGAGTAGTTTTTCCGTGGAAGAAATTTCTCGATTGGAGGCCATGCTCACCTTCTTGTCGAAAAAAGTCCCGATAATCCGGCAGCCGTCAACGCCGCCGGAATCCCCTCGTCAAGGGAACAATACTCCCCCAAAACCGCTCTGCGCGAGGGCTACCGCCTGTCGATGGAAATTCGCGAATAAAAATAAATGGTTGCGCACAAAAAGAAAAACCCTTGAAAACATTATCTATTTTGTATTTTTTGTCAAGCTTTTTCAGGCGCCGGCAACCACTGCAACATTTGCACAATACATGCCAAAAAACAAATACTTACCCCCTGCAGGGGCAGGCCCGGCAGGGCGCCTCCATTTCCTGCCGACAAATTTTGCAGGCCCGTCATGCGGGATTCCTTTCTTTGCTGGCAGGCGGGGAAAGGGGCGCCTTTACGGGAACTTTCTGCAAATTCGCATGACAGGCGCATGAAAAATCTGTTATGCAGAACAAGCCCGCGGTGCCGGCAAAACAGGGGCTGCAGGGAAAGCGGGCGAAAGCAGGGGGAGGCCGATGAGACAATTCTCAGTCAGGACGCAGGCACGGGGCCAGATGATCGACATCACGGACCGGGTACGGGCGATCCTCCGGGAGAGCGGGGTCGCGAGCGGCATCTGCTGTGTATTCGTCCCGCACACCACGGCGGCCGTGACGATCAACGAAAACGCCGACCCCGACGTGCCCCGGGACATCCTGTCCCAGATGGACAAGACGATCCCCATGCGCGGGGACTACCTGCACGGCGAGGGGAACTCGGCGGCTCACATCAAGGCGTCCCTCTTCGGGGCGTCGGAGACGGTATTCGTTGAGAATGGCGCCCTCGTCCTCGGGACCTGGCAGTCCATCTTCTTCTGCGAGTTCGACGGGCCCCGGACGCGGCAGGTCTTCGTCAAGATTATCCCGGGGGGATGAAACCCGCCCGCAGTGCCGTTTTTCTCCCATGACGCCAGGGGATGACGGCAAAAAAAAAGGGGGGGACGAAGGGGGCGGAAACGTTTCGTGCCTCGGTCCGCCTCCGCGATCCCGCCCGCCGGCGCCGCGGCTTCGCGGCAAAAAAAGGCCGGTTGCGGAACCGGCCTTCTCGATCACTTCTTCGCGCCCTTGATGGGCACCTTCTTTCCCGCTTTCTTCGCTTCCGCCGTTTTCGGCAGCTTGATGGTGAGCACGCCGTTTCTGAAGTCGGCATCGACCTTCTTGAGGTCGATCCCTTCGGGCAGCGGGACCGTCCGCTGGAAGGAACCGTAAGAGCGCTCCACGTGGTAAAAGCTCCTGCCCTTCTCCTCCTTCTCCTCTTTCTTTTCACCCTTGAGGGTGATGGAATTCCCCGTCAGCAGGACCTCCACGTCCTTCTCCTCCATCCCGGGGAGCTCGGCCGTGATGCGGTACTCCTTTTCCGTCTCCTCGAGGTCCATCTTCGGGCTGAACCCGCTCCACCGCTCATCGGCCATCCGGAGGGGCCGGAGGTCGAACCCCCGGAAGAAATCGTCGAAAAGCCGGTTGACCTCCCTTTGAAGCGAAAAGAGGGGATACTCTTCCTCGCGTCTTGCAGGCGGGGTCACCGCCCCCTGGCCCGCCGTAACCACGTCCTTGATCTTGCCTGCCATGGTGCGCCTCCTTTTTAAGGGGATTGACGGGGTGTTACGCTGATTTCACGCTGATCTTCCTGAGCCTCACGGGCTCCGCCTTGGGGAGAATGAGCTTCAGGACACCATCCTTCACCGACGCCTCAATCCCGTCACGGTCGATTTCGTCGGACAGGGTGAAGGCCCTCTCGTAGTCGCCGGCCTCGTACTCGGTGTAAGCGGCACGATACCCTCCATGGGCAGCGGGCTCGACCTTCCCCGAAAGGGTCAGTACGTTCTTCTCCAGGGTGATGTCGACGGATCTCTCGTCCACGCCCGGCATGTCCGCCAGCAGGACGATCGCATCCTTCGTCTCGCAGATGTCCACCAGGGGAATGAAGACCTTCACGGATTTCGTCCTCTCCGTTTCAACGGGCGAGGAAGCCTCACGCTTCTGCATCTCCTTGTCGGCCATGAGGGTTGCCTCCTTTCATCGCTGCTGCGATCTGATCTCTATTTTCCTGGGTTTGTCCGCCTCCGCGCGCGGCAGCCTGACTGTCAGGACCCCCCTCTCATAACTCGCGTCCACCTTGCCCGAGTCCACGGCGTAGGGGAGGCGGAAGCTCCGGGTGAATTCCCCCCTTGCGCGCTCCTGGCGATGGGATACCTCTCCCGGCTTGAGAGCCTCCGGTTTTCTCGACCCCGTCAGTCGCAGGACGTTCTCGGCGACCGTGATGTCGAGATTTCCCGGGTCGATGCCCGGGAGTTCAGCCTCGACAATGACATCCTGATCAGAAGCCCAGATGTTGACAGCGGGAAACGTGGAGGCATACGGCGTCTCTCTCAGGAGAAGACGGTTCACATCCTGCTGCAGCCTCTCCATCTCACGCCAGGGGCTCCAGACTCTTCCGTATCGACCAAATTCCGGCCAGAACATCTCGATGCAACCTCCTTTCGCGTGATCTGTCTTTCCGCCGCGGGGCCTGTTTCCGCAGTCCCCGCAGCGCTTTCTGCAATTAAAATAGATCCGGTTTGCGCGTTGTCAAGACCGGGGGGAACAGGGGATGGGAGGGGAAGACGGTTGGAAGGCAGACGGGGTGACGGCGCAACATTCGGGGCACGGCGCGAGCCGCCCGAAACCGGGATGATCGACGGCTAAAGGAGGAGGGCGCCTCTGTAGAAGCAATACAGGCCGACCAATTGAATGACGTGGTAGAGGTCATTGTGATTGAAGTGTCTGGCCGGCCTGAAGCCGCTCCGCTGTACGGCGGCGGCGGCGAAGCTGACGAGGATCCCGACGCAGACGAGTCTCGCGCCTGGCGAACCCGTCGACGCGTAGCTGAACCCCATGGCCCCGAGAATGAACACCATGGCGGCGCTGTAGAAGACGATGACGTTGCGGAATCGGTAATCCCGCCAGATCCAGGCGGCATAGAGGATCGAGAGGCCCAGGGCTGTCCAGCGCAGGATGTCGGCATACTCCGCGGGCCATATGTGATAGAAGGTCCCCACCAGCATGGCCGTTACGGATGTGCCTACAGCGATCCCCGTGACGCGCCACAGCAGCGGCACCCACCGCACGAGGGCCGTGTGCCGTACGGCATGGATGGTTGCCCCCGCGAGGGTCCCCACGGCAATGAGAAAAAACGACAGGGCAAAGAAGCGGTGCACGGGTGCCTGGGAAATTCCGCAGATCCGCGATCCCGCCCAGACGGCCGCCGCAGCCAGGAGGACGTCCGTCAGGACCGTCATCGGCTCGGGGCCCAGGAAGCCGTGCACCGGGGTTTCGCCGCGCTGCTCTCTGACCTGGTTCATGCGGACTTTTCCACCTTCCGGATCACGAAGCGCCCGCTCTCATCCTCGCCAAAAACACTGACGGGATTCGGAACGGCGGCGACGATCCGTCGAAGGTCCGACGTTGCGATGCGGAGGCTCTTCGTGGGAACGGCGGGGTTGAACATGAAGAATTCGGCCTCCAGGATGCCCTCGTCCACGTAGAAGGGAAGCGCCGGGTCCCGGTGGCCGAAGGGCGGCACCGAGCCCGGGTCGCAGCCCGTCACCTCCATCAGCTCATCGCGGTTGGCGAAGCGGATGTCCTTTGTGCCAAACTCCTTCTTGAAGAGCCTCGCCTTGATCTCCTTCTCGGCCGTGGTGACGAGCAGGTAGTACTTGCCCTTGGCCTTGAGGAGAATACACTTGCTGCTTGCCCCGCTCCAGCCCGCCTGCCCGCGGAAGCCCAGCGACTCCCCGCAGGTACCGACGGGCGGGTGCTCGATCTCGTCGAAGGGGATCCCCATCCGCTGGAGAAGATTCCGGATGGCCTGACAGACGTCCTGTGACATCATGTGACCCCCGTGACGCCTCGCAATCCAGGTTTATGAATCCAACCTGTCACTCCAACCCCCGGACCCTGACTTGTAGCAGAATTCTCCCTTCCTGATAAGTCGAAATCTGTGGTACGCTCGCAGGCGCGTCACCGCAAAGGAGGGGTCATGAAAACCTTCAAAATCGCTTCCTACAACGTCAACTCGGTCCGCAGCCGCCTTCCCGTCGTGCTGCCCTGGCTCGAAAAGAACCGGCCCTCTGTTCTGTGCCTCCAGGAGACCAAGACGGAAGACACGAAGTTCCCGGCGAAGGAATTCGAGGAGTCCGGGTGGAACGTCGTCTTCCGGGGGGGCAAGGGCTACAACGGGGTGGCCATCGTGTCGGCGGAGAAGGCGGACAGGGTGGCGCTCGGTCTCGACGACGGCGGCCCCGCCGACGAGGACCGCCTCATCCGGGCCGTCTTTTCCGGCATCACCGTCGTGAACACCTACGTCCCCCAGGGAGCCGATCGCGAAAGCCCGAAGTTCGCGTACAAGCTTGAGTGGTTCAGGCGCCTCCGGACGTTTTTCGCCAGGCACTATAAGCCCGACCAGATGATCCTGTGGTGCGGCGACATCAACGTGGCCCGCGAGGAGATCGACGTTCACAACCCCAAGAGGCTCCTGGGGCATGTGGATTTCACGCCCGAGGTCTGGGAGGCCTTCGACCACGTGATGGAATGGGGCTTTGTGGACGTGTTCCGCAGGCACCATCCCGGCAAGCCGGGGCAATATTCCTTCTTCGACTACCGGGTGCCCAAGTCGGTCGAGAGGGGGCTCGGGTGGCGGGTGGATCACATCCTGGCCACGGCGCCGCTCGCGAAGAAATCGGTTGCCGCCTGGATCGACCTGGAGCCGAGGAAGGCCGAGAAGCCGTCGGACCACACGCCGATCGTGGCGGAATTCAAACTGTAGGCTGATGTCCCGCTGTCTGCCGCTTGTTTGTCCGGCGGCACCATGTCGGTGAAGAGCGGAAGAGCAGAAGTAAGGAAGAGCGGTCAAGACAAGAAATCTTCCATCCACGCCGATCTTCCGCTCTTCCTGGCTTCCTCATTTCGTGATCTCGTTTATGACCGATCATACAATGCCAACGGGGAACTCTTCCATCCTCAAGGACGGCCTGCGCGCCGCCTGGCCCATCTGCCTGGGCTACGTTCCCATCGGCCTGGCCTTCGGCGTGCTTGCCCAGAAGGCGGGCCTCTCCCCGCTTGCCGTCGGGGTCATGTCGGCGCTGGTTTTTGCCGGCAGCGCCCAGTTTATCGCCGTGGCCATGCTGGGAGCGGGGGCGGGCATCGCATCGATCATCGCCACGACCTTCGCCGTCAACCTTCGCCACCTGCTCATGAGCTCCGCCCTCTCCGTCTACCTGAGGGGCATACGGAAGCGCTGGCTGACTCTTTTCGCCTACGGGGTGACCGACGAGAGCTTTGCCCTGAACCTGGTTCGCTTCCGCGAAGGCAACTGGGACTGGAAGCGGGCGCTGACCGTCAACCACGTCACCAACGCGGTCTGGGTGGCGAGCACTGTCGCGGGCGCGCTGGGAGGCGCCCTCATCCCGGCACATGCCTTCGGGATCGACTATGCGCTCATGGGCATGTTTTTGTGCCTTCTCGTCTACCAGCTCCGGGGAAGGATCTATGTCCTGACGGCCCTGGTAGCCGGCGCCGCCGCCGTCGGGATATCCCTGACGGTCCCCGGCAACAGCTACATCGTGGCGGCCTCGGTGATCGCCGCCACGGCGGGGCTTTTCATCCGGAGGCGATGGCCTTCACGATGAACATCCTCTCCCCCGGCGTGAGAAGATCGACGGCAGGGCGGATATGCAGAACAGGCAACAGGGAACGAATGTCCTTCCTGGCTTGACCAGGAATACACATATGGACTGGAGCCCCGCTTTCGCGAGGATGACAATGAAGCCGGGAAAAGGGTCTTTCACAGGATGATGACGACGGACTACTTCCTCCTCTGCCTCGGCATGGGCCTCGTGACCTACGTCCCCCGCTGGGCGCCGCTCGTCGCCCTCTCGCAGCGGTCGCTCCCGCGCTGGCTCGAGGAGTGGCTCGACCTCATCCCGGCGGCGATCCTCAGCGCCCTGATCCTCCCGGCCCTGGTGACGGCCGGCGAACCCAGGCAGCTGTCCCTGTGGAATAACGACCTGCTCGTGGCGGGGCCCGTTTTCCTGTTCGCCCTGCGCACGCGGTCGCTGGGCGGCACCGTGGTCGTGGGAATGGCGCTCTACTGGCTGGCGGGGAACGTTCTCGGATGATCTACCTCAAGCTCTTCCTCACGGCCGTCTTCTGGGGCGGGACTTTCATTGCGGGGCGCATCCTTGCCCAGGAGGTACAGCCCTGGTCGGGATCCTTCCTGCGGTTTCTCGTGGCCTCGGTGGGCATGATCCCCCTGGTCTGGCACTTCGAGGGCAGGCTGCAGCCTCTTCGAAAGAAGGAGGTTCTCCTCGTCTTCCTCTCGGGGATGACGGGCGTCTTTCTCTACAACGTGTTCTTCCTGACGGGGCTTCAGACGGTGCAGGCAGGCCGCGCATCGGTCATCGTGGCCTCGAACCCGGTGCTCATCTCCCTGTTTGCGGCGCTTCTGTTCCGGGGAGAACGGATGACCCCGCGAAAGATCCTCGGCGTCGCGCTATCCGTATGCGGCGCCGTCTTCGTGATCACGCGGGGACACCCCGAGGAGATCCTCCAGGGAGCTGCAGGGCGGGGCGAGATGTTCATCTTCGGCTGTGTGGCCAGCTGGGTCTCCTACTCGCTCATCGGCAAGGTCGTCATGCGAGACGTCCAGCCCGTCTCCGCGGTGACTTACGCCTGCCTGGTCGGCGCGTCGGCCCTTCTTCCGCCGGCGCTCATCGAGGGGATGGCGGGCAACCTCGGGAGCTACTCGATCGCCTCCTGGCTCTCGATCGTCTACCTGGGCTTCTTCGGCACCTGCATCGGGTTTATCTGGTACTATGAGGGAATCCGGGAGATCGGCCCCTCGAGGGCGGGGGTGTTCATCAACTTCGTCCCCATCAGCGCCGTCGTCCTGTCCTTCTTCCTTCTCGGCGAGACGGTCGACGCCTCGCTGCTCATCGGCACGGCCCTGGTGCTTTCGGGCATCTATCTCGCGAACCGATCCGCGGGCGGCTCATGACACCGGCCTCGCAAGCGGCACGAAAAGAACAGGGCCGAAAAGGGGCCCTGTCCTTCTATATTGCCAGAGCACGAAGGTCTTTCGTGCTCCTCGATCGCTCAAGATGTTCTGCCGGACCCCTCCTTAACGGTGGTAGTACCGCGCATCGTGCCGATAGTACACGGGGTGCCCCTGGTGGTGGCGCTGCCAGTGCTTCACATGGCCCGGGGGCACGTGCGCGTAGACCGGCCGGTAAACCACGGGGGCGGGCCTGTAAACGACCACGGGCGCCGGGTGCACCACGACGGGCTGGGCATAGACGACAGGGGGCGGGAAGCTCCCGATATCGAAACGGCCATAGAATCCCGGCTGGCCGATGCTGACGGATACGCCGACGTCGGCAGCTTGCGCCGCCGTTGCGGCAACGAGAGTGATGGCGATGGCTGTCAGAATGCGTTTCATGTTCGGTTCCTTTCCCTTCTGTCGAGTCCTTCCTGTTGTCCGTTCGTCCTTAACCAGCCTTTGTTCTTGAATCCTTCCGTTGACTGGTAAAACGGATGGCGGGGCATTCGGTTTACAGTCCCCGAATCCGCCCGGACCCCCGGCAAGGTTCCAGGTGAAAACCAATGGTATTCCATGGTATTATGAAAAAAGGCGAATACGAGAGGAGGACGAAGAATATGAACAGGAAGGACATTGTCATCATCCTTACGGCGCTGGTCCTTGTCTCCGGAGCGGCCGGCATCGCCTCGGCAGCCGTGCAGGACAAGTATGCGCTGCCCGAGCCCTACCTGGCCTGGGAGAAGGCATACCTGAAGGAATTCCCGGAATTGCAGGGTCTCATGGACACGATGATTGCCACGGCAGTCCGGCAGCTGAAGGCTCCGGAGGGCGATATTCTCCACAACCGGGTATGTTCGGCCCTGGCCTACGAGATGGGCAAACCATTGGCGGTGCAGGAACGGAGACTGGCCGTCGCGGCGGATATCCTCCACAACATCAGCAAGGAAGACAAGGGGGCCGTACTGACCGACCCCGACTGGTTCCGCAAGTGCTCGGAAATGGTCGCGAGACTCAAGAAGGCAGGGTACTTCAAGCCGTCTCCCGGCTTCTGGGGCGACGAGGCGCTGCTGAAAAGCCCGAAGGTCGGGGCCAATCTCGCCCTGGTCCATCACATCACGGGCGCCCTCACGGCCGGTGAGATCGCCCGCAAGGCAGGCGGGTTCTCCGAGAAGGACATTGAGAGGATGCAGGTGACCATCCTCGAACACTCCACGGGTTACTGGTATTTCCGGGATTCCGTGGACCAGGCGGCGGGCCGCAAGGGCGCCTGGCAGTCCGTCTTCCCCGAGCCGGAAAACGAGTCTGCCAGGATCGCACACGACGCCGATCTGATCTCCCAGTTCGTCTACGAGTCGGTAGTCCCAGACGGCAGCAAGTGGCGCGAGCTGGCGAAGAAGCGCTGGGGTGCCAGGGACACGAAGGAGGAGGCGCACATCGTCTACTACGTGTTCTTCCGGCTCTACGAGGAGGCCAAGACGGAGAAAGGCAAGGCGCTGGCCAGGCAGGATTGGGAGAAGATCCGCCCCGAGCTGGCGAAGCTCACGGGCCTCAAGCCCGATGAGGACCCCATCAAGGTCCTCGGCGTCCCGACGATCTTCCGGTGAGAGAAAAAGGGGACTGTCCCCTTTTCTGTTCAGTCTTTTTTGGACAGTCTCCCGGCGATCCCGTTGGCGAGCACCACCAGGGCCGTGGAGATGAAGATCATGAGGATGCCGAGGGCCGAGAGCCTCCCCCACAGGCCGTCCTCGGCGAAGCGCAGGATCTGGACGGCCAGCACCTCCGTGCCGGGCCGCGAGAGGACGACGGAGAGGCTCAGCTCGCGGACAAACATGGTCGCCATCAGGATCCAGCCCGAGGCGATCCCGGGGACAAGCAGCGGCAGGACGATCCGGCGCATGGTGTACAGCGGGCCTCCGCCGCAGACCCGCGAGGACTCCTCGAGGTGACCGTGGATCTGGACGAAGGCGCTCGTCAGCGGCCGCAGGCCGTAGGGCAGATAGGTGGCGATGTAGCCGATGAGCAGGGCCCAGATCGTGGAATACAGCGGGGTCTGGACAAAGAACCACATGAAGCCGATCCCCACGACGATCCCCGGGAAGGAGAAGGAGAGAAAGCTCAGCGACTCGAGCAGGCCCGAGGCCTTGCTGCGCACCTTGACGATGACGTAGGCCACGAAGAAGGACAGGACGATCCCCAGTGTCGCTCCGCCGATGCCGAGGTAGAGGCTGTTCTTCAGTGCGAGCAGCGAGACGGGGTCCTTGAGGACCGTCGCCCAGTGCCGCCAGCTCATCGCCGCAAAGGCCTTCGCGCCGGGCGTCATCACGTAGGGAACGAGTGACGTGTAGAAGAGAACGAGGACCGGAAGGACGATGAGCACGAAGGAGATCAGGACGACAACCGCGAAGAGCGGGTACCGGGCGCCCTTGAGGTCGATGACGCTCGGCCGGTAGCCGCGGCTGGAAATGGTCACGTACTTCTCGCCCTCCCGGGTGAGGCGCCGGTACAGCACGATGAGCGTGATCGAGGCGGCCAGGGCGCTCATGCCCACCGCCGCCGCCATCCCGTAGTCGGCGGCGTAGCCCGTGGCGACGATGCTGTAGATGTGGGTGGCCAGCACGTAGATCCGGCCCGGCATGCCGATGACCGACGGCACGGCGAAGGAGGCCAGGCTCCGGACGATGACGAGCGTGAGGGCCGCGAGGATGGCCGGCCTCAGCACGGGCAGGGTCACCCGGATGAGCGTGCGCGCGTTCGAGGCCCCGCAGACCCGCGAGGACTCCTCGAGGGCGACGTCGAAGGCCGACATGGCCGGCGCGACGACGAGGTAGGCGATGGGCAGGTCGAGCAGCCCCTCGACGAGGATCATCCCCGTGAGCGAGTAGATGTTGAGCGCCGCCCCCTCGAGACCCAGCTGCCTCAGAAAGAGGTTGATCATCCCGTTGGAGGGGTTGAGCAGGAGCACCCAGCTGACGGCAAACAGGATGTGCGGGACCATCATCGGGATGAGCGAGATGACGCCGAAGATGAACTTGCCGGGGATGTTGGTCCGCGTGTTGAGGTAGGCGAGAAACAGGGCAAGCCCCGTGGCGACGAGCGCCGAGCCCAGGGTGAAGATAACCGTGCTGACGAGGATCTCCGCGAAGGCCGGGTCGGTGTAGGCCGCGACGTACTTCTCCAGCGTGAAGGCGCCGAAGGCGCCCAGCTCGCCGCTGAAGCTCCCCAGGATGAGCATGACGACGGGGCAGAGCGTAAGGAACCCGACAATCGCGATGAGGCCCGGCGTCAGCGCCGTTGAAGTCTTTTGCATGGATGGCCGCGTAATCTCAACTTCGTCATTCCTTGCCCCAATTTCCCTCTCCCTTGAGTAGCTGTGTCATAATCGGCTCTCGTCATTGCGAGCGACCGCAGGGAACGCGGTAATCTCAATCTTTCCGAGGATATCCGAGATTGCTTCAGTCGCTTCTCTCCTTCGCAATGACATTGCGACACAGTCCCTGACGTGAGAGGGCCAGGGTGAAGATAGCCGCCGTTCAATTCATGAGGATCGAGCAGTGCCTCGGGTCGAACTGCAGGGCGATCTCCTCGCCCTCGCGGACGGCGGCCGTCGAGTCGATCCGGAAGATGAGCAGGGTCTCGCCCACGCGGATCTCCCCCTCGAAGGCATCGCCCACGAAGACCAGGGACTCGACCGTTCCGCGAAAGACATTCTCCCCTCCGCCGCGGCCCTCCGAAAGCACGCGGATGAACTCGGGGCGGATGCAGACGGTGGCCGCCTGCCCCGGCGCCGCGCCTGTCTTCCGAGCGCAGGCGATGGGCCCGATGGCCGAGTCGACTATCGTGGCCTTCTCGCCCGCGGCCGCAACCGTGCCCGGGATGAAGTTCGCATGCCCGATGAAGTCGGCCACGAACTGCCGGTCGGAATCGAAGTAGATCTCCCGCGGCGTTCCCATCTCCACGATGCGGCCGTTTCGCATGACCGCTATGGCATCGGAGAGCGCCAGGGCCTCGATTTGATCGTGGGTGACGTAGACGGCGGTGATTTTGAGCTCCGTGAGGAACCGCCTCAGTTCCTTGCGGGTCTCCTCGCGCAGCTTGGCGTCGAGGTTGGAGAGGGGCTCGTCGAAAAGGATCACCTTCGGCTCGGCCACCAGCGCACGCGCCAGGGCAACCCGCTGCTGCTGGCCGCCGGAGAGCTTCGTGGCAGGGCGTTTCTCGAAGCCGTCGAGCTGGACGAAACGAAGGGCCCTGGCGACCTTCCTTTCGATCTCCCCCTTCGGCTCGCTGCGGGCCTGGAGGGGGTAGGCCACGTTGTCGAAGACGTTCATGTGGGGCCAGATGGCGTAGGTCTGGAACACCATGCCGAGCCCCCGCCTGTCGGGCGGCACGAAGATGCCCTTTTCGGCCGAGAAGACAACCTCGTCGCCGATGGCGATCTCGCCCGTATCGGGCGACTCGAGGCCCACGATGCACCGCAGCAGTGTCGTCTTGCCGCAGCCGCTGGGGCCCAGGAGGGTGAAGATGCGGTTCGACGGGATCACCAGGTCCACGTCGACGAGCGCCTCGATCCGCTTTCCCTCGGAGTCGTAGAACTTGCTGACGTTCTTTACGCGGATTTCCATTCGATTCTTGCCGTCAGGGCTCTCCTCCCGTTCTTCCCATTCTACCGATCCCCGGTTACTTCGCGAAGATCTTCTTGAACTCGGCACCCCACTTCCTGATTTCGTCGTCGGAGAGCTCCCGGATCGGGATGACCTTCGCCTTGTCGATCGCAGAAATCGGCGGATAGACGCCCGGGGCCAGCACGTACTCGCCCACCTGGTCGGCCATGATCTTCATGGCGTCCTTCGAGAGCCAGTAGTCGACGAAGAGCCGCGCGGCGTTCGGGTGGGGCGCCTTTGCGGTGATGCCGATGGCGCGGGGCGTGCCCATCATGGGCTGGGAGACCTTCGCCCAGTCGAGCGGCGCTGGGGCCTTGGTCACGATGTACTTGGGCATGGAGATCCCGATGAGCTTCTCGCCCGTCTCGATGGGAGCCGGCGTCGGTCCGAAGGAGGCCACGAACATGGGGCTGTTGGCCGCCAGGCCCTTCAGGAAGGCCCGCCACTCGGCATCGGACTTGATCACGTTCTCCTTGAGGCCCACGAGCCAGGAGATGGTCGTCGGGTGCGTGGCGGGGTCTGCCATGACGATCTTGCCCTTCCACTTCGGGTTCGTCAGATCCTGGTAGGTCCTGGGCACGTCGGCCGCCCTGACGAGATCCTTGTTGTAGATGAGGGCGACGTACTCGATGCCGAAGCTCTGGATCATGCCGTCCTTGTTGGCCCACTTGGGGTAGCCCGCCGAGGCGGGGGAAACGTAGGAGGCGATGACGCCCTTGCTCTTGAGCAACTCCATCACCGGGATGGGCGCCTGCAGGACGTCGGCCGTGAGTTTGCCGGCCGCGTGCTCCGTCAGGATCGTGGCGATGAACTTGCTCGTCGAGAGCCTCGTGTACTCGGCCTTGATGCCGTATTTTTGCTGGAATGCCTCCATCACGGGCTCGACGGACGTCATGTTGGCATAGAACGACACCTTCCCCTCGGCCTTCGCCTTCTCCACGGAGACCTGCGCAAAGGCACAGGGCGCCGCGACAAGCATCAACAACGCGACGAGAACTGCGATCTTCTTCATGGCTTCATCCTCCTTCCTTCAGCCAACCGGAGAAATCCTTCGCTTCCCGCATCGATTCAGGATCATAGTACGATTTCTCCCCCGTATCCACGGAATTTACGCACCGGAGCCAGGCCCGGCGATTAGCCGTTCCTCCCATGGGGACCGGAGGGCTGGCGGGAAGGGGCGTGCGGGGCCACCCCGCTGACGACTCCTCTCCCGATCGGCCTTGCGGGCAGGTTCCCGCGGACTGACGCAGCAGTCCCTTTCGACTCGGGCCGCACGGGATTCCGCCTTTTTCCCCTGCGCGCTTCAGCGGACCGAGAAGGCCGACTGGATCGTCTCGGAGAGCTGCCCCGATCGCACGGTGCTGGTCACCACGTATAGACCCTTTTTCGCGTCGGCGGGCAATGTCAGGGGAATGCTGGACGTGTAGGTGCCGCCCTTGCGTACGACGGTGATCTCGGGGTTCCCGACGAGGCTTCCCTCGTGGCGGATTTCGCGCTTCTCGACGAGGGTCAGCTCCGTCGTCTCGGCAGGCGTGAGCACGGCGTAGGTCAGCTTCATGTCGACCTTTCCGCCCGGAGCCGCGGTCTGCGGCTCGACGGAGGCCCCTTCGATGCGGATCAGGGGACCCTGGGTCGGCCGGTATCCATACCGGTCGGCCGTTTCGGTGCGCGTCCTGCTCTGGTCGTAGTAGTAATGGCCGATGGCCCCCCCGACCAGCGCACCCAGCAGCCCGCCGATGACGGCGCTTTTCGTGTCGCCCCCGACCACGGCGCCCAGCACGGCACCTGCGGCCGCACCGACACCGGCACCCTTGGCCGCTCCCTTGTGCTCTTCGGGAATCGTGACACAGCTGGTGACGATCAGGAAAACGGATACCATCAACAGCACGATAGCCCTGTTTCTCATCGTTGTTCCTCCTTTCGTATAGCATCGTGTCAGTCCGGTCGCCGTCTTTCGATACACGCCTTTTCGGAACCGGCGGCCCTGTCCGAACGTCTGTTGAAGGATTATACCGCAGAGATTGCGGAAACACTATCCGTCAGTTCCGGAGTGCGGCAAGGCCGGACCGGGCGACCCAGGGCCTCCATCGCCCCGCTCCGCCGCGCCTTTTCTCCACGGGCGCCTGTCGCTCAGGGCGTTCCCCACGACCCGCCCGTTTCCGCCCCTGGGCAGGCGGTGGGCGAGGAAAACAGGGGACGCCCCGCACATTCGTACATTCGGCGAAAATAGACGCCTCTGATCGGTGAATGAATTGAGGGTCAGGCAGGAAGCGGCCTGCTGATTCGAGTCGCAGAAAAGACCAGAGGGTACATGGCGGGAATCGGTATCATCACATGCTCATGCTGTACACAGGGCAAGAATTGCGCGGCCGCCGAGGCAAGTCGGGGCCAGGCCTGATTATTGACATTTATGGAGACGTCCGGATCTCGCTGACGGCTATACGTCAACGATTTCCAGGCTCAGGTGCTTCACCATCGGGTCGAAATCCCTATCATCGTGGAGTAATGCGATGCGGTGGTGGATGCAAAAGGTCCCGATCATGACGTCAATCGTTTTCCGAACCGTCACGCCATTTTTCCTCAGGCGCCTGTAATTCATGGCGCTTTCCAGGGCCATCTCCTTTCCAACCATTGGCATGAAGGGAAGCCGCAATAGAAGATCCCGCGCAATCTTGAAATCCCTGTCGCGTTGGAATCCCTGAAGTATCTCCGTCAGGATGAGATCGCCGATAACAATGTAGGCTTTCCCCAGTGCCGAATCCAACCAGTCGGTCTGAGCCGTTCTCCTGCCGTTGAAGTAGTCGATCCAGACGGATGAATCAACAAGAATCATTTATCCAACCTCATCTCGTCAAGGTTTCCCGACCACTTGAGTTTTCCCCGAAACTTTCTGATCTCCCTGCGTCCCCTGATCTGCACCAGCAGCCGCAACGCCTCTTCGATGGTGTCCTTCTTCGTTTTCTTGCCGGATGCCTTGAGGGCGGACGTCATCAGGTCGTCGTCGATGACAATATTCGTTCTCATGCCTTGCCTCTCGTGTGTATTAACTAACCTCATCATACACATCCAAGGGGCGCTTGGAAAGACTTATTTCGCAGGTCATCAAGCAAAGGCAGGGCCGCGGTGGCCCTGCCTTCTTTGCCTTGATGAACTGTTGCCTGCTTTTTCCCGGGTCGCCCCGGATTCCTACTGCACCGTGATCACCTGGGTGGCCGTTGTGCCCTTGCTGTCCCAGACGGTGATGGTCGCCGTACCCTTCGCCCTGGGGGCCATCTGGAACTGCGTGGCGTTGACCTGGAGCTGGTTTCCGGAAACGGTTGCCCTGTAGGGCGCAACACCACCCTGGCCCGACAGGACCCGGATGGCGGCCGTACCCGTCGGGCCCACCGTCAGCGCCGACGGCGCGGCGAGCGTCAGCGTGGTCAGGTTCCGGACGATCAGCGACAGCTCGCGGGTCGTTCCGGCGCTGTCTTTGGCTACGATGCCGACCACGCCTGCCTGGCGGCCGGTGACGGCGTACTGCCCGGCTGACTGTTGCTGAATGGTCACCGCACTCGGGTTGCTTGCCGTCACCGTGTAGGGGGGCTTGCCGCCCGGGACGCCAAACCCGCGCCTCTGTCCCACCGCCACCGGGTTTCCAGCGTCCGGCAGCGCGCTGAGGGCGAGCGGTTGCGCCCCGGGGTCATAGACCACGATCTCGCGAACCATGGTGTTGCCCTTTGTGTCCTTGACCGTGAGGATGGTCGTGCCCACCGCCTTGGGAATCACCTTGAAGGAGACCCGAGTCCCCGGGTACGACGGCTCGACGACAACGAAGGGCTTGGTCAGGCTGAAGGCGTAAGGCCTTGTGCCGCCGTTGATGTTCAGGAGATAGTACGCCTGCTTGATGCCCAGGCGGGTGGAGTAGGAGTAAAACGATTTCCCGTCGCCGGACCTAACGGAAAGTACCTCGGCGGCATCGGCAGTGGGCGGCAGAGCCGGGCAGGACAATGTCAGCGAAAGGAACGCCGGGAAAACGGCACAAACTGAAAGGGGCCTTCAGAACGAAAAGGGAATGACAGCGCGAAAGCCCAGCATGAATTGCCCGCGGCGCCGCGAATAACCACGCAGATTTTGTGCCCTTCCGGGCCAGACGGAGGCACCGGGGTCGAGCGATTTCACCAAGCGGAATCTACAGGAATTTCGGGGGGAGTTTCGGGTTGCCGGGGAAATGGAAACCCGGCAGGACGATGACCGACGAGGTGCCGTGGGCGACGAGCTTTCCCTCGCCGTTGACGATTTCCGTCTCGCCCAGGCCCAGGGTGCGGCCCAGGCGGATCCGCCTGCCCCGCGCCGAAAGTCTCCCGTCGGCAACGGGCGCCAGGTAGTTCACCTTCAGGTCCACCGTCGTGATCCCCGCGGATTCGTCGAGCTCCGAAAAGAGGGACCAGAAGATGGCCGTATCCGCAAGCGACGCTATCACGCCGCCGTGCACATTCCCGTAAATCTGAAGGTGATGGCCGCGCGACCGGATCTCGACGAGGGCTTGGCCGGGGCTCAGTTCGGAGAGCACCATGCCGAGGTGGCGGAAGTAGGGGCTTTCGTTCGCCAGGCCGGTGACGGCCTTCACGTACTCGGGGTTGAGCTTTTTCATAGAGCCACCGCAGGAAAGAGTGACGGCCCTTCTCCCCGTGACTGTCCCGCAGGGGAAGGGTGGAGCCGGTCGATCCTGTCGTCAGTTGCAGGTTCCACCGTTGTGCTGGCAGGCCTTTTCCTTGGTCTTCTCGCGCAGTCTTGCCTCCCGGCGCGCCCGTGCTTCACGATGGCGCCGCCGCTCGTCGTCCGTCTCCAGGACGAGCTGCGGGATGGGCGCCGGCCTGCCCTGCTTGTCCAGCGCCACGAAGGTCAGGTAGGCCGAGACGGTGTGCCGCGTTTCCCCGGTAAAGAGGTTCTGCGACTCGACGCGCACGCCGGCCTCCATGGAGCTCTTGCCCGTATAATTGATGCTCGCCCGCAGGGTGACCAGGTCGCCGATGAAGACGGGGTTGTGGAAATCGAGGCGGTCGATGGAGGCCGTCACGCAGTTCAGGCCGGCGTGCTTGATCGCGGCCGCTCCCGCTGCCGTGTCGATCAGCTTCATGATGACGCCGCCGTGGACGTTTCCTGCGGGATTGGCGTCCTGCGGGTTCATGACCTGGGCCAGCGTGACGGCGCTCTCCCGGATTCGCTTCGCTTGCATGATCGCTCCGCTCCCTTCGGTTGATTTTTGAACAACCGTTTATAGACGAACGGGCTGTTCCGGTCAACCCTTGCGCAAAACAAGGGGTATCGGATATAGGGGATCGGGTCAAGGAGAAACAGGGAAGGAAACGCCCGTGAAGTGCTTCATCATTATCGGCATGCCCGCGGCGGGCAAGGACATTGCCCGGCAGTTCGCCCGGACCAACGGGTACCCTTACTTTGCAACAGGCGACATCGTCCGCGCGGAAGCGGCCTGCCGGGGAGTGGCGCCCGACGCGGAAAGCATGGGGACGCTCTCGACGGAGCTGCGCGGCTGCGACGGTCTGGGGGTGACGAGGATGGCCCTGAAGGCGGCCCTGGAAACAGGGGCCCCCGTTGTCTTTCTCGAAGGAATTCGCTCGCGCCGGGAGATCGATCTGATCGGAACGCAGGCCGAAACCGTGGTCGTCGCTTTTTTGTCCCCGAGAGCGCTGCGAAGAGAACGGGTCATCTCCCGCGGACGGCCGGACGACTCGGCGGCGGCCTTCGACACGAGGGACCGGCGGGAGATCGACTACGGCCTTTCCATCCCCATTGCAACGGCCGACGAGTACGTGCTGAACACGGGCACGATGGAGGAAGCGCTCAGCGCATTCGGCCGGATCGTCGAGCGCCACACCGCGGCGCGATCGGCTCACAGCAGCGATCGGCCGCCGGCGTAGCGCCTGCTGTAGTATTTGCCGTCGAGCGACTCGATGCCGATTCTCTTGCCTCGTCCGGGCGCATGGATGAAGCGTCCTCTGCCGATGTAGATCCCCACGTGGGAGACCTTTCCTGAATTGTTCGTCTTGAAGAAAACAAGATCTCCCGTCTCCAGGCTTCCCCTGCTGACGGGATTGCCCATCTCGGACTGCTCGCGCGAGGAGCGGGGCAGCATGAGCCCGTTGTACTGGTAGACGGCCATGGTCAACCCGCTGCAGTCGAACCCCTCGTCGGCGGAGTCACCGCCCCACAGGTAGGGCACGCCGATGAAGCTCTTCGCCGTCCGCACGATCTCGTCGCGGACGTAGGTTTCGCCCTTTTCCCCCTTGAGGGCGATGGCGTATTCGCGGGGGTTGACGACCCAGAACTCCTCGATGATGCCCTTGTCCGCAAGGCGCCTGGCGCGGGCCGCGGCGTCCTCGGCCGTCTTGAAGTTCCCGAAGCGGACTTTGTAGAGCCCCGTTCTGTAGACGAAGTAGTAGGCGGAAAGGCCCTCGCGGTTGAGCTTCCGGGTCAGCGCCGCCGCGTTTTCGACCCTGGAGAAGGCCCCCGCCTGGATGGTGAAGCCCATCTTCGCCGGCATGGGCCCCTTGCCGGAGGGCCGGATCGTCTCGGGTGGCGCGCCCCGGCGCGCACAGCCGGCGAGGACGACAAGGAAGACGAGCAGGACGAGAAGTGGGCGATTCCGGTTCGGCAACATCTCCTGTTTCCTGGACCCTGGCTCCCGTGCCTTCTATTTCAGTCTGGTGACGATGAACGGCCAATGAAGCTCGCAGGGCACGCCCATCCGCAGCCACGCACAGCGCTCGTCGATGATCTTGTTCATCAGGTCCCGAACGGTGGCCCTTTCCCCCTCCCCGGCCGGCACCTCGAGAGAAACGCTCAACGTCTCGATCTGCGGGGGCGCCTCCTGCCCGACTTCCTCCCGGTAAAAATGCCTGGCGTCCTCCTCCGAGTCCGCGGCGACGATGTGATCGCCGATCCTGTAGGCCTCCATGACTGTCCCCCTTTTGACGACATTGCGTCCTTTACGTATTGCAGAATCACGCCCCCCCGTCAAGGCCCCTCCGGGCCTCGTCCCTTGACAGTCCCGGGACGATCCCCTATAGTGCGCCGCAGGTACCCGAAAACCCGTAATGCACCAAAGAAGAGGGGATTCGTGCCATGGTCGACATCCGAACCATCCGGCCTCCGACAAACGTTCCGCGCGGCTTCATCCTGGCCCTCGTCCTGGGGGTCCTTTTTGTCTTTTTCTGGAGGACTGCCGGCCTGATCACGGACTGGTTCTGGTACCGAGAAGTCGGCTATGAGAACGTCTTTACCGTCAGCCTGATCGCCCAGTTCAAGGCGGCCGCGCTTTTCGGCATTCCCTACTTCCTGTTCTTCTTTCTGAACCTCACCCTGGCAAACCGGCTGGCACCGCCTTTCCGGGTGCACGACGGGAGCGACACCATCGACGTGACCCCGGCAAAGAAGCCCCTCCAGCTTCTGATCCTGGTCGTCTCCGTCGTGCTCGGCCTGTTTGCGGCGCTCGCCGGGGCCGGCCAGTGGGAGAGCCTGCTTCTGTTCTGCAACGGCACCCCCTTCGGGGTAAAGGACCCTCTCTTCGGGAAGGACATCGGGTTCTATGTCTTCCGGCTTCCCTTCCTGGGTCACCTCTTCGGCTGGTTCGTAAGCCTGAACCTCTTCACCCTTGTCGCCACGGCTGTGGTCTACGTCATCCGGAAGGCCGCCTTCATTCGGCCGCCGCAGGTCTTCAGCCTGGCGCCGGCGGCGCGGAGGCATCTCCTCATCCTCCTTTCGTTCTTTTTCTTCTGGGGCGTTTTCGGCTCGTGGCTCTCCCTCAACGAGGTTCTCTTCACGAGGCGCGGCGTCGTCTTCGGCCCGGGCTACACCGACGTGACGACCCAGCTCTGGGTCCTCAAGGCCCTCATGGCCGTCTCCTTCCTCTGCGGGGCGGCGATCGTCGCCTACGCCTTCGTCGGGAAGGCGCTGGTCCCGATCGCGGCCGTCGGCGCCTTCGCGGCCCTCTTCATCCTGGGTCGGGGGGTCTACCCGTCGGTGGTGCAGAAATTCCAGGTGATCCCCAACGAGATCGTCCTGGAGCGGCCCTACATCGAGTGGAACATCCGGTACACCCGTCTGGCCTATCAGCTCGACAACATCGAGGAGCGCGACTTCCCCGCCGAGGAGAACCTGACCCGCGAGGACCTGCGCCGCAACGACCTCACGATCAAGAACATCCGCCTCTGGAACGACGCGCCGCTGCAGCAGACCTACGGACAGCTCCAGGAGATCCGGACCTACTACAAGTTCGTCGACGTGGACAACGACCGCTACATGGTCAACGGCGAGTACCGCCAGGTGATGCTCTCGCCGCGCGAGATGCACTACCCGTCGCTGCCGTCGAGGACCTGGGTGAACGAGCACCTGACCTACACGCACGGCTACGGCATGGTCTTGGGGCCCGTCAACCGGGTCACGGCCGAGGGGCTCCCGGAATTTTTCATCAAGGACATCCCGCCCGTCTCGTCGGCGAACCTCAAGATCACCCGGCCGGAGATCTACTTCGGCGAGACGTCAAACGACTACGTCTTCGTCCGCACGAAGGCCCCCGAATTCGACTACCCCGTGGGGGACAAGAACGTGTATACGACCTACGAGGGCAAGGGCGGCGTTCCCCTGTCCTTCTTCCGCAAGCTCCTCTTCGCGGCACGGTTCGGCTCCGTGACGATCCTGCTGGCCAACGAGATCACCGACGAGAGCCGCATCCTGTACTACCGGACGGTGCGGGAGCGCGTCGCCCGGATCGCGCCGTTTGCCCGCATCGAGGGCGACCCCTACCTGGTGATCACGCCCGAGGGCAGACTCGTCTGGTTCGTCGACGGCTACACCATGACGGACCGCTTCCCCTACTCCGAACCCATGAAGAACGTGGGCAACTACATTCGCAACTCCTTCAAGGCCGTCGTCGACGCCTACGACGGCACGGTGCAGCTCTACGTGAGCGACGAGACGGATCCCATCCTGCAGACCTACGCGAAGATCTTCCCCGGGGTCTTCAGGCCCCTGGCCGAGATGCCCGAGCCCCTGCAGAAGCACATCCGCTACCCCGGCGGAATGCTCGGCATCCAGGCCCACATGTACCGGGCCTATCACATGCAGGACCCGCAGGTTTTCTACAACAAGGAGGATCTCTGGGCGATCCCGGGCAGGTCGGGGCGCAGCGGCGAGCAGGAGATGGACCCCTACTACACGATCATGAAGCTGCCGGGAGAGAAGAAGGAGGAGTTCATCATGCTCGTCCCCTTCACGCCGAGCCGCAAGGACAACATGGCCGCCTGGATGGCCGTGCGCTGCGACATGCCGAACTACGGCAAGCTCATCGCCTACCAGTTCCCGAAGCAGAAGCTGATCTACGGGCCGCAGCAGATCGACGCCCGCATCAACCAGGACGCCGAGATCTCCAAGCAGCTCGCGCTCTGGAACCAGCGGGGCTCGTCGGCGATCCGGGGCAGCCTGCTGGCGATCCCCATCGAGAAATCGATCCTCTACGTGCAGCCGCTCTACCTCTCGGCCGAAAAGGGACAGCTGCCCGAACTCAAGCGGGTCATCGTGGCCTTCGGCAACACGATCGCCATGGAGGAGACGCTGGAGCTGTCTCTGCAGCGGATCTTCGGCGGAGAGTTGATCCGCGACAGGGGCGCAAGGCCCGCAGGAACGGCAGCAATGCCCGCCGCCCGGGAGAGGTCGGATCGGGAAATGGCCCTGGAGGCCCTGCAGCACTACCGCAGGGCCCAGGAGTACATGAAGCAGGGCAACTGGGCCGCCTACGGCGAGGAGCTCCGGAAGGTGGACGAGGCCCTGCGGAGCGTCGAGAGAAGGAAGTGAAGGATACCGGCCGGGCGCCGCATCCCTGGCGCCGGCCGCAGTCTCAACCCGGGGGCTTTCCAGCAGGGCTTGCCCTGTGGCTTCCGCGGTAGAGCTCGTACTCGAGCAGACGGCACTCGATGGGCCCGTTGTAGAAGGGCATTCTCCGCTTCGTCCGCAGCCCGACCTTCTTGGCCAGATCGAGATTGCCCGTGAAGATGTAACCCCGGTAACCTGGGCATTTGCTTTTAAAAAAGTCCCCGATTCCCCTGTAAATTTCCCCCAGCTTGTCCGTATCGCCCATCCGCTCGCCGTACTCGGGGTTCAGGATGACAACGCCTTCGCCGTCGGGGACCGGGGTATCCCTGAAATCGCAGGCCCTGAATTCGATGAGATGCTCCACGCCCGCCGTCCGGGCATTCCGCCGCGCCGCCTCGACGGCGGCGGGCCGAATGTCCGTGGCGACAATGCGCCCGGGGGCCTTGCGGTGGGCCTTTTTCTTCAATTCCTCCCGCTCCCTCTGGAACGCGGGGCTATCGAACCCCAGAATGTGCATGAACCCGAAATTCTGCCTCAGGATCCCGGGAGCTCTTTCCAGGGCGATGAGGGCTCCCTCGATGGCCAGGGTGCCGCTTCCGCACATGGGGTTGATCAGGGGTGTCCTGCCGTCCCACCCCGTGGCGAGGATGACGGCGGCCGCCAGCGTCTCCTGCATGGGGGCCTCCAGGGGGATCTTCCGGTATCCCCTGCGCGACAGGGGCTCGCCGGAGGTGTCGATCCAGAGCTCGCAGCGATCGCCCACCCAGTGCAGGTGGACGACGGCCCCGTGGCGCCCCGGGCCCGAGTCGGGCCGTCGGCCCTTCCGGTCGCGGATGCGGTCCACGATGGCATCCTTGGTCTTCATATTGGCAAACCGGGGGTCCCTGACGGCGTCTGTGTCGGCGCTGGACGTGACCGAGAGGTACCCGTCGGGGGCGATGATCGTCTCCCAGGGCAGCTTCACGAGGCGGCGGTAAAGATCCTGTGCCTGGACGGCCGGAAAGGCATCGAGGAGATACAGGATGCGCTGGGCCGTGCGCAGGGAGAGATTAAGGCGAACGGTGTCCGCGAGAGTGCCTTCCGTCTCGACGGCCGTCTCCAGCATGGCGAGGTCGGGGAATCGGAGAGCCCGGATCTCCCCTTCGAGGATCCCGACGGTCCCGCGCGCACAGGTGATGAAAATTCTTCGTTTTTCTTTCCAGAGAGTCATGCGGTGCCGTCCGTGCCGAAGCTGGGGCAGTAAAACACAGCCGCGCCGGGATGTAAAGGGGCGGAGGCCCCGCGGAACCAGAAAATCCTTGCGGAATGACGCTGTTATGATGGTACAATCGGCCGAGGCCGTGATTGCGCCGCAGGAAACCGGTCATGATCGACGAGAAACATCTGGACAGCATCCGCCTGTCATCGACGCCCGTCGGCCAGAGGGTCGTGGCAACCCTCATCCTGAGTCCCAACTATCATCTTTTCCAGCGTGTGGATATCCGGCTCGAGAATCCGGAGAGGATCCCCCGCGACGAAACGGTCATCTTCGCCATGAACCACACGGACCGGTATAACTACTGGCCCTTCCAGTATCGGCTCTGGCGGTTGCGATACCCCTTCACGACGGTGTGGGCCAAGGGAAAATACTACCGCAACCGGATCGTCGGAAAGATCCTCGACGCCTGCAATGTCATCCCCGTGCCTTCCATGGGATACCTGGTGGAGGAATTCTACAGGGAGCGGTTCGGCCGGAAGATCGGGCCGGAGGAGTACCGCGCCGTCAAGGATTGGATCGACGGCAGAGCGGATGCAGCCGTCTCGACGGCAAAACTCGGCTCCGAGGCGGCGGCCCTCTTCACGAGGGGTGTTATCGAACACCTGAAGGACTATCACCAGCTGCTGATGGAAAAGGTGGCGGAGCTGAGCACGAAGGCGGTCCGGGAATGGAACCTCAACCTCATCATCTTCCCCGAGGGAACCCGGTCGCTGCGGCTGGGCACGGGCAGGACAGGCCTCGCGCAGATTGCGCTGTACTCGGGAAAGAAGGTCGTCCCTGTGGGCTGCAACAACTCCGACCGGGTCTACAGGGGCCATTCGCCCTTCGCGAAATCGGGCACCATCACCTACCGGGTGGGGGAGCCGCTGTCCGTCGAGGGCAGGCTGAAAGAATTCCGTATCACCGAGCCCTTCAAGCTCTTCTCGCGCGAGAGTCAGCAGAAGTACAGGGACCAGTTCGAGGGGGTGACACAGGTCGTCATGGACAGTCTGAACGAACTGCTCGACGCGAGACACCGCAGGCCCGAAAACGGTTAGCCGGAGGTGCTGCCAAGGCACGCTCTCCCTTGAGCGAGGATGTCAATCCGGCAACAATCGGACCCGCCTTGGGATCAGGCCCGTCACGCACCCATCACCCTATCGCCCAGAAACGAAGCCATGCGCTCTTCCGACAGGGCGATGTCGAGCGGAACCCATTCTCCATTCACCATCACGCTGGTGGCACTCCGGACCCGGCACTTCATCGCCTCTTCCGAGTCGGTCAAATGAATCTGCACGTCGACCCTGTCGCCGAACCGCTCCTTCATTTTTCTCGCAACGTCCAGTGCGGCAGCACAACTCCGTCAGCCGGGGTTTCCCGAATGAAAGACTCGCAGCTTCACCACGGCGTTTCCCTCCCTTCTCGCCACAGGATCCCGCTTTCTCCCGACAGGTCGACACGAAGCGGGATCACGGCGCACCCAGATGCTTGGAGCCTCTGACAACGACAAAGCTTCCCCTGCCGTGACCTTCTTCAACAGACAGGCCGCTGCTGGAGTCCCTGAAGAGCGTTTGCCTGTATTCAAAATCGGAAAACCCCGCGCGTGACAACATGCTTTCCACATCCTGAACGGAATAAAAGGCGGCATCCCGGTAAAACAGGCTTCGATCCTTTTTGAGGCGATATTGGCGACCCAGCGCGCTTTCCCTGTCGATGAAGCCGATGACGAGCGCTCCCTCCGGCCTGAGAACGCGATGCGCTTCCCGGAGCGCCAGTTCCACATCGTCGAGGAAACAGATCACCGTCACCATCAGGACAAAGTCGAATTCGCCGTCGGAAAACGGGAGAGCCTCGGCTGTCGCCTCGAACACAAGCAGGCCGTGCCGGCGGGCCAGCTCCGCCATGCGGGGCGAAGGCTCGACACCGACGGGAATGCCCAGCGGTCCGGCGAACCTCCCCGTGCCGATGCCGATTTCAACCCCTTTCCCGCCGACGGGGATCAACTCCCTCACGGCGGCAAGCTCGGCAAGATAGATCTCCCGATGCCTGTCGAACCACGCGTCGTATTGCTCGGCATGTTCGTCAAACGTGGCAATTCTCGCCATCCTGCCTCCCGCTTTCGTTATTCCGGTTCCAGCCCCGCCGGCGCCTGTCGGTTGCCGGGATCTCGCTTCTTCCGCCCCGTCCTGACGGCGCAGAGATCCCCGCACATCGTGCATCCCTCTTCTTTTGCGCTGGCGCTCTTCTCGAGCCACGCCCGCGAGCGCGCGGGATCGAGGGACGCCGCGACCTGGCCCTCCCAATCGAGTTCCCTGCGGGCCCGGGCCATGCGGCGATCCCGTTCGATCGCCCCCGGGATCCCCTTGGCGATGTCGGCGATATGGGCGGCGATCTTCGAGGCGATGACGCCTTCCCGAACATCGTCGAGGGTGGGAAGCCGCAGGTGCTCCGAGGGGGTCACGTAGCACAGGTAGTCCGCCCCCGCCCAGCCGGCGATGGCCCCTCCGATGGCGGCCGTGATGTGGTCGTACCCGGGGGCGATGTCCGTGGGCAGCGGCCCCAGGACGTAGAAGGGCGCCCCGCCGCAGAGGCTCTTCTCCAGAAGCACGTTGGCTTGAATCTGGTTTATCGGGACGTGCCCCGGGCCTTCGATCATGACCTGGACGCCGCGCTCCCGTGCCCTGCGGGCAAGCTCGCCGAGCAGGATGAGCTCCTGGAGCTGGCCGCGGTCCGTGGCGTCGGCCAGGCAGCCCGGCCGCAGGCCGTCGCCCAGGCTCAGGACCATGTCGTACCTTCTGGCGATCTCGAGGAGCCGGTCGTACTGCTCGTAGAGAGGGTTCTCGCGGTTGTTGAAGTCCATCCAGTGGGCGAGAATCGAACCCCCGCGGCTGACGATCCCCAGGAGCCGGCCCTGCTTCTCGAGGCAGGCGACGCTCTGCCGCGTCACGCCGCAGTGGACGGTGACGAAGTCCACGCCGTCCTCGCCGTTCTCCTCGACGGCCTGGAAGAGCTCATCGGCCGTCATCTCCACGATGGCCTTACCGACGTCTACGGCTTTCACGGCAGCCTGGTAGATCGGTACGGTCCCCACGGCGACCGTCGATGCCCCGATGACGGCTCGCCGGATCGCCCCGAGGTCGCCACCGGTGGAGAGGTCCATGATCGTGTCCGTCCCCGCGGCAATGGAGACGCGGATCTTCTCCATCTCCAGGGCCATGTCGGCCCGGTCCTTCGAGGTGCCGATGTTCGTGTTGATCTTCGTCCGCAGGCCCTTGCCGATGGCCAGTGCCGGAATCGTGCGGTGCCGGTTGTTGCGGATGACGACGATCGTCCCGTCCTCCACACCCCTGCGGATCGTCTCGGGCTCGACGTTTTCGAGCTCCGCGCAGAGTTTCATCTCCCCGGAGAGGATCCCCCGTCTTGCCATTTCCAGTTGTGTCAAGTCACCTGTTCTCATCGCAGCACCTTATAATCAGGCGTTTTATCAGCATTCCGGATGGCGACGTCGGGCGCGTTTCCGTTAACCGCTCTTCGTGAAGCGGCTGTGAGAGAACGCCCGGTTACCCGGCGGCCAGGATCTGCTCGGCCGCCTTGCGACCCGACAGGAGCATCCCGCCGAAGATGGGCCCCATGCGCGGCCCCCCAAAGGCGGCGTTGGCCGACATGCCGGCCACGTAGACGCCGGGGCAGATCTCCCGGGTATTGTCGACCGTCAACCGTTCGGCCTTTTCCGACCACATGGAGCGCTCCCCCATGAGCTTGCCCGTCGGGGTGTTGAACGTCACATCGGCCTTGCGCTCGATGACGTGCAGCACCTCCGTGTCGTGCCCCGTCGCGTCGATGACAGCCCTCGCGTGGATCGTCAGCGGGTCGACGTGAAGCCCCGCCATCTCCACGGGCGACCAGGTGATGACGAGCCCCATGACGCGGTTGTCCCGGATCACCACGTCCTCCACGGTGATGCAGTTGAAGACCTTCGCCCCGGCCTGGACGGCCCGGGAGCAGATCGTGGTGACCGCCTCGATGGCGTCGGCCGTAAAATAGCCCGGCTCGTATTCTTCCGTCCGGACCCCGAAGTGATCGAGAATCCCTTTTGCCTCAGCCTGGACGACGATCTCGTTGAACATCATCCCGCCGCCCCACATGCCGCCGCCGATGCTGAGCTTGCGTTCGTAGAGGGCGACCTTCTTTCCGCCCCTCGCCAGGAAGTAGGCCGCGACAAGACCCGAGGGCCCGCCGCCGACAACGGCCACATCGACATCGAGATGCGCCAGCAGCTTCTTCGTGTACGTCTCGACAATGGCCCGTGTGATGGTGACTTCGTTCAATGCCATGGTTGTATCCCTCCTACTGCCTCCTCAATGCTCTCGACACCTTGAGCACCTTCTCGACCACCTCGGACGGGCTGCGTCCGAGGATGCGGACGATGGGCTCCTTGCCGTCGCCTCCCCGGTCGAATACGGCATCGGGGATTCCCCTTCGCCGCGACAGGGCCTCGGTCGTCCCCCACTCGAGGGACGAGCCCTCGCGGCGCCTCACGTCCTCCGGCTCGTCGGCCCGGTCGAAGCTTGCCACGTCGAATCCGAGGCCCTTCAGGGTCTTGACGATATCCTCGGAGAAGCGGATGTTCATGGCCGACCGGTACCCGCCGTCGAAGCGCATGACCGCCAGGATCACCTTGGCGACGTGGCTCGAGGCCCCGAAGGCCGGATCATGCAGGGTTTCCACGTTTTCCCCGACCCGGATGATGCGCCCGGGGACGGCGGCCACCTCCGCCGCCGAGGACGCGCCCGCGAGGGCATAACCGAAGTTGGACTGGATCTCGGGGACGATGTTTCCCGCGCGCCCGCCCTTGAGCCTCGCGACGGCCGTCTTCAACTCCTCGATGCAGCGCCAGCGCTCGCCCTCGCGGAAAACAGGGGCCAAGTGGTTCGTCGGGCCCTGGCCCCCGCCGATCGGGAGGCCGAACCGGATGGCCTCGGTGACATAGCTCTTCGCCCTTTCCACGGCCTCGGGCACCCCGTAGCCCTGGGCAAGCCCCGTGGCGATGGCTGAAGCGAAGGTACATCCCGTGCCGTGGGTGTGCTTCGTGTCGATGCGCCCGGCCGCAAACTCGTGGAAACTCTTCCCGTCGAAGAGCAGGTCCACGGCGTCACCGTCGAGATGCCCGCCCTTTACGACGACGTTCTTCGCTCCGAGCTTGCGGATCAGGACAGCCGCTTTCTTCATGTTCTCCTTCTTCACAATCCGCATCCCCGCAAGGACCTCCGCCTCGGGGATGTTCGGCGTGACGACCGCGGCCAGCGGGATCAGGTCCCTGATCAGGGTCCCGCGGGCCTCCTCGCGAAGCAGGGGGCTGCCGCCCTTGGCTACCATGACGGGATCGACGACGAGCTTGCGGATCCTGTACTGCCGGATCTTCTTCGCCACGCAGCGGATGATCTCTGACGAGGAGAGCATGCCCGTCTTCGCCGCGTCGACGCCGATGTCGCTTGCCACGGAGTCGAACTGCGCGTCGATGAACTCGACGGGGATCTCGTAGACGCCCTGGACGCCGAGGGTGTTCTGGGCCGTCAGCGCCGTGATGACGCTCATGCCGTATCCGCCGAGCGCGGCGATCGTCTTCAGGTCGGCCTGGATCCCGGCCCCCCCGCCGGAATCGGACCCCGCTATTGTCAGGACTCGCTTCACTTCCATGCGTCCTCCTTCCCGGCCGCCGATCTCGACGCGTTTCCCGGGCCGTTCAAAAGCATCCGGATGCGGGGCGCCTTGAAAAGATTGAAATCAGGAAGTTACGAAGAGCGGAAGATAGGCGTGGATTTAAGATTTCTGTATCTTTTCCGCTCTTCCTGGCTTCTGCCCGTCCTGCCTTCCTTCACGAACGCAAAGCCGGCAAGTGATCACCGTGCCAAGCAGGGATGCGGCCCCGTTCAGCAGCCCCGGAACAAAAAAGGCACACCCGCGCCGGATGTGCCTCTGAACCTTGATTGCTGCTTCCGCCACTCCCTACGCTGGCATTACCCAGGTCAGGTTCGAAGGGTATACTCTCAGCCTGTACGGCACCCCCAGGATCGGCTATTCGGTTGTGGCTTGAGATTACTCCAAGGAGTTGCTGTAATCAAGCGAATTCTTGGCCGCGGGAGAAATTAGCTCTTGAATTAAGCCTCGCGGGCGACTAAGAATGATGCCTTCAACGACGTGACCGGAGCCCGCTTTCCGATGCGCCCTGCCCCCTTCGTCTTCCTGATCTGCCTGGCTGAGGCGCTTTCCATGACGGGGACCATGTACTTCCCCGCCCTCCTGCCTTCCCTCCAGTCCGAGTGGGGGCTGACCAACACCGAGGCCGGCTGGATCAACGGCATCTTCTTCGCCGGTTACGCCGTGACCTCTCCCTTCCTCGTGGGCCTGACGGACCGGATCGACGCCCGGCGGATCTACCTGCCCTCGGCGGCCCTGGCGGCTCTCTCGCTGTTTCTCTTCGGGTGGATGGCCGAAGGGACCTGGACGGCGGCAGGGCTGCGGCTGCTGGCGGGAATCGGCCTCGCGGGGACGTACATGCCCGGGCTCAGGGCGCTGAGCGACAACGTCGCCGGGTCGAAGCAGAGCCGCTCCATCGTTTTCTACACCGCGTCCTACGGGATCGGCACGGCGCTTTCCGTCTGCCTGGCCGGACTCCTCGCCCCCCTCATCGGCTGGCGGGCGGGGGCGGAACTCCTCGCGCTGGGACCCGTGGCGGCCCTTCTCCTCTTCGCAGCCGCCGTGCCGCCCCGCAAACCGCCGGCCTCCGACGCGGGGCTGCGCATCTCCGCCCTGGACCTGAAGGCCGTCCTGGCTGACCGGGGCGCCGCAGGCTACATCCTCGGGTACGGGGCGCACTGCTGGGAGCTCTTCGGGTTCCGCTCATGGCTCGTCGCCTTCCTCGTTTTCAGCCTGAGCCTCCAGCCGGACTTTACACCCCCGCTTTCCCCCCAGAACGTGGCCATGATCATCCTGCTGGCGGGCGTGCCCGCCAGCATCCTCGGCAACGAGGGCGCCATGGCGTGGGGCCGGCGCAGGGCGATCACGCTCTACATGATCGGATCGGGGATCCTGGGATGCTTCATCGGCTTCACGGCAGGGCTGAACTTCTACCTCGTCTCGGCCCTGTCCTTCCTCTACGGGATGACAAATCTCTTCGACAGCGGGGCGCTCACGGCGGGACTCGTCGCCGAATCGCCGGAGCGGCAAAGGGGTCTGACGCTGGCCGTCTATTCCTTCACGGGTTTCGGGATGGCCTTCCTGGCGCCCCTGGCCTTCGGCGCCATCCTGGACGCCGCCGGGCGCGGGGTTGCGGCGTGGGGCTTCGCCTTCGCCTCCCTGGGAATCGTCTGCATGTCCGGCGCCCTGTGGCTGCGGATCTTCCGGCCGCGATGATCCCCGGGGAACGGACCCGTTGCCTCATAAATAAATGTTACCGAAGAGGGGGCTCAGGTCGCTGACGGCAGAGAGTCCGTTTATAGCAGAGATCGAAGATTTTTTTAAGTTTGTGTTCCATGGCCTTGCGCAGCACGAAGGGGTTGAGGGTTCGGAACTGAGCGGTCAGGGCGATTTTGGTTTTTCGGGGGATGTAGTCGGATTCCATGACCCTCTGGTACGGGGTTTTCGGGGTGTCGTAGCGTTTGCGGGT
>Ga0208939_1000231_pt1 | contig 48519 bp, 42 predicted proteins | sample AD_STIC12_MetaG_FD_184437 | JGI IMG/M metagenome (GOLD analysis project Ga0208939, IMG submission 184437) | Active sludge microbial communities of municipal wastewater-treating anaerobic digesters from USA - AD_STIC12_MetaG (SPAdes) (version 2) | ecosystem: Engineered > Bioreactor > Anaerobic >...
GATTTTATAGGCTTTTTCCAGTCAAAGCTAAGAATATTTGGATTGGATCACACTTTTTTGACTCAGTCTGATCTACTGGTACTGGCATTACTAATTCCTGGCTAACGAATGCCCGCGTGTAGAATTATCACGTATATGGGCATAGCAGGGCTCTAATCAGGGTACACGCCGCTTTCAGAGCAAGAATATCAAGCTCGATCAAGACGCCTTAAACGCATTGACGAACCCCACCGCAGCAAGGATTTCTGCATTTTGAACCAGCATTCTCTATTAAAACCCAAAATTTCAACGCGTTTGAACCACCGCGTGCACATAGATTCACGCTGGCGGCCTCTTGGAGTTACCGAGCAGTTCCTGACCAACGCCGATACCTATCATGCAAGGTATTACAAAAATGATTACTGGAAGTATCTTGTAGGTCGCGCTTTGGATCTGGCAGGTATAGACCGTAGTTCTCCCTGCCGAATTCTTGATATTGGATCGGGCAGTGGCAATACCGTATTTGCGACTGCAGAGCTCATGCCAAACTCATCGATATTCGCCAACGATATCTCGCCTCAATTGCTACAGATTCTGGTGGGCATACAGGACCATATTCCAGAGCTTGAAGGGCGAATAGAAGCTTACTGTTTTGACCTTCACAAGGATTTCTTTGCAGACAATATTTTCGATCTGGTTATTGGCGGCGCCATCTTGCACCACATGCTCGACCCCGAAGCAGCACTTAAAAATGCAGCCCGTTGGTTACGCCCCGGCGGGAAAATACTCCTGATCGAACCACTGGAAGTAGGTGGCCATATGATGGCCGCCATTTATCTGAAGCTGATCGAGGTCACCGAACTGGAGCTCGGGGCGCAGCACAAACTCGTGCTGTTCTTCAAGGCAATGTGCCAGGACTATGAAGCCCGTTTTGGCGTGCCGCGAGTTAAGCCGTTCACAAAAAACCTTGATGACAAATGGTTGTTTCACACTTCGTATTTACGCGACATGGCCGAAAAAATCGGACTGGTACTCGAGTTTGTTGCCCCGACCATTACCGATTCCGGCAATCTGTTCAGCAATGCAGTTCGAGGCAATCTGGATGTCGCAGGCCTGGGTGATATTTCCGCGCCGGACAGCATGTGGAACATGCTTGAAGTTTTTGACAGAGGTATTACACCCGACTTGAAAGAGTTCTTTGCACCGGAAGGCATTATTTGCCTGAGCAAACCCTGACTCTTTCTCTTGTAACTTTATATCTCTCGACAAAAAAATGGCCGCGACGCGGCCATTTTCAATGCAGTCTCTGCGCCTTCGAATAAAAGCATCAGCGAACTGGCACAACCACTTTGGTTTCTGCCGGCGCACCAAACAGGAACGGCATGCTGCCCGCATCACTTGTTGCAAACACTACCAGGCCTTTATCGCTTGAATACATGGCTATCACGGAGCGCGTATCGAGATTGATTGTTACCGGCGCAGCGTCTGCTTCAAAAGTACTTTGATCAAGGCCAAAAGAAATATCTGCCATGCCTGCCTCAAGTGCATTCTTCAGAAAGGCTTGCTTGGTCGCTGACCTGTAAACACCGGCGGAATCCACGCCATCGCCATCCCAATCTCCGACCAAAGGCAAAATTGAATCACCAGTGCCGCCGTATTCAAAAGAATGACTCAGGGAAAAACCCTTGTCTGCTGAATTGAATATATGAAAGATGCCCTTGGCAGAATCGTATGCAGCGAGGCCGGCATCGCTATTCAACTGCCAGCGCCCTATGAACCATGCTGGCGTACCTTGAATGTCGGACGGCCAATTCCAAGAAAATAGCTCCGCATGGGTAGACAGATCCATTACATGGACTCGACGATTGACTACATCATTACAGAACAGCTTGCCGCCAAAGTTTATGTCGGTTATCCCGAAAGGCTGTGAACCGGCAGGACAGGCATTCTGATAAACCATATCTGCAGGGCCTGATTTCGGCTTCAGAAGGACATGGATCATTCCAGTGCTAGCGGTGAAAACGGCAAATGCGGGTTTTGTTTTTGAAACCGCTTGCTCGACAACCGGGGGAGTAGAAGGAGTCGATGCCTGTTCGGATTGAGAAGCTGTTTCATTGGGCTGATTCGCATCACAAGCAGCGAGCATGAGTGCAGAAGCTACGATAAGCGCAGCGCCAATGGTTTTCTTACGTGTTTTCATATGCGTGTTTTCCAATTTGCGAATAAATATTGCGTGGCAGGTTTAAAGCTATCTTATAAAATTTATATACATCAGTAACTCAACCATCGATCGGCGGCGATTACCCACTTGATAGGCACTATGCGTTTGAGTAATGGACGTATTTTTTCATTGCGGTATATCGCGATTATCTTGTCACGCAAAGCCCGTTTAGCGAGGATATAAGAGCTAACTCGCATGGCGTACACGGGAGCATCGGCGCCGGGAGAATAAAGATTTGATCCCTGAACCGCAATTTGTCCGGGAATTACCTGCTTTTTCTGTCTGGCTTCTGCATATCGTTCAAGATAATTTCCGGAATCGGCAAGCCTCGTATTCCCGAATTGCACCCTGTTTTCAATGAAGCACTTGCGCAATGCCATGAAAAAATCCGTGAAGCTTGCAGGCGTGGTATTCCAGGGCAGTACCCAGCTTAGCTGCCTGTCACGCAAGCGCTCGGAAAACGCACCCAAATCCGGAGCAATGATTGCGCACTGGGTTCGCAATGCGGCGGACAAGGTATACGAATAGGTTTCTGGCCATTGCGAAGTGAACCAGATGGCATGTGGTTTATGCTGTGCGATCAGGGTGTCGAGATCGCCATCCTGGTATGGACCCGTGATCTGCAGCACCCGTTGCGACAAATCATTCAGCTGGCGATAGGCAAAGCCGATCAAGACGAAACGAATCGGCAACCGGCTTTTTTCGACCAGTTCCGCTGCCGCTTCCACCAGGTCCGCTCCTTTCCACTTGCTGAGCGCTCCAATGATACAAATCACCAAATGCCCGTCGGACTCGATCTGTTCCGGCTTGTATACAATTCCATCATTACCTGTTTCGTGCGGTACAACGACGATATTTGGAAGATAGAAATAGCGTTGCAATCGCGTAGCGGTATCGTGCGAAGGGCAATAAACATGGCGCGCCTTCGCAAGCAGCTGGGCATAATAGGCACGCCATTCACCGATATCCCTGGCGCCATGTGCAGGCCGTTTTTTAATGCATGCATTGCAAACCGTGCGCTCCGGCTCCCCGCAATAATTGCCGCGATCTTCGACCAGATTGATTTGCGGGCATATCGTGAAAAAATCATGGGCGGTAAAGTCATATCCGACACCTAGCAACGACGGCAAATCAAACAACTCCAATGGCAATCCAATGGTGTGGTGGAAATGCACGTGAATCACGCCAAGCACCTTCAGCCGCTTGAGCAGTGAATCAAGTTGCCGCGGGATTTCATAGAACTCCTGCAGGCCATCATCATGCGATAGCGATCTGATTTCGGCCCGCTTTCCGTTTGTGCTTGCAAGCTCGTAGCAACGGAATCCCGACTCGACACTTCTGGCCAGCTCATGAACGTGCTTCTGTGTGCCGCCACCCAGGCCATGATTGATCATCAGGATCGACGGCCTCGGATTCTTCAGTCTCCGATAATCACTCACTGCCTGCCGGAATCCGGCAACGGGATCGGTTTCTATGAATCTATTCACGGCACCGTGATACCAGGAGTATCTATTGGCGATAGTCTTCATGGCTGCGGCAACACGCGCTTCGCGCTCAGCGCCGAAACTGACCGAACCTTCGTGAAAAACAAAAACGTCGCAAGCCAGGATATTCTTCCAGCCGGCGATATGCGCTCGACAGCAGAAATCATTTTCCTCGCCATAGCCACGCGGAAAAGCCTTGTCATCAAACAATCCGATGCTACCGATTGCCGCACGCCGGATGAAGATGCAAAAGCCGTGTCCGGTAGGTAAATCTACCGTTTTGTCGGCATTGACGTGTGCAAACAATGTATCCAGCGACTTTACGGTTTCATTCGTCGGCAACGGATTGCTTTCGAGAAACCTTGGATAACTGCAAATGGTGGCGTTGTTCGAGAAAGGTGTCACCGTCGCAATCTTGTCTTCCCGATAGGCGGCTGCCACCAGACGATCAATCCAGTCGTTTGCCACTTCGGTGTCGCTGTTCAATAAAATGACGTCGTCACAACCAGCTTCCTGCATACCCCGATTGACCGATTTCACGAAGCCGAGGTTCTTTTCGTTTACCAGCAAGGAAATCGAGGGGTTACTGTCCGATATTTTTCTGCAATATTGGGATAAGGCGGGCTCGGGCGAACAATCGTCAACGACGATTACGCGCGTGTCGGTCTTTTGTAGTTGCAGGGATGCTATCAGCGATTCGATGCAGCGCCGCGACTCTTCGAGTCCGGCATAGACGGGCACGACCACACAAACCCGGTTAGTGGATTTGCCATTCATACTTCAATAACTCCGGCCGGATAGTTTTCCGCTTTTGCAGGTCCGGCAAAAATGCTGGAATCTGCGTGCCATTCCCCGACGATCTTTTGCACTTGTTTCAGGGCAGCTTCAGCCGTGGGTTCGTCAATGATGAAGCCGCGATCATAACCAGCTATCCGCTCGGCCTGCGCCCCCAAATTAAAACAAAGAAGCGGAAATTGAAGCTGCATGACCTCGCTGACAACAAACGAAAATGTTTCAGGGCAGATCGAAGGTAAAAAGCAGAGTCCCACTTCGTGTTTTTTCAACAAACCGGGCAGCTCCTCCCGCAGATATGAACCGGTGGCAAAGTAAGCCTCGGACGGTTCATAGGTTTCCACATTGCCGATCACCACGATCTTGAATGGCAATTCTTCTTTCAGAATCAGTCGAGCCATATCGCGCAAAATATTTGCACCCTTTGCGATGCTGATATTTCCAACCACTCCGATTACAAATGGATTGCCATAAACCGGGCTAACCGATTCCTCCGGAAAACGCAGAGACGCGTGAGGGTTCACGAGAAACTTGCCGGAAGATAGTATGCCTTTGTAGACCCGCTCGAATACCAGCCTGCTTGATTCTGAAAAAAACTGGATGGTGTCGCAAGCTGCAAGAAACCTCCGCCATTGCGAACGCCAATCTTTGATGTCCCTTGACCCGTGCAACACGGGGAAGACTTCGGTGCGAGTTGCAATGCATTGATTGCAAATTGAAGGTGCAGGCAATTCGCAAAAAATCTCATGCTGATTTAACAGCGACCATGAATCGCACAGGGCGTGAAAATCGTGAACGTAATATTTCAGGGGCACACCCTTGCCCGTTTTCTGCCTGACAATGAATTTCAGCATACCGAAAATATCGGGATAGGAAACCAGGCTATTAACCTCTATGCTGGCAAGGCGGATTTTTTCGATAAAGGGCACGAGCCTTTTGAAATCGGCAACGAGAACGCTTCGGCTTTGCGCCATATCGCTGTATTGCAATTCATAAACAAGGCGGCTCGCATTGAAACGTAAAGTCAACAATGCATTCCCGGCATTGAGCCACTCCCGCGACCATCTCTCACTGACTATATTTGCACCGCCGCCCATCGCATGATCAATCAGTAAAGATATCGACGATGCTTCCGAAGGAATTCCTTCGAAGAAATCATGCAACTCGGATCTTTTGTTTTTTCCTGCAGGCTTGTTTGCGAATTTATTCCAGATTGCAGGTAAAAAATCCGGCACAGGAGTATGTTCCCAACTGCCATCGTGCAACATCAGATACAAAGACGCTTTTGCATTTGCCAGATCGGAATTCAAGGTAGCCGAAAAACGAAATCCCGAGCTCACCGAATGCCTGCTGGCGGGATAGGAACTCAAAACGTCGACTCGCGTTATCCGTGACTGGCACTTCAACCACACGACTGTGCCGTCAACGCATTCGAGCTTCAGTTGGACTTCGGCGTGTGCCGCTTGATCCGAAAAGCACCAGCCCCAGCCGAACAGCATCCGGCCGTTCACGGCAACAGAATCGATTGCGTAGTGAAGCGCCATGGCTTTCCTTGTTAGGACAATGCGCTTTGCAGTTCTGCACGCAAATCCTCAACATCTTCCACACCCACGCTGAGGCGAACAAGATTGTCGGTGACACCCAGCGCCGCACGGCGTTCGGCTGGAATGGACGCATGCGTCATGATCGCGGGATGATTCACCAGGCTTTCGACGCCACCAAGCGATTCGGCGCAGGCAAATAATTCGGTACGTTCCATGAAACGGCGCGCCGATTCCAGACCGCCTTTCAGGAAGATGCTGATCATCCCGCCAAACCCATCCATCTGCGTTTTTGCCAGCGCATGTTGCGGATGCGAGGCGAGGCCGGGATACAGGACCTTTTCAATAGCCGGATGTTTTTCCAGCCATGCGGCGAGTTCACCGGCATTTTCACAATGCGCTTTCATGCGCAGGTGCAGGGTTTTCAAGCCGCGCAATGCCAGGAAGCTATCGAACGGACCTTGCACACCCCCGACTGCGTTTTGCAGGAAGGTCATCTGTTCCGCCAATTCCCTGTCGTCGCCCACAACCAACATGCCGCCGACGATATCGGAATGGCCGTTCAAATATTTGGTCGCCGAATGCATCACAAGATGCGCACCGAGTTCGAGCGGACGCTGCAGAATCGGCGAGGAAAAAGTGTTGTCGACGGCAAGGCGAATACCGCGCTTGCGGGCGAATTCGGCCAAGCGCGCGATATCGACAATTTTCAGCAAGGGGTTAGTCGGCGTTTCGCACCAGATCAGTTTCGTGTTTGGCTTTACGGCAGCTTCAAGCGCGGCCATGTCATTCAAATCGACGAAGGTAAAATCGAGATCTGCCGAGCGGCGACGGACGCGTTCAAACAAGCGGTAGGTACCGCCGTAAACATCATCCATGCAGACGACGTGACTACCGGCGTCGAGCGAATCCAATACCGTGGCGGTTGCCGCCAGGCCGGAAGCGAATGCATAACCGTTGGTGCCGCTTTCAAGCGATGCGACGCAACGTTCATAGGCAAAACGCGTTGGATTATGACTACGCGAATATTCATAGCCCTGATGCACACCCGGACTTTTTTGAACATAGGTCGATGTTGCGTAGATCGGCGTCATGACCGCGCCGGTGGACGGGTCGGGTGACTGGCCGGCATGGATAGCGCGGGTGCCGATTTTATGGTGTTTGTTGTCGCTCATTTTAATTCCGATGTTGTTCGTGAGATCGCGACTTCCATCGCTCCTACCATTTTCATTGCGAACGGCGACGCAGGTAATTCAACAAGTCGATGCGGGTGATCAGGCCCATGAATTTCTGTCCATCGACAATGATGGCGACATGACCGCGATCAAATACCGGCAATAGCGATTCCATCGAAGCCGTCACATCCAGCACATGCAGTTTGCTGACCATGGCTTCGCTGACTGGCTGCAGGAATTTCGGCTCGTCGCCGTAAACGTGCATCAGCAAATCGCTTTCATCGATGATGCCGACGATTTTGTCGCCATCCATCACCGGCAATTGTGATACGTCATAGAGCTTCATACGTTGATACGCGACCGTGAGTGAATCGTTCGGCCCGACCACGACGGTGTCGCGTTGGGCATACGGGCGCAAAATCAGGTCGCGCAGATCGCCGTAGGTTTTCCGCTCGATGAAACCGTTATCGAGCATCCAGTAATCGTTGTACATTTTCGACAAATATTTATTGCCGGTATCGCAAACAAATACCACCACCTTTTTCGGCATGGTTTGTTCCTTGCAATATTTCAATGCGGCGGCCAGCAAAGTGCCGGAAGACGAGCCGCCCAACACCCCCTCTTTCACCAGCAATTCGCGACCTGCCAGAAAACTTTCCTTGTCGGTGATTGCATAGGCTTTTTTCACACGGGTAAAATCGGAAATGCTCGGCAGGAAATCCTCGCCGATACCTTCCACCAGCCAACTACCGGATTTGGTGCTAAGCACGCCTTCGTTGATGTATTGCGTGAGAATCGAACCGACCGGATCGGCAAGGATCAATTCGACATTCGGTGCCTGTCTGGCGAAAAAACGCGAGAGGCCGGTCATTGTGCCTGACGAACCGCAACCGAATACGATGGCGTCCATCTGGCCGTCCATTTGTTCCCAGATCTCCGGGCCTGTACCTTCTTCGTGTGCGGCAGGATTGTCGGCATTGCCGAATTGGTTGATGAAGTACGCACCGGGTGTTTCATTGGCGATGCGTTCGGCCATATCCTGGTAATAGTCGGGATGGCCCTTGGCAACATCGGAACGGGTAAGTATGACTTCGGCGCCCATCGCACGCAGATTGAAAATCTTCTCGCGGCTCATTTTATCCGGCACAACCAAAACGAGCTTGTAGCCTTTTTGCTGTGCCACCAAAGCGAGACCAATACCGGTATTGCCGGCGGTACCTTCGACCAGTGTGTCGCCGGGTTTGATTTTTCCGGCTTTTTCGGCAGCACCAATCATTTTCAGGCCGATGCGGTCCTTGATGGAGCCCCCCGGATTTGTGCACTCGAGCTTCAGATACAACTCACAAAGACCGGTATCTAGATTCCGGGCTTTGACGATGGGAGTATTGCCGATCAATTCAAGAACGCTTTGATGCACCGTCATAAAAAATTCTGGGTTGGATAGACGGGCTATTGTACCTTGCGACCGGCCTGATTGGCCTGCCGGCTGGATTGCAAGACAGCGATGTGATCTGGCCAGTGGGACACGAGGATTGCCGCTACGCAGCAATCGGAAACGGAAGGATATGGGTAAGTTGCGGGTGGCGCACCCGACGAGGACGGGTACGCCACCACGCGGGTGAATCAGTGAGTTCTGCGGTCGAACAGTCGGGTTAATTTGTCTTTGGCGTAGAGTTTTTCTTTTTTCATTTTGACCAAGGTGGCGTCGTCGATGGGAAGCACGCCCAACTCGGCATCCAGCACCTGTTTATCGAGTTGTCGGTGTCGATTAAGCAAGATACGAAATTCCGGATCGCTTTTTACGAGCGCTTCAATATCAGACTGTGGTTGACCTTCAAACATCGTTGACCTCCATGCAAAAACGCAAACGCCCCGTCGAGACGGGGCGCGTGGACTTCAGGTCGGGCAGGACTTTGTCGCAGACAGTATCCAGAATAAGGCGCACTTCAAGTTGTGCGGTGCTTTTGCAGTAATGGAGTTTCGCTGCTTGCATCGGCCTGGCTCGGTTCGCCATGGGACAACAGCGCCCCATGGGATATTGACGCTACTCCTGCCATTTTCGGCTCGCAAGCACTTTCTTAAGCGATTGTTTTTATTGTGTTTTATAGCTGAACAGGGTTGTGAACGCATTCTCTTCACAAGTCTTGAAATTCAAGCACTTAGCAATGTAAAACTTTCGCTAATCATCGTAAGCATTTGAATAAAAAGCTTAATTTACGATGATTTCAACACGCCGGTTGCGCGCACGACCGGCTTCGCTGCCATTGTCAGCGACCGGTTGGGCCTTGCCCTTGCCACTGGCCTTGAGGCGCGCGGCCGACAAACCACCCGCACGCAGTGCCAACAGTACGGCATTGGCCCGACGCTGCGACAAGGCAAGATTGGCGGCATCGGCGCCACGGTCATCGGTAAAGCCTTCAATACGAACCGTGCCCTGTCCGTTACGTAACAAAGCGGCCAACTTGTTCAGGCTGCTTTGTGCGGATGCCGTCAGGCTGGCACTGCCGCTCGCAAAAGAATTGCCGGCCAACGTGTAAACCATGCTCGCGCCACGACGGTGCATCGGTGGCAGAGCATCGCCATCGCTCACATTATCGGAGGCCAGAATGCTCGCGAGTTCCGCCTCTTTCCTGGCGAGCTCGACCTCGCGTGCGCGGGCGTCGGCCAGCTTGCGGGCCTGTATCGCCTGTGCACTTGAAAGCTGCGCGTCGGCATTGGATTGCTCACGGGCAATACGTTCTTCTTCAATCGTTTGTGACATGCGTTCGGCTTCTTCCTGCCGTGCCATGTTCTGAAGCCGTAACTGGTCGGCTTCCCGCCGCGCCATTTCGGCATCCCGTTGAGAAGCCTGCAGCATGATCTGGTCACGCTCGCGATCCAGTTGTTCCGCCTGGTTGCCCAGCAATTCGGCCTGAGCGGCAGCCTGGGCCGTTTCCACACGCTTGCTGGCGACATAGAGTGCCAATTCGCGTGACTTGCTTTTGGCGGCGGCAAATTGCGTAACGGCTTGCCGGGCTTTCAAGCGTTCAACCGCTGCAAGCTCGGAAAGGGCCGGGTCATTGTCGAGTGCCGCCAGGCTGGCATTCAACCGTTCGAGATCGGGATTGGGCTTGGTTGCGGCCATTGCCATGGCGCTAAAGCCCAGCATCAGTGATAGCACTACCGTCGGTAGATTTAGCGTGGTCTGCTTCATCTCAACGCTCCGTGTTGATTAAAAGTTGCCGGCGTAAATCGGCATTCCGGGCCGATTTTTCATCGACCTCCATACGGGCTTTTGCCAGCTCCGCCTGTGCCTTTGCGAGTTCGGCGCTAGCTTGGGCCCGATTGGCAGCATTGGCTGCTTCACGGTATTTGCGCTTGTCGGCAAAGGCCTGAGCCTCGGCCAATTGGGATTTGGCGGCCTGAAGCGTTTGTGCGGAGGTGCCGCGGGGTGACAAGCGTTCGGCTTGCATAACCGCCGTTTGTGCGGCCGAAAGCTCGGCGGTAGGTGGCTCCGCTGACAAAACTGAGGTGCTGACCAGTAAAAACAGGAATACCGTATGGATTTTTAAAGTAGATAATGTCATAAGTATTTTTGGACAGATGGAAGCGCTAAGGCTATTGTTATAGCAGAACGCGGCTGAATCAACGAGACACACAGGGGTTGGATATGGATATTGGATATTTCCTTAAATTGATGACGGAAAAAAACGCATCGGACATGTTTTTGACGACCGGCGCGCCCGTCTATATCAAGGTCGAAGGCAAGCTTTATCCGCTCGGAAATACCGGATTACCCGCCGGCATGGTAAAGAAGATTGCCTACTCACTGATGGATGAAGGGCAAGTTCCCACCTTCGAACGCGACCTGGAATTCAATATGGCGATTGCGGTCAAGGATGCCGGTCGTTTCCGCGTCAATTGCTTCAAGCAACGGGGCGAAGTCGGCATGGTGATCCGTGCGATCAAGAGCGAAATCCCGTCCATCGATCAACTCAAACTTCCCGATGTTTTGAAGGACATCGTGATGGAATCCCGTGGCCTGGTACTGGTTGTCGGTTCGACCGGCTCAGGTAAATCGACATCGCTGGCAGCCATGATCGATCATCGCAATTCGAACAACACCGGCCACATCCTGACCATCGAAGATCCGATCGAATTCTTGCACCGCCATAAAAAATCGATCGTGAATCAGCGCGAGGTTGGCCTCGACACCCACGCATTCCACAACGCACTGAAAAATGCGATGCGGGAAGCACCTGACGTTATCCTGATCGGTGAAATCCTTGATGCGGTCACGATGGAATCGGCAATCGCGTTCGCCGAAACCGGCCACTTGTGTCTCGCGACGCTCCACTCGAACAATGCCGACCAGACCCTGGAACGAATCCTGAACTTCTTCCCGGAATCGGCTCATAAAAACATCCTGATGAACTTGTCGCTGAACCTGAAAGCGGTCATTTCATTGCGTCTTGTGGTCGGCAAGGACGGCAAACGTCTGCCTGCTACCGAAGTGCTGATCAATACCCCGATGATTCGCGACCTGATTCGCCGTGGCGAAGTGCATGAAATCAAGGAAGCGATGGACAAATCGCTGCAGGAAGGCATGCAAACCTTCGATCAGTGCCTGTTCCGTTTTTACAAGGAAGGCAAAATCGAGTTGGAAGAAGCGCTGCGCAAAGCCGATTCCCGCGATGGCCTGGCCTTGAAGATTCGTCTGGCCGAAGGCGGCTCGGGTGAACATGATCCGTATGCGGATGTGTACACCGCTTAATTTTTTTCCGGTTTCCGGCAATGAAAAGCCCGCTTTGATGCGGGCTTTTTTTGCTCCCGGGCATCACCGGTTTATTCGGCATCCGGCTGCGCAGTCGGATGCGCGTTCTTGAATTCTTCCATCCCGCAACATTCATCATTGATGCGCTTGATGGTGGGATAGGGTTTCATCGATACCTTGAAACGCACGGCATTGAATACCTGCGGCACTAGGCAGCAATCGGCTACGGTCGGCGTATCGCCTTCGCAGAAACTGCCGGTGGAAGGATTGTTGGCCAGTACTTTTTCCAGCGCTTCGAACCCCACGCTGATCCAATGCTTCATCCACTCGTCTTTCTGCGCCTGGTTGGCACCAAACTGGCTTTCCAGATATTTCATCACCCGCAGATTGTTCAGGGGATGAATATCGCAGGCGATCATTTGTGCAATCGCACGGGCACGCTGGGCGTCACGCGGGACGGCGGGCAACAAGGGATGTTCTGGCCAGGTATCGTCGAGGTATTCCATGATCGCGGTCGATTGCCGCAGGATCCGGTTCCCGTGCATAAGCACCGGCACAAATTCCTGCGGGTTCAATTCGCTGTATTCGGCCGTATGCTGCTGGCCGCCATCCTTGACCAGATGCACCGGCTCAATCTCGTAGGCGAGCTGCTTGAGATTCAATGCGATACGCACCCGGTAGGCTGCACTCGAACGCCAAAAGGAATAAAGACGAAGATTGCCTGATGTCATCACACCACTCCTGCCCGGGCTGGACATTTAGGCTAACTCGCAATGGGCCCGGAAGGAAGTGGTTTATAGAGTCCCGTCGCTTCGATCGGGGCGTAATCGCACGGTGCGCGACACGCTCACCCTACATAGCCTGCATTTTTTGTTCGATGGCGCCGAAGACCGAATTGCCATCCTTATCCAGCATCTCGATTCGGACGATATCGCCGAACTTCATGAAAGGTGTGCTTGGCTTGCCGTCCCGCAGGGTTTCCACGGTACGCTGCTCGGCGAAACAGGAAGCCCCCAGCGAAGTATCTTCATTCGCCACGGTGCCGGAACCGACAATCGTACCAGCCGAAAGCGGACGGGTTTTTGCGGCATGTGCGACAAGCTGAGCGAAGTTGAATTGCATATCCACGCCGGCTTCCGGCGCACCAAACCAGACGCCATTGATATGCGTCAAGAGGGGCAAATGGACTTTGCTGTCCTGCCATAAATCGCCGAGTTCATCGGGTGTGACGAAAACCGGACTCAGGGCCGAACGTGGTTTTGATTGCAGGAAGCCAAACCCCTTTGCCAACTCGTTCGGGATCAGGTTACGCAAACTGACGTCGTTCACCAGGCCAACCAGTTGAATATGTGAAGCCGCTTGTTCGGGCGATACGGCCATGGGCACGTCGTCGGTCACAATCACGACTTCGGCTTCCAGATCGATGCCATATTCTTCGCTCGGAACAATGACCGCATCACGCGGACCATAAAAACCGGCGCTGACTGCCTGGTACATCAAGGGATCGACATAGAAACTTTCCGGCACCTCGGCACCGCGTGCCTTGCGAACGCGTTCGACGTGCGGCAAGTAAGCGCTGCCATCGACAAATTCGTAGGCGCGCGGCATGGGGGCGGCAAGCTCCTGCATGTTCAATGCGAACACCTCGAAGCCGTTGATGGTTTCGGCATGGCTTTGGTTAAGCGCTTCGTAAACGGCATTCAAGCGGGGCGCTGCATTGGCCCAATCTTCCAGTGCTGCCTGCAATGTCTTGGCAACGTCGCCAACGGTAACCGCCTTGCTTAAATCTTTCGAAACGACGATCAGGGTGCCGTCGCGTCCGCCTGCCTTGAGTGAACCGAGTTTCATGGGAAAGTCCGCAAAAAATAATGCGGCATTTTAGCGCGCTTTGAGCGGGTTTGCCGGAATTAAAAACCCCTCTTCTTTCGAAGAGGGGTTCATTTTCACCACACGCCCGCGAATGGCTTCGCGATTATTTCACGCCCAATTGCTGGAACATGAAGGCATAAACTTCCGAAGTTTCCTTGAAGCGCTGGAAACGGCCGGATTTGCCGCCATGTCCTGCTTCCATGTTCACGCGGAACAATAGCGGGTTGGTATCGGTTTTCTTTGCACGCAGACGCGCCACCCATTTCGCCGGCTCGAAGTACTGCACTTGCGAATCATGCAAGCCGGTACCGACATAGAGCGCAGGATAGTTTTTCGCCTGCACATTGTCGTAAGGCGAATACGACAGCATGTAATCGTAATACTTCTGTTCCTTCGGATTGCCCCATTCGTCGAATTCGTTCGTGGTCAGCGGAATGCTTTCATCCAGCATCGTGGTCACCACGTCAACGAAAGGAACCTGGGCAATGATCAGATGGTATTTTTCCGGGGCCATGTTCGCGATGGCGCCCATCAGCAAACCACCGGCACTGCCGCCTTGTGCGGCCACGCGATCTTTCGAGGCATAACCTTCTTTCACCAGGAAATCAGTCACGTCGATAAAATCGGTAAAGGTGTTTTTCTTGTTCAACAAATGGCCGTCGTCATACCAGGCACGGCCCATTTCCTGACCACCGCGAATATGGGCAATTGCGTAGACCATGCCGCGATCGAGCAGGCTCACTGCCGTCAGGCTGAAACGAGGATCGGTCGAAATGCCGTAACTGCCATAGGAGTATTGCAGCATCGCCGCAGTACCGTCTTTCTTGAAACCTTTTCGATACACCAGCGATACCGGAATTTTCGTGCCGTCGCGTGCGGTCGCCCATAAACGCTCGGTCACATAATTATTGGCATCGAAACCGCCCAACACCGGATCCTGCTTCAGCACTTTCTTTTCACCGGTTTTGACATTGACTTCAATCGTGCTGCTCGGCGTCGTCATCGAGTTATAGCTGTAACGCAGCCAGTCGGTGTCCGGCTCTGCGTTGACGTTCAATGCCATCGTGTAGGCGGGCTCGTCACTCTTCACCAGGCTGGAGTTTTTGCCGTTCAAATCGAAATAGCGCAGCTTCTGCAAACCATCGGACCGCTCTTCCACCGCAATGAAATTCCTGAAGACGGCAAAATTGTCGATAAAGGTGTTTTTATCGTGCGCGATCAGTTCCTTCCACTGGTTACGATCGCCCCACTTGCCGTCGAGAGTGGTCATCAGGCGGAAATTGGGGGCGTCCCAGTTCGTTCGGATAACCCAGCGGCCATCAAGATGATCGGCGCTGTATTCAAAATCGCGTTGGCGCGGCGCCAGCACGTCAAATTTTTCCGGTTTTGCGGCCAGCGTGCAACGCTGCTCGGTACTGACGGTACTGTCGAGCGAGATGCAGATATATTTATCCGAGGTGGTGCGACCGATTCCCATGTAATAGCTATCGTCCTTCTCCTCGTATAGCAATGCGGCGTTCTTTACATCGTCGCCGAGCACATGCGCCTTGACCCGTTTGCTGAGCAAAGTGACCGGATCCTTTTCGACGTACAACAGAGTTTTGTTGTCATCGGCCCAGACGATATTCGGCTCGGCATCACTGATGCTGTCCTTGTAGGTTTCGCCGGTTTCGAGGTTTTTCACCTTGATCACGTATTCGCGGCGGCCATTGGTATCTTCGGCGTATGCCAGCAATTTATTGTCCTGGCTCACCACCCAGTCGCCTACCTGAAAAAAGCCCTTGCCGGCAGCCATCGCATTGCCGTCCAGCATGATTTCTTCCTTGGCCTGCATATTTCCCTTGCGGCGCGCATAGACGGGATAATCCTGGCCGGGTTCGTAACGCGTGTAATACCAGTAATCACGTTCGAAATACGGCACCGAACTATCGTCCTGTTTTACCCGTGCAATGATTTCCTGATAGATTTTTTCCTGCGAATCTTTCAACGGTGCCATCAGACTGTCGGCGTAGGCATTTTCCGCTTTCAGGTAATCCAGCATTTCCGGATTCTTGCGGGTATCGTCACGCAGCCAGTAATACTCGTCTTGCCGTTTCAGGCCATTCGGGCCTTCCACTTCATGGGGTTTCTTGGCTGCCACCGGTGGCGTCAACAAGGGCGATGCTGCTGTTTTATCGGCGCCCGCCGTACCACCAGCCTGGTCACTGGGACCTTTGCCACAACCGGACATCAACATGGCGCCAATGGCGACGGAAAGCGGTAGATAAGGTTTCACGGAATTCTCCTGGTCTAAATGAGGCAACACCCGGTAGGTCCGGGTGTTGTCTTGAAATTGGATCTCGATTTTCTATTTTACGAACAGTTTTTCCCGCAGGAAAGTGTATGCCAGCGCCTGCATGTAGGCGGTTTGCTCGTTGTTCGCCGCACCACCGTGGCCGCCTTCGATGTTTTCGTAATAGCGGACATCGTGACCCTGCTCTTTCATGCGCGCCATCATCTTGCGGGCATGGCCAGGATGCACGCGATCATCGCGCGTCGAAGTAGTGAAAAGCACCGGCGGATATTTCACATCTTTTTTGACGTTCTGATACGGCGAGAACGTCTGGATGAATTTCCAGTCATCGGTATCGGGGTTGCCGTATTCGGCCATCCACGAAGCGCCGGCCAGCAATTTGTTGTAGCGCTTCATGTCGAGCAATGGCACCTGACAGACGACGGCGCCAAACAATTCCGGATACATCACGGTCATATTGCCCATCAACAGGCCGCCATTGCTGCCGCCCTGCATGCCCAGATGTTTCGGACTCGTCACTTTTCTCGCAATCAAATCCTGCGCCACCGCCGCGAAATCTTCATAGGCATGATGGCGTTTTTCTTTCAACGCGGCTTGATGCCAGCGTGGGCCGTATTCGCCACCACCGCGGATATTCGCCACGGCATAGACTCCGCCCTGTGTTAACCAAGCACGGCCCACGGTGGCAGAATAGCTCGGGGTCAGGGAAATTTCGAAGCCGCCGTAGCCATAGAGCAAAGTCGGATTTTTCCCGTCCAGCTTGGTGTTCTTGTTCGACACCATGAAGTAAGGCACTTTGGTACCGTCTTTCGAGGTCGCGAAGAATTGCTGGATCTTCAGGTCTTTCGCATCGAAGAAAGCCGGCAATTGTTTCAATGGCTCGGGATTTTTTCCGACCGTGCCAAGCATCAGGGTTGTCGGTGTTACGTAATCAGTCACGGTGAGGAAATAATCGTCGGAATGCTCGGGGTCGACACCCGATGCGGAAACCGTGCCAAAGCCCGGAGCCCCTTTCAGCGGTTCGCGCGTCCAGCCGGTATTGTCATGCTTGAGTATGTACAGACGGTTTTTGACGTTATCCAGCACATTCAAAATAAAATAATTTCTGGTCGGACTGAAACCGGCCAGCGAAGTCGTGTCGCTCGGTTCAAACAGCACATCGAATTGGCGACCGCCTTTCATGAAGTCATCAAACTTGACGGCAATCAACGCACCTGCCGGATAGGTCTTGCCACCGGCCGTGTAGGGCTCGCGCAATTCCAGTGTCATCCATTCGCGATAAACCGATTTTCCGGCCGAATTTGGGGCGTCGATTTTGCTCAGGCTGCCGTCGGCATTGCGCAGATACAATTCATCGTTATAGAAAGCAATGTTTCTCGACACGAAATTACGTTCGAAACCGGGCGTGTCATCACGATAGGCGCCCACGCCAAGATCGGTTGCCTGACCCTCGTAAACGGTTTTGGCCGCACTCATCGGCGTGCCGCGGCTCCAGATTTTCGCTATGCGCGCATAGCCGGATTCGGTCATCGAACCGGTACCGAAATCGGTCGAGACAAATACTGTGTTCGCATCGATCCAGCCCAGGCTGCCCTTGGCTTCAGGACGGAAGAAGCCATCCTTGACCCATTCCTTCGTATCCAGATTGAACTCGCGGGTAACGTCGGCATCCGCACCGCCGCGTGAAAGTGAAATCAGGCATTGCGTATAGGTCGGTCGCAGGCAACTCTCGCCATGCCAGACCCAGTTTTCCTTCTCTGCCTTGTTCAATGCATCGAGATCCAGCAGAACTTCCCATTTCGGCTCTGCCTTGCGGTATTCCTCCAGCGTGGTACGACGCCAGATCCCGGCAGGATTGGCCTTGTCACGCCAGAAGTTGTAATAAAAATCGCCCTGCTTGCCGACGTAGGGAATGCGCACATTGGAATCGAGAATGCTGCGGAGATCGTCGCGCAAGGAAGCGAACTGCGGCTGGGCCTCAAGTTCCTTTTTCGCATCCGCATTCTGTTCCCTGACCCAGGACAATGCCTTGTCGCCCGTTACATCTTCGAGCCAGAGATAGGGGTCTTCGATGCTTGTCGTGGTCTGTGCAATTGCTGCTGTTGCCATGGCGGATGAAATCAATAAAGCGATGGATGAAAGACGCATACCTTACTCCTGATACCAAGCCCCACAAACTAACATGATGGCGGCTTCCGGCATCTAGGACGAAAGTCATGGCTGTATCGCCGGCTTGTTTCCCCTTCAAGCAGCACGCTGGGGCAGATGGCGCGCACCGTTATGGCCAAAACCCTTGCGACGCGCCTGGTTTCCAAGGACCGGCCTGCGACGGCGTGACGGACTGCTGACGAGGGCAGCCGACCACGCCGTCGCAAAACGATGACGATGGGCAACGAGCAGCACAGATAGAGGCATTGCCGTCAGCCACAACCAGGTCTGTCCGAACAGCTCGGAGCTGGCAAAAGTTTCTGGAAAAAAAAGCAATGCCGATACGCCCAGAATCAAGACTTGCCAGCTGCAGCGCGATACGAGGTTTGCGTGAATTGTCTTATCCATGACTGTCCCCTTGAGTTGTGTGGGAGCAGATTGCAGCAGGGTTTTCTCAAAACATGAGATTTGTGCACGCCACCTTCAAGTGCCTTGCTGCACTGTGTAGAGAAGGAGTACCACCATGTACAAACAACTTGCCGTTTTTTTCCTGCTTTTCGCCGTGGGGTGCACTTCAATGAACAGTTCAAATGCCAGCGAAGCAGGCACTCCCATTGATCTTCAGCGCTATATGGGGCGCTGGTACGTGATCGCAAACATCCCGTACTTTCCCGAACGCGGAAAAGTCGCCACCTATGATGAATACGTGCTTCGCGACGATGGCCGTATCGACAATATCTACGGCTTCAGGAAAGCTTTCGATAAAAAAGAAAAACAATGGAAAGCACTCGCGACCGTAACGCCCGATACCGGCAACCGGAAGTGGACGATCAAGTTTTTCGGAATGCTGAACGCCGATTATGAAATTCTCGAAGTGGCACCGGATTATTCCTGGGTGCTGATAGGCCATCCGAAACGCGAAATGGGCTGGCTGATGGCGCGCGATGCAAGGATGGACGATGCGCGCTACGACGAGCTGCTAAAAAAATTCGAAAATTACAATTACACGATTTCCGCGTTCAAGCGAATTCCACAGTTCAAGGAACAAGTTGGAAAACCCGGATACCAATAATCCGCGGAAGTTAATAGGGCATTCGCGTCAACGCCGTCATCGCTATCTTGTGTCCCAGCTCGATCATTTCCTTTGCCCGCCAGTACTCGTGAAAGCTGCAGCTCTCGCGCGGAATCTGAATCAGCATATCCGGCGGGTCTTGCGCCAGCTGCATGCGGCTCATGGCGGCATGCATGGTGTCCAGCGATTGCGACATGAGTTCCATCACGCTGGTCTGATTTGCGGGCATCGGGTGATGTTTTTCATCGCCATTCCAAAGAGCGGCCAAACGCTCGCGCAAACTGCTGTGCCCTGATTTTTCATCATCTTCGGTCTGTGCATAGACATCGACACCGTATGCCGATGCCAGTGCTTCCTCGTCTTCACAGGCATCCTCGGCATTCTCCTTTTCACGATCCATCACGGGTCGCCAATGCACGGGGCCGTTAACGTCGACGGCAATCACGCGATCGACCACCATTTGCCGGGTCGGCGCCATCGGAACGGGGGACAACAAACCGCCATCTACCAATTCACGACCGTTCACGCGGTGCGGCGTCAACAACATCGGAATCGCAATTGATGCACGGATGGCATCGAATAATTTTCCACGACTCAACCAAACCTCACGCTGGCTTTTCAAGTCGGTGGCGATCGCGGTGAATTCGATCGGCAGATCCTCTATGCGGTAGTCACCGACCAATTCCTTCAACACGCCGATGACGCGATCGCCCTTGATCAAGCCCTGATTACCGAAACTGAAGTCGAGCAAACGCAGCACGCCGGACTTTTCCAGCGAGGAGGTCCAGTCCTTGTATTCCTGCAAACGGCCGGCAGCATAAACGCCTCCCACCAGTGCACCCATCGAACAACCGACCACGGCCTGGATGGTGAAACCCTCGGACACCAGTGCTTCAATAACGCCAATGTGAGCCAGGCCGCGTGCGCCGCCCGAGCCAAGCACCAGAGCCACGTTTCTCCCATTGCTGACGGGATTAACGGGACTCATAGGCCGACATCGTCAATTGCAGCAATGACTGGATTTGAGCCCGCAAACTGGCGGGTTCGGTAATTTCTGCATCGGCGCCATAACGCAAAATGTCCATCAACAACTCCTTGGCATTGCTGTAAGGTAAACGGAGTTCGTAACGGCCATCGGACAGAAAACGACCCTCCTGTTTGGAATGCCAATGCTCGTCGGCAACCCAGCGTGCCGCCTTGGCGGAAAATACGATTGTCGCAGTTCCTTTCGGCGTCCCTGAGAAAATACCGTAACTCGAAGCCAGATGCGTATCCAGTTCCTGTTCGGAAATATCCTTTGCCGGTTCTTCCAGCATTTTTGCATGAGAGACTCGATCGACCGAAAAACTGCGCAGGCCATCGCGTTCATGGTCGTAGGCATCGAGATACCAGTTGTCGCGGTAATGGGTCAGGCGTTGCGGCGACACGGTACGATGGGTCGGTTGATTGGTCGAACGGGCGAGATAATCGAAACTGAGTTGCCGCCTTTCGAGCACCGCTGTTGCCACCATGCGAAAACCGACATCATCACGCTTGCGAACGCCGGCGCCAATGACGCGAATGCGTTCCAGCGGCCAGCGTTTCCCTTGTGAATGTTCGGCCAACAAGCTGTCGATACGGGTTTTCAGAGGTGCCAGAGCTTTCGCAAGCACGCCATCACTGGTGCGTGCCAGCAATTGCTGCGTCGCGACCAATGCGTGCAATTCGTCCGAGCTTAGCCATAACCCCGGAAGCTCGAAACGCTCGGCTTCCTTTTCGTTGTAACGAACGCCGCGTTCGGGGTCGAGTTCAATCGGCGCCATCAGCACATCGCGCAAGAAGGCAATATCGCGATACAAGGTGGCGCGCGAACACTGCAAATCTTCCTGCAGTTTCTTCAGAGAAATCGGGTAACGCGATACTTTCAGCTGACGATGCAAAGCGGCCCTGCGTTCGTTCGAATTCATTTCTTTATCCGTTATGGCTTGAAGATCCGGGTAGGCATGATATTACGCAATATTTTTTCCAAGAGTAGGTGGAATTCGTTTTTTCCCTGATGTTTTTCAAGGTTTTCAGCATCGGGCAAGTCCCCGGCACTAAACGATGACACATGCAGTATCGACTGCCAGTTTCCGATATTGGAAACACTCGGTTCAGGCGCCGGTCCGATTGCAGGAAATCAGATGCCGACCATTTATTTTCATAATTTCGAAAAAAACATTTGCATTTCGAAAACAACAGGCGTAACGTGCGCGCCTTCGCAATCACGCGAATAAACGAGTAGCAAAATGACTTCTTACCGACCACACATTGCAGGAAACACGAACACGCTGAAAAGCCGTGACGTCGCGTTATGCACGTGGCGGGGCGAGTCCGCACTCGAATGCGGCAAACAGCCAGGCGGCATGTTTCCACTCAATGACAAAGCCATAGACTAGGCCACTCTTATCGGAGATCGGCCAAGCCGATCTCCCGAGCATAGCGAATGCCCTCGGGATTTTCCCGGGGGTTTTTCTTTTGGGCGTTCGCAAAAGGACTTTTCTGATTTTAATAGTTTTGGTGCCGCCCTGAAGCATCTCGGACTCTCACCGAAGGCAGGGGCAAGCCGCTCAGCAGCGCGTTGGCGCTGTGTCTTGATGCTTCGACACGAGTGTAATCGGCACGAAAATGCATCAGCGCAAGCTGAAGAAGTTTTGGCGTTTTTCGGAGCGCCAAAAACGAAGTACATATTCTGTTTTTCATTGCGGCACGGCTTTCAACGCCGTCCGGTGCACCTGGCTTTGCCATCGCGTATGCCATGGGGGCAGGAGTGTATTTCGCAAGGCGAAAGCTCATTGGTAGAGCAACGATTAGATATCGTACATGTCGGTTCGAATCCGACTCGTCACCACTGGATAGCTCAGATGGGTAGAGCAGCAAACTGATAATTTGCGTGTCGCGGGTTCGAATCCCGCTCCAACGACCTTTCACGTCGTTTTGTTACACAAGGGCGAAAGCCCGAAATCGAAACTGTTCCGTGCGGCACGTGTGTTGAACTCAAAACATCGAATGATTCATGCATGACGCAGCGGTGCCGGCACCGGGAGCTTGTCGGTGCATAAAGCCAAAATCATCTTGTAGGACCGACGGAAGTCGGGACAGTTTTACAAAAATGATATTGCCTCAAAGCACTCACTCTTTCCTCGCGCCTGTAACGTCAGGGGCAGTTTCAAACTATTTGATTCGTAGTGCATACAACACTGCGATAGACAAAACACAGCGCGCGTTGCGTTGTTTGACGCGATGACGAAATGCATCGTGGCGTTTCAGTCCACCCGGCAGCAGGCTCGACTGCAGGGGGAATGCTCAAAATCGAGCCATTTTTTAAATCATGAAATACAAAGGAGGTCCGCAATGTTGATGTTTCAAAAAGTTGTAATAGGCGATGCCGAACGCGGCCTCGTCTACAAGAATCGTCGTTTCGACTACGTGCTTGCACCTGGTGTGTATCGCATGACTAGCTTTACCGACAGCCTGGAAGTGAATGTGCACAACATCACCGGCGTTGAATACACCGGCAAGGATGTCGAAACCCTGGTCGCCCGTCTGGGTGATCGCTTAAGCGACACTTTCATGCTGGCCGATATCGGCACGAAGGAAGTCGGTTTGCTGTTGAAGAACGGCAAGCTCGAAGACGTGCTGGCACCGGGTTCGCGCAAGTTGTACTGGAAGGGTCATGTGACTCTTGATGTGCAGCGTGCGAGCCTGGTGGAAGGTATCCAGATGGACGAAGACGTCATGCGTCGTTTGCGCCATATGGGCGTTCTGGAACGTTATGCCGTTGCGGTGAATGTGCCGACTGAATCGGTTGGCTTATTGTTCGTCGATGGCAAGTTGTCACGTGCGATGCAGCCTGGCGCTTACGCGTTCTGGAACTTCCAGAAAAACATTAGTGTCGAGGTGATGGATTTGCGTGTGCAATCGGTCGAAGTCTCCGGTCAGGAATTGTTGACCAAGGACAAAGTGTCGTTGCGCGTGAATCTGGCAGCCAGCGTGCGCGTCATTGATGCAGTAGCTGCGCGTACGAAGGTCGCCAAGTACGGTGACTATTTGTACCGCGAGCTGCAATACGGTTTGCGCAAGGCAATCTCGGCCAAGACTTTGGACGAGTTGCTGGGCGACAAGGCTTCGCTGGATGCCGACATCTTTTCCTACGTGCGCAAGCAGGTGAACGAGTTGGGTCTTGAAGTGCTGGGCGTGGGTGTGAAGGACATCATCCTGCCCGGCGACATGAAGGACATCCTGAATGGTGTGGTACAAGCCGAAAAAACCGCGCAGGCGAACGTGATTCGTCGTCGCGAAGAAGCCAACGCGACCCGCTCGCTGTTGAACACCGCGAAGTTGATCGAACAAAGCGCCGTGTTGATGCGTTTGAAGGAGTTGGAAGCTTTGGAAAAAGTGACCGAGAAGATCGACAAGTTGACCGTGTTCGGTGGTCTGGATGGCGTGTTGAAGCAATTGGTGACCTTGAAATAGGAACGAATAAGCACCGCCCATGGGGGCGGTGCAATAGAATAAGTGAAGGAAAATAGTATGAGCAGCACAGAAGTGGACGCTTCACAATTTACATTGCTGCATGCCGAACACCACAAGCCGATCAAGGCCTGGATCAAGGGCGTGCCTTTGGAAGACGAGGCGCGCGCACAATTGGTCAATATCGCCAGCCTGCCTTTCGTCGGGCCCTGGGTCGCGGTAATGCCCGACGTTCATCTGGGTAAGGGCGCGACGGTGGGTTCGGTGGTGCCGACCCGTGGCGCGATTATTCCGGCCGCCGTCGGTGTCGATATCGGTTGCGGAATGGCGGCGATCCAAACCACCTTGAAGGCGAAGGATTTGCCGGAAAGTCTGGCGATGCTGCGTTCGGATATCGAGCGTAGCGTGCCGGTTGGAAGTGGTCCTGGTGGCGAGCACCGGAATATTCCCGACAGCATCGGAAGCCATTTGCAAAAATCCGGATTGCACGCGCGTTTGTTCAATATCCAGAACAAGCATCCGAAAATCCGTTTCGACAAAATCGAACGGCAAACCGGAACGCTTGGCGGCGGAAATCACTTCATTGAAATCTGTCTCGATGAAACCGATACCGTCTGGGTGATGTTGCATTCGGGTTCACGCGGTACCGGCAACATGATCGGGACGTACTTTATCGAACGTGCCCGTGAACAATTGGCGAAGCGTGTGCTTGGGTTCCATATGCCGGACAAGGACTTGGCGTTCTTCATGGAAGACGAACCGCTGTTTGACGATTACGTCGAAGCCGTGTCCTGGGCGCAGGACTACGCGCGCACCAATCGTGAAGCGATGATGCAGCGTGTATTGGCATCAATGCGCCACCGTCTGCCACCGTTTCAACTGGGAAAGATGGCGGTGAACTGCCATCACAATTATGTGACGCGTGAACAACATGCCGGCGAGTCATTGCTGGTAACGCGCAAAGGTGCAGTGAGTGCGCGCGAAGGCGAGCTGGGAATCATTCCCGGCAGCATGGGTGCCTGTAGTTTCATCGTGCGCGGCAAGGGCAATGCGGAAAGTTTCCATAGCTGCAGCCACGGCGCGGGGCGCGTTATGAGCCGTACCCGGGCGCGGAAGGAAATCAGCATGGAACAACATCTGGAAGCCACAGCCCACGTGGAATGCCGTAAAGATAGCGCGGTGATCGACGAATCACCGGCGGCTTACAAGAACATCGATGCGGTAATGGCGGCACAAAGCGATCTGGTAGAAGTGGTGCACCGCTTGCGCCAGGTGGTTTGCATCAAAGGTTAGTGCTTAACGAATGCCCCGGTATTGATTGCCGGGGCGTTTTTTTGTCTCGCCTCTCGCGCATTTACCCTTCACAATATGCGGCATGTCCGAACCCCAGCTCGAACTCAACAAGCCGATCAGTGACGAGGTCAAACAAACGACCTGTTATATGTGCGCTTGCCGCTGCGGGATCAATGTCCATATCAAGGACGGGCAAGTCCGTTATATCGAAGGCAATCCGGATCACCCGGTCAATCGCGGCGTACTGTGCGCGAAAGGTTCGGCCGGCATCATGCAGCATTATTCCCCTGCCCGACTTCGCAAACCCTTGTTGCGTGTCGGTGAACGCGGCGCAGGAGATTTCAAGGAAATCGAGTGGGAAGAAGCCCTTTCGCTCGCGACCACCTGGCTCGGTGATGCACGGGCGAAAGATCCAAACCGCTTGGCATTTTTTACGGGCCGCGATCAGTCACAGGCATTGACCGGTTGGTGGGCGCAGCAATACGGCACCGTGAACTACGCCGCGCACGGCGGTTTTTGTTCGGTCAATATGGCAGCCGGCGGCCTGTACACGCTGGGTGGCAGCTTCTGGGAATTCGGCGAACCCGACTGGGATCACGCGCAAATTTTCATGCTCTGGGGCGTTGCCGAAGACCATGATTCCAATCCGATCAAACTCGGACTTGGAAAACTCAAGGCACGCGGCGCGAAAATCATCGCGGTCAATCCAGTGCGTACCGGTTACGGTGCGGTCGCCGATGAATGGATTGGCATTCGTCCCGGCACCGATGGTTTGTTCGCGTTCGCGCTGATTCACGAATGTCTGAAAAACGATTGGGTCGATCTGGATTATCTGGTGCGCTATACCAACGCGCATTATCTGGTGATTCAAAATCCGGGTACGGATGATGATGGTTTGTTTGTGCGTGATCAAGATGGACGCGTGTTATGTGCAACTAGAGATAGCTTTGCATTGGCTGATGCAACGAATATCTCTCCGCGCATTATCGGCGACTATGTTTTGCCGGATGGCCGAAAGGCAACTCCTGTCTTCAATTTGCTGGCTGCTCGCTATCTGGACGAACAGTACTCGCCGGAAAACGTCAGCGAACGCTGTGGCATTCCGGTAGCTACCATCAGGCGCATCGCAAAAGAACTGGCCGAAGCCGCCTTCAAATCCAATTTTTCCTTGCCTATTGCGTGGACCGATGTTCATGGCAAGGAACATGCGGAAATGATTGGTCGCCCGGTTGCGATGCATGCCATGCGTGGCATCTCTGCACATAGCAATGGTTTCCACACTTGCCGTGCGCTGCACGTTTTACAAATGTTATTGGGCGCTATCGACACGCCAGGTTCGTTCCGTTATCAACCGCCGTTTCCACGTCCGATTCCACCGGCGAATCGTCCCGGGAAAAATATCGGTGCTTATGGCAAACTCGATGCCCCGCCATTGGGTTTTGTGCACGGGCCGGAAGATTTGGTTGTCGATGCCGAAGGTAATCCAAGACGGATCGATCACGCCTATTCCTGGGCCTATCCGCTGGCGGCGCACGGCATGATGCATACCGTGATTCGCAATGCGCACGATGCCAACCCATATCCGATCGATGTGCTGATGATGTTCATGGCGAACATGAGTTGGAACTCGGCGATGAACACCAAGGAAACCATCGGCTGGTTGACTGCGAAGAATGAAGCCGGTGATTACAAGATTCCGAAAATCATTTATTCCGATGCCTATTCGAGCGAGATGGTGGCGTATGCCGATCTGATTTTGCCGGATACGACTTATCTCGAACGCTTCGATGCGATCTCGATGCTGGACCGTCCGATTTCCGATGCCGATTGCGCCGCCGATGCGATTCGGCACCCGGTATTCCAGCCCGATCGCGACGTGCGCGGATTCCAGTCGGTATTGATCGATATCGGAGCGCGCCTGAAATTACCGGCCTTGCTCGATGAAAACGGCGAACCTAAGTACCGTGATTTCGAAGACTATATTTTGCGGCACGAGCGTGCGCCTGGTGTGGGCTTATTGGCCGGCTGGCGTGGCGAAAACGGTGAACAAAGCGGCAAGGGCCAACCGAATCCGGATCAGCTCGAACAATACAAAAGCCACGGCGGTTTCTGGCATTCACCGGTTCCCGAGAATGCGCGCTATTACAAAATGGCGAATCGCGACTATCTGGAATGGGCGACGAAAAAAGGCTTTATCGTGAAGCCCGACCAGGTCGTGTTGCAGTTGTATTCCGAAACCCTGCAGAAATTCCGTTTGGCCGCTCAAGGCCATGGTGAACATCAACCACCGACGCAGCATCGCGAACGTGTTGAAAAGTATTTCGATCCAATGCCGATCTGGTATGAACCGTTTGAAGGTGCCGAGCTGGCGGGCAGTAAAGATAATAATTTCCCGTTGTCGGCAATAACGCAACGCCCGCCCTTCATGTACCACAGCTGGGGCTCGCAGAATGCATGGCTGAGACAAATTACCGCGCGCAATTATTTGTATCTGCATCCCGACACCGCAAATAAATATCAAATCAGCGATTTCGATTGGGTGCATGTCGATTCGCATCAGGGCCGCATTACCGTGCAATGCAAATTTGCAACGAACATGCAGCCCGATACTGTCTGGACTTGGAATGCGATCGGCAAACGCAAAGGTGCCTGGGCATTGGCGAAAAACGCGCCAGAATCGAGCAAGGGCTTTCTGGTCAACCACCTGATTTCCGATATCACGCCGAAGGGCGATTATGCGAATGCGGATCCGGTTACTGGACAGGCAGCCTGGTTTGATTTGCGGGTTCGTATCGAAAAAGCGGCTACTCAAGATGAGGCCTCGCCGCATTTCGATACGATCAACAGCCATCAACATGGCGATAATTCGCCGCTGCGCTACGGCAAACAATTCAGGAAATCATCATGACGATGCTGCCGCCGCCATCGAAAAAGAAACTCGGTCTGGTGATTGATCTGGATACCTGTGTCGGCTGCCATGCCTGCGCAGTCGCCTGCAAGGAATGGAATGCCGGTGGTATCGCCGCGCCATTGACCGATGAAAACCCCTATGGCGCCGATCCGCATGGCGTATGGTTTAATCGCGTGCATAGCTACACGATTGATGCATTGAACGAGCAACCGGAAACGACACTGCATTTTCCGCGCTCCTGTCTGCATTGCGAACAAGCACCTTGCGTAACGGTTTGCCCTACCGGTGCGAGTTACAAGCGCGCAGAGGATGGCATCGTGCTGGTCGATGAAGACAAATGCATCGGCTGCAAATTGTGTTCCTGGGCCTGCCCCTATGGCGCCCGTGAATATTCGCAGGTCGAAGGCGTGATGAAGAAATGCACGCTTTGCGTGGACCGCATCTACAACGAGCATATTCCGGAAGAATCCCGCAAACCCGCGTGCGTGCAAGCCTGCCCGACCAAGGCACGACATTTCGGCGACCTGGGCGATGAAGAATCCGATATTTTCAAACTGGTCAAGGATCGTGGCGGCGTCGAACTGATGCCCGAACTTGGCTATCAACCGGTCAATCGTTATCTGCCACAGCGCGAACGGCGCACCGGTCAAAAACAAAAAGACGTGAAAGAAGAAATTTTGGAAGCCGAAAAACTGCCGCCGATGCTGCGTTGGCTTGATCGTGTCTTGAGTCGATAGGAATTACGCCGATATGCACCCCGCTTTTTCCGTCATTTTTTTTACTACGCTTTCCGGCATGGGTTATGGCCTATGGGTTCTCATGGGAAGCCAGATTCTGCTATCGGACTCTGCCAATCCGCAAAAAAACTTATCCGGCCTGTTGCTCGGATTTCTACTGGTGGCAATCGGCCTGTCCAGCTCAACCCTGCATCTGGGCAAACCCCTGCGAGCCTGGCGCGCATTCAGCCAGTGGCGTACAAGCTGGCTTTCGCGCGAAGGCGTTCTGGCGGTCATCTGTTTTATTCCGGCATTGATTTTGATCACGCAAAATTATCTTGATCACGACTACATCAACAAGAATATTTTGGCCGTTGCGCTCAGCCTCTTGTCGATTGCCACCGTTATTTGTACTGCCATGATTTATGCCAGCCTGAAACCCATTCCAGCCTGGCAACACGCCTACGTCGTTCCCATTTATCTCCTGTTTGCCTGTCTTGCCGGCGGCGCACTCGGCATTTCGATTATTTGCATTCCGTCAGGAAGTCTTTCGGAGTACCCGGTCTTCGCCATCTTGTTGCTTGCGAGTCTGCTTGGTGTGCTTAAAAAACGTTATTGGAAGGATATCGATACGCTATCCCTGCCTTCGCGTGCATCTGCACTTGGATTAAAACCGGACCAGATCGCCAACGTATTTGAGCGCCCCCATACCGAAGCCAATTACCTAACCACGGAAATGGGATTCGTGCTCGCTCGCAAACATTCACGGAAATTGCGGGCGGTTGCCTTGCTGCTATTCAGCTGGTTACCGATTGTTTTTTGTATCGCCGCCCTGATAGTACCGCAGGCTTTCAGGGGATACCTGATGCTGTTGACCGCGTTATCCGCATACGCAGGCTCGATGGTGGAACGCTGGCTTTTTTTCGCGGAAGCGAAACATGCGGTGATGCAATATTACTGATTCGGATATGCGCGCGTCGACTTCATGCCTTCACGATTACCGCATCCTGCCCATTCCAGAATGCAAACGTCTGAAACAGAAGCGGCTCGGAATCAAATACACTGCGAACACAATCTTCCACAAATTTTTTCGTGGTGAACGTGGTGCCATACAGATTGCCATCGAGCGATGCCGATTCGCTGCTAGGAATGAAATGTACGCCGTTTTCGGGAAATACAATTCCGCCATCCCGCACGACATCTTCGTTATGAACGCTGAAGACCAACAGCCCGCCGGGTTTTACCAGGCGTTGAAGACTACGCAGCCACGGTGCCCACATCTGCGACGGCAAGTGGGTAAACATCGACAATACGAATACCAGTTCATATTGTTTTCCGACAATTATTCTTTCCGGATCATGAGAAGACTCCAATGTCTCGACCCCGAATTGCTCGCGCAGGAAATCCATACTGCCGGGCAATACGTCGCTGCAAGTCACGCGCCCCGGAAGGGCTTTGACAAGATGTCGAGTAAAACGGCCAAAACCGGCAGCAAATTCAAGAACGCTGGCAGTTTTCAGTAGGGGGCGATCCACCAACTCAAGCAATAGCATCAGCTCGGACAGAGTTCGCCAGCCATCGGAGAGATATTCCCGGATCGGATTTCTTGCAAGCTCATGCGCCGCAAAAAAACCGAAAATATCGTCACGCGGATCGATGATGCAATTCATCCGCATCCAGCGACCATAGGCATGTGGCGAGCGCAGTCTTTCCAGGGCATTGTGTGCAGCCAAATTACCCGGATCCGCTTTAAGGACTTCCAGATACAGAAGCTCTGCTTCGGCAGGCTGTGCCGACTCGATTTTGATTGCCGAATCGAGCATTGATTCTTTGTCGATCATCATGACTTAAGGAATGCTCATTTTTAGATTCTGCACCGAAACAAACCGACTATTCGCCACGGTCTTTCAACAACGCAGCAACGACGCCGGGATCTGCCAGGGTCGATATGTCACCCAGCTCTTCCGGTTTATTCTCGGCAATTTTCCGAAGGATGCGACGCATGATTTTACCCGATCGCGTTTTCGGAAGCCCAGGCGCCCACTGGATAACGTCGGGCAAAGCAATGGCGCCGATCTCATCGCGGACTTTTTGCGCAATCGCCTTGCGAAGCGTTTCGTTTTCCTCGACGCCAACATTCAAAGTGACGAACGCATAGATTGCCTGACCTTTGATGTCGTGATCAAAACCGACGACGGCGGCTTCGGCGACATCGGCATGTGCGACCAAAGCACTTTCCACTTCGGCGGTGCCGATGCGATGACCGGATACATTGATCACGTCATCGACGCGACCGGTAATCCAGTAGTAACCATCCTCATCGCGGCGACAACCGTCGCCGGTGAAATACTTGCCGGGATAGGCTTTGAAATAAGTATCGATAAAACGTTGATCGTCGCCGTACACGGTTCGCATTTGTCCAGGCCAGGAACCCAGCAAAACCAGATTGCCCGAAGTGGCGCCTTCAAGAATGTTTCCGTGAGCATCGACCAATGCCGGTTGAACGCCGAACATGGGCGTGGTCGCCGAACCGGGCTTCAAATCGGTCGCACCGGGCAACGGTGAAATCAGAATGCCGCCGGTTTCAGTTTGCCACCAGGTATCGACAATCGGACAGCGGGAATCACCGACGACTCGGTGGTACCAACGCCAGGCTTCCGGATTAATCGGTTCGCCGACCGTGCCGATCAAGCGCAAACTTTTTCTCGATGTTTTGGTGACGAAATCATCGCCCTGACTCATCAAGGCACGGATTGCGGTCGGGGCGGTATAAAAAATGCTGATCTGGTGCTTGTCGATCGCTTGCCAGAAACGCGAGGCATCGGGATAGGTCGGCACGCCTTCGAACATCACGCTGGTCGCGGCATTCGCGAGCGGCCCGTAAAGAAAATAACTGTGTCCGGTAATCCAGCCGACATCGGCGGTGCACCAGAAAACATCCTTGTCCTGCAAATCGAATACCGCTTCATGGGTAAAGCTGGCATAGACCAGATAACCGCCGGTGGTATGCAATACGCCTTTAGGTTTGCCGGTGGAACCGGAGGTGTAAAGAATGAAGAGCGGGTCCTCGGCATTCATGCGCGCAGCCTCGCAATGCTCAGGTTGTGAATTCACGACGGCGGCAAACCAGCGATCGCGCGGCATCTGCATTTCGATTACGCCACCGGTGTGCTTGACCACCAATACCGTTTCGACGCAAGTCGTGCCCGGTTTTTTCAAGGCAAGATCGACATTGTGCTTTAACGGAATTTTCTTGCCGGCACGCAAACCTTCGTCGGCGGTAATGATTACTTTCGATTGGCAGTCTTCAATTCGGCCTGCGAGTGACTCCGGCGAAAACCCGCCGAACACGACGTTATGCACTGCGCCGATACGGGCACAGGCCAGCATCGCGACTGCGGCCTCGGGAATCATCGGCAAATAAATCGTGACGCGATCACCCTTGCCAATGCCGAGATTCTTCAACGCGTTGGCGCACTGGCAAACGCGGGCATGCAATTGCCGATAACTGATGTGCTGCGCAGGTACCGACGGATCATCGGCTTCCCAGATAATCGCAGTCTTGTTGCCGTGTTTTTCCAGATGGCGGTCGAGGCAATTCTCGGCGACGTTCAATTCACCGTCTTCAAACCAGCGGATGTGGAAATCTTTCACATTGAAGCTGACGTCTTGAACCTTGGTCGGTTTCTTCTGCCAATGCAGCCGTTCCGAAATTTTTCCCCAGAACTGATCCGGGTTTTCGATGGATTCGGCGTAAAGTTTTTCGTAGTCTTCGCGCGTGTAGCGGGCGGATTTTGCAAAATCAGGCAAGACTGGAAATACGTCAGACATAAGCACCTCTTCAAGCAAGGGGATTAGTGTGCGACTAAACCGATTATTTTGCGAGGATGAATATGTAGGTGCGTCCTTTAGACGCGACAGGCCAGGCAGGATTTCTCGCGCCTAAAGGACGCTCCTAAGACCAACAAAAAACCCGCCTTTCGGCGGGTCTTTGGAATCGCTTGAATCAAGACTTACTTGATTTTGCCTTCTTTATACATCACGTGCTTGCGTACTTTTGGATCGTACTTGAGCATTTCAATCTTACCTGGAATGGTCTTCTTGTTTTTGTCGGTGGTGTAGAAGTGGCCGGTGCCGGCCGAAGAGATCAGACGGATCAAATCACGTTTGGAAGCCATGGTTAGTTCTCCTTAGATCTTTTCGCCGCGCGCACGCAGCTGGGCAATAACCGAGTCGATACCATTCTTGTCGATGGTACGCAGGGCATGGTTGGACACTTTCAGCTTGATCCAACGGTTTTCACTAGCAACCCAGAAACGGCGTTCGTGAACGTTGGGCAGAAAAGTGCGGCGGGTTTTGTTGTTCGCATGCGAGACGTTGTTACCCGTCATCATGCGCTTGCCGGTTACTTGGCAAACTTTACTCATGGCGTACCTCGAATTAAGAATGGATTATCCATAGCCCGGATAAAATCGGCCCCGTCGAATGAAACTGACACGTAATGGGATGGGAAATCGCGGACTTGAGCGGCGTTTACGTTCAACCGTGACCCGTGAGGGCTGTCCAGCGAGCCGCCAATTATGCCCGTGTTCGGGCTCTCGGGCAAGGAAAACGGGGCTTCAGAAACGATTTGACCCGTGTACAGGCCTTAAAATAAGGCTTCTCCAGCCGGGAAACCCTAATGTTGGGCTTTATCCCGATGCCAGCCGCGATGCTTGATATCCAGATAAAGGCTATAGATGGCGGTAAAGGCCGGGAACAGGTTCTGCACCACGCCCACCGAGTCCTGCTTGGACGAAAACAGGAAGTAACTGAGGGTCATCAGGCTCCCGACAATGCTCATGTACCAGAAAAAGCGCGGTATCACCGGCTTCCCGGCCCGTTTCGAGGCAATAAATTGGACCAGCCAACGGCCGCCGAACATGAACGCCCCGATTAGGCCGATTAGCTTCCAGGCAGTGATGTGCAGCCCGAAAAAACTCAGCCAGAGAATTTGTTCATTCATCGGCGGGAGACTTCCTTGATGCCAGTCACCTTGCTGCGCTTGATCAACCAGGCCACGCCGCGAAGATCTTTCAAACCCACCCAGGCACGGCCAAGATTATTGTATTTCGAGACGCCACTGCCGCGTTCGCGGTGATTCACCGGCACGCTAACCGACTGGAAACCGGCACGCTTGACCAAGGCCGGCAGATAACGATGCATGTGGTCGAAATATGGCAGATCCATAAATACGGCGCGTTCGAATAACTTTATACCGCAGCCGGTATCGGGCGTTTCGTCTTTCAGGAAACTGGCACGAATGCTATTGGCGATTTTGGAAGCCCAGCGCTTGCTGCCGGTATCTTTTCGATTCACCCGCCAACCGGCGAACAATTTTATTTCCGGTGCCGCCGTGTTTCGTGCCTCGATCAATTTCGGAATATCCGCCGGATCATTCTGGCCATCGCCGTCCAATGTCGCAATCCATAGACCGCGCGACGCTTTTACACCGTTTCTGACCGCCGTGCTTTGTCCGCTTTGCTTGATGTGCTGCACAACACGCAACTCCGGCACCGAGCCCATCAGGTCTTTCAATACCTGAAAACTATCGTCCTTGCTCTGGTCGTCGACATAGACGATTTCGAAGCTGTGCTTGCCGCGCAATGCCGCGACAATTTCATTGACCAGCGGCGTGATGTTGTCGCGCTCGTTGAATACCGGCACGACGACCGAGAATTCGGGATTTTCGCCACTCATGCTTTATCTCCAAAATAGGCGCGGCACCAGGCCACGACTTCCGGCAAGCCCTGTTCAATCGTGATGCCGGGCTCGAAACCGAACGCCGCTTTTGCACGAGAAGTGCCGGCCATGGTTTCGACCATGTCGCCGGCCTGCAGTTCCTTGTAATTTTTTTCCGCTTTGTGCCCGGCCGCTTGCTCGATCACTGCAATGAATTGCTCCAATTCAACAGGCGTGTGATTGCCCAGATTGAATACGCGATGCGGTGCTTTTTCCTGCGATGGCGCGTCCAGTGCACCGAGAACACCGGCGACGATGTCATTCACATGCGTGAAATCGCGACGCATTTTTCCGTAATTGAATACGTCAATCGAGCGCCCCGCCAATACCGCACGGCTGAATAACACCGGCGCCATGTCGGGCCTGCCCCAGGCGCCGTACACGGTGAAAAAACGCAAGCCAGTGCATGGCAGCTGATACAAATGCGAATAAGTAAACGCCATCAATTCATTCGCCGCTTTCGTGGCGGCATAAAAAGACAACGGCTGATTCACGCTTTGATCTTCGGAAAACGGCGGCTTGGCATTACCGCCATAGACCGATGACGAAGACGCGTACACCAGGTGCTTGACGGAATTATGACGACAGGCTTCCAGCATATTGGTGAAGCCGGTGAGGTTACTGTCGGCATACACGTTCGGATTGGTGATCGAATAACGCACGCCCGCCTGTGCCGCGAGATGGATGACCCGCGTTGGCTTGTGGGTCTCGAACAATGTCTTTATTTTTCCGCGGTCGGTCAGGTCAATCTCGTAAATTTCGACGTCCGGGCACACCGCTTTAACACGGTCGCGCTTTAATTGCGGATCGTAATAATCGTTGAAGTTATCGAGCCCGATTACTTTCTCGCCGCGCACCTGCAATGCCTTGCAAACGTAGCTGCCGATAAAGCCTGCGGCACCGGTGACTAATACCGTCATGCTTACTCTGCACTACCGCCGCGGATTTTTTCCAGGATGCCGTCGAGTGCGTCCAGGCCGTGGTATTGAATCACCAGCTTTCCACGGCCGCCGCGACCATGCATAACCTGCACCTTGGTATTCAGCCGCTCGCCCAATTCGCGTTCCAGCGTAGCGATATCGGCATCGGCTTTTTTTACCGGCTTGGCGGCAGTCTTGCTCGGAATTTTGCCGGCTGACAGGGATTGTGCGCGGCGTTCGACTTCACGCACCGACCAGCCGTTTTCGGACGCTTCTCTGGCAAGCGCAATCGCGGCCGGAGCCGCCAGCGTCAGCAGGGCGCGGGCATGTCCCATTTCCAGTTTCTTTTCTTCCAGCAGTTTGCGGATTTCATCCGGCAACTCGAGCAAACGCAACAAGTTCGATACTGCGGCGCGCGAACGACCGACGGCTTCGGCGGCTTGCTGGTGTGTCAACGAAAATTCGTCGATCAAGCGCGATAAAGCCTGCGCTTCTTCCAGCGGATTCAAATCCTCACGCTGGATATTTTCAATCAGCGCCATCGCGATAACGGCGCGATCATCCACTTCGCGCAAGACCACCGGCACTTCTTTCAGGCCGGCGATTTGCGATGCGCGCCAGCGGCGTTCACCGGCGATGATTTCGTACTGGTCTTTTTTCAGCAGGCGCACGACGATCGGCTGGATCAAACCCTGTACTCGGATCGAATCGGCCAGTTCATTCAAACGCGCCGGATCCATGCCGGTACGCGGCTGATAACGGCCAGGTTGCAGTTTCTCGACCGCAATATTCAACAGGCCGTCGCCGGCCAGTTCGGTTTCGGTCGCTGCCGCGAGGCTTTTGCTGCCGCCGCCGAGCAAACTGCTCAAGCCGCGTCCCAATGCCGGTTTTTTCGTCGCCATAATACTTTCCTACTTCTTCTTTTCGCGACGAATGATTTCGCCAGCCAAACCCATATACGCCACGCCACCGCGGGATGCCTTGTCGTAACCGACGATGCTTTGACCATGACTCGGGGCTTCGGCCAAACGGACATTGCGCGGAATGATCGAACGGAAAACCTTGTCGCCGAAGTGCTTGGTCAACTCGCCCGACACTGCATTCGCCAGATTGTTTCTGACATCAAACATGGTGCGAACCACGCCGACGATTTCCAGCGATGGATTGAGTTTCGCCTTCAATGCATCGATCGTGTTGATCAGTGCCGACAAACCTTCCAGCGCAAAATATTCGCATTGCATCGGCACGATGATGCCATCGGCTGCCGCCAGTGCATTCAAGGTCAATAGGGAAAGCGAAGGCGGGCAATCGATCAGGATGTATTGATAGTTCGCACGCACGGTTTCCAGCGCGACTTTCAGACGCTGCTGGCGATCCGGCAAATCCATCAATTCGATTTCGGCCGCGGTCAGGTCGATATTGCAGGGCAGCAGATCGTAACCCTCGGCCGCTTTCACGATCGCTTGCTGGCATTCGCACTCGCCCATGATCACTTCGGTAATCGAATGTTCGAGTTCGCGCTTGTCCACGCCCGATGCCATGGTGGCGTTGCCCTGCGGATCGAGATCCACCAGCAACACCTTGCGAGGAGTCAGGGCCAATGCCGCTGCAAGATTTACCGCCGTCGTGGTTTTCCCCACGCCGCCTTTTTGATTGGCAATCGCAATTATTTGAGCCATGCAGTGGGAACCCTGAATAAACGGTGTAATTAATCGTGTCGCTTGTCCGTCAATTATGCGGGTTTGCCGGGTTTGAAGCGACTATTACCAGATGCCGTTCGCCCGCAAGGCCGGGGACTTGGAGCCGGTGCGAGCTGTGAAACTGCCAGTCGGCGGACAATTCGGCAATTTCCTCATCCGGCTGCACGCCTTTCATGGCGAGCAATTGGCCGCCAGGTTTAAGCAAATGTCCACCCACTTCAATGATGCCCGCCAAACGGTCCAGTGCCCTGGCCGTGATCAGGTCGTACTGGCCGGATTCGGGGACCGCTTCGGCCCGGGATTCGATAACGCGCGCATTCTTCAGGCCCAGACTGCGCACAGCTTCGCGCAGAAACCGGCATTTCTTGCCATTGCTTTCGACCAGGCTGACTTGGAGATTCGGCTTGGCAAGCGCCAATGGAATACCCGGCAGACCCGGCCCGGTTCCCAAATCGGCGAGAGTTCCGGATTCGACAAAACGATGCATGGCCAGCGAATCCAGTACATGCTTGATCAGCATTTCATGCACGTCGCGCACGGCAGTCAGGTTGTAGGCCTTATTCCATTTTTCCAGCAAGGCCAGGTAATCCAGCAATTTTTCGGCAAGGATTTCATCGGTCAGATCGAACGCGGCAAGGCCTGCGTTTAATTCCGGGCGGAGATGTTCGAGTGCGTGCATGGCGGTATTGTAATCGAGCCTCGCCCGCAAGCGGCCTCCTAAGATAGTATTTCGCAGGAGGCCGCTTGCCGGTGACCTTTGTTAAAGAATCCTTTGGCCCCAAGGGCCCTCCTAGGTTGAAGAAGATCATGAGCAAAATACTGTTGACCGGCGCCACCGGATTTCTAGGCCAACATATCCAGCGCGAATTAATGGCTGCCGGTCACCAGGTCAGAGCCTTGTCGCGATCAGAACAAGCCGATGCCTTGCTGGCATCGCAAGGCGCGGAACCGGTTCGAGCCGAATTGACCGACGCCGATTCGCTGACGAAGGCGGCAAATGGCGTCGATGCGATTTTCCATACGGCCGCCGACACCAATACCTGGCGCGTGAACAATGCATCACAGACGCGAACCAATGTCGGCGGCATCCAGAATTTGATTGCGGCGGCGAAAACCAATGGCGTGAAACGGATTCTGCATACATCAAGCGTGTCGGCGTATTCGCATCTCGCGCACGGCGTGTTGCGCGAAGACCTGCCGCAACGTGGTGGCGAGAGCTGGATCAATTACGAACGCACAAAATTCCTTGCCGAAAAGGCCGTGCGCGAATCCGGACTGGATTTCATCATTTTCCAGCCTTCGCATATTCTCGGTCCCGGCGACAAGCAAAACTGGTCGCGGCTGATCCGTTTGATCGATCAAAACAAACTCCCCGGCGCACCACCGGGTTCCGGCGCCTTTGCCGATGTCCGTGAAATCGCAAAGGCCCAGGTACGCGCTTTCGAAGCAGGTAAATATGGCGAGACCTATTTACTGGGCGGACAACACGCGAGCTTTCTCGACCTGATCAAACAGGTCGGCATCAAGCTCGATCGCAAGACGCCGAAGAAACCGATACCGGCATTCGCGCTGCGATTATTCGCGCAGATGAAATACGGCGTCTCGTTGATTACCCGGGAAGCACCGGATATCACACCGGAATCGGCGATGTTCACGATTCACGATCTGCAAGTGGATTCCGGCAAGGCGAAACGCGAGTTGGCTTATATAGAAACCGACCTTGATACTTTATTGAACGACACGATTGGGTGGTTGCGGTCAGAGAAGATGATTGGGTGATTGTATGGCGATGCGCCAAGACACACCCTACAAATAAATATCCGGCTTGCTGATTTCCATCGCACGATCCGGTTTCGCCAGCACGCTGAAGCCATAGCTTTCATAGAGTTTATGCGCATCGGCCGTCATCAGCATCCAGCGGCGCAGGCCTTGTAGTTCCGGATGCGCTTGCACAGTTTGCATCAGTTTCTTTCCAATGCCGCAACCTCGAAATTCCGGCAGCGTAAATACATCGCAAAGATAGGCAAAGGTGGCGCCGTCACTTATCACCCGTGCAAAACCGACCTGCCGGTCTTCGACGAAAGCCGAAAAACAATAGGAGTTTTCGATGGCTTTCCTGACCAGTTCAAACGGAATGTTTTTTGACCAGTAGGCGTCCTGCGACAGGAAAGCGTGCACGACATCAAGATTGACGTCGGCACGATTTGTTGAAATGCGAATCTCGGCAGTTTCCATTTATTCGAAATATTTTCCAGAGTAATTCCGGATTCCTACCACTCGGCAATGATCCAGCTAACCGGAACTACGCCACCGGCTGCTTCGGCATCGGCTTTATCGAGTCGTCCGTCGCCGTTATTGTCCATGATGTAATAAGGCTTTCCGCGCAGCGGCGTGACCTTGACCATGTGCACGACACCGCCCTCACGATATTCCTCGACGATGTCGCCATTGTCGCTGGTCCGGATACGCACGGTCGGCTCATTTCCCTCGCCAGCCTTGGCGGGTATTTTTTCAGGTATCGGCGCTTCCTTGGCTGCCGGTTCCTGGGCTTTTTCATTGGCAGCCGCATCTTGTGCGGCAAGCGCCAGCAATGCACTCAATATAATCGACATGTCTTTTCCTTGTTCCTGTTGGCTGCGACAGCATCGCAAAGTTCTGGATAGCACTCAAGCGGCGTAGAATAGCGGCTCTCTGCATATTGAGACACGCCATGTCCCGCCTGGTTCTTATTGATGGTTCTTCGTACCTATATCGCGCCTTCCATGCTTTACCGCCGCTGACTGCGCCTGACGGCACGCCGACTGGTGCACTGCATGGCATCGTGAACATGTTACGCGCCACGCTGAAGGAAAAACCCGATTTTGCCGCGTTCGTCATGGATGCCTCCGGACCCACGTTCCGCGATGATTTATATGCCGAATACAAGGCCAACCGCCCACCGATGCCCGACGATTTGCGTTCGCAGATCGAACCGATGATGCAGATTGTCGAGGCACTGGGTTTTCCAATCTTGCGTGTCGGTGGCGTAGAAGCCGATGACGTGATCGGTACCCTGGCGGTTCAGGCGCATGCCAAAAATATCGACGTCACGATTTCCACCAGCGACAAGGATTTTGCACAACTGGTGCGGCCCGGCATCAAGCTCAGCAATACGATGAGTGGCAGCGTGCTCGACAGCACCGAGGCCGTGATCGAGAAGTTCGGCGTGCGGCCGGAACAAATCATCGATTATCTGGCCCTGATGGGTGACACCGTCGACAACGTGCCGGGTATCGAAAAATGCGGCCCGAAAACGGCAGCGAAATGGCTGGCAGAATATTCGACACTGGAAAACCTGGTCGCCAACGCCGACAAGATCACCGGCAAGATCGGCGAGAATTTGCGAGCCGCGCTATCCCGATTGCCTCTGAACCAGCAATTGGTCACGATCAAAATCGACGTGGAGCTCGACAAGGCCCCCGATGAATTAGTTTTGCGCGAGAAACATTTCGATGAATTGAAAGCGCTCTATAAACGCTACGGCTTCAATTCTGCCCTGAAAGAACTGGAGGCTGGCGCTTCGACATCATCGACCGGATCAAAACCAGGCACAGAACCCACCAAAACGGCTTCGCTATTTGAAACGCCTGATGCTGCGCATTCCGCCAAAGGCAACTACGAATGCATCACGACGACAGAACAACTCGCGATGTGGGTTAAAAAACTCGAAACATCCAGTCTGTTTTGCTTCGACACAGAAACAGATTCGCTCGATTCCATGCAGGCCGGACTGGTGGGAATCAGTCTTTGTAGCGAAATCGGGCATGCTGCCTATATTCCGGTCGCACATCGTTATCCAGGCGTTCCGACGCAATTGTCATGGGAGGAAGTCTCAGCCGCATTAAAACCGGTGCTGGAGAATCCGGCGATCCACAAAGTTGGCCAGCATGGAAAATATGACCTGCACGTGCTGCGCCGTCACGGTATCGATGTGCTTGGCTATACCGAAGACACAATGCTGGAGAGTTTCGTATTCAATGCCGGCATCTCGAGGCACGACATGGATACGCTGGCACAGAAATATCTAGGCTACACCACCATTAAATTTGAAGACGTCTGTGGCAAGGGCGCGAAACAGATTTCGTTTGCCGATGTCGATCTGGAAAATGCCACGGCCTATGCGGCGGAAGACGCCGATATCACCTTGCGATTGCACCAGGTGCTATCAGAAAAACTGAAAGCCACCCCAAGTCTGGAAAAAGTCTATCGCGAAATCGAAATGCCGCTCGTGCCGGTGCTGACGCGCATGGAAGCCAACGGCATCCTGATCGATGCGGTGGAATTGAAACGACAAAGTGTCGATTTGACGCAACGCATGCACAACACCCAGCAACGTTCCTTTGAAATTGCCGGGCGAAGCTTCAACCTCGACTCGCCGAAGCAAGTCGGCGCCCTATTGTTCGATGAGCTGAAACTTCCCGCGATGGTGAAAACACCAACCGGTGCGCCTTCGACCAATGAAGAAGCGCTCGAAGCCATCGCCGACCAGCACGAATTGCCGCGATTGATTCTGGATTATCGCGGCATGGCAAAACTTCGCAGTACCTATACCGAAAAACTGCCGGAAATGATCAATCCGACTACCGGACGCGTGCATACCAGCTATCACCAGGCCGGCGCGGCGACCGGACGTTTATCGTCGAACGATCCCAACCTGCAAAACATTCCAATCCGCAGCGAGGACGGCCGCCGCATCCGCAAAGCGTTTATCGCACCGCCCGGAAGAATTTTGGTGGCCTGCGATTATTCGCAGATCGAATTGCGCATCATGGCGCATTTGTCAGAAGACCCAGGCTTGGTGAATGCATTCGCCAGCGGCATCGACGTACACAAGGCAACCGCTGCAGAAGTCTTTGGCGTTCCCGTGGCAGAAGTCAGCGGCGACCAGCGCCGTGCCGCCAAAGCGATCAATTTCGGACTCATGTACGGCATGAGTGCGTTCGGTCTGGCAAAACAATTGGGCATCGGCCGTGGCGAAGCGCAGGATTACATTGCCCTGTATTTTGCGCGTTATCCGGGCGTACGCGAATTCATGGAGCGCATACGCGCCAAGGCGCGCGAAGACGGTTTTGTCGAAACCGTCTTTGGTCGTCGCCTGTATCTACAGGAAATCCAGTCCCGTAATCAGGCGCAGCGCGCCGGGGCCGAACGCGCCGCGATCAATGCACCGATGCAAGGCACGGCAGCCGACATCATCAAGCGCGCCATGATTTCGGTGGATTCCTGGATCGAAAAGCATTCGGACAAGGCCTTACTTTTGCTGCAGGTACACGATGAACTGGTGCTGGAATGCGACGAGAGCTTTAAAGCCACGCTAGTTGGCGAAGTAAAGGCGCGCATGGAAGCTGCCGCTGAACTTCGGGTGCCGCTGATTGTCGATGTTGGGTCAGGAAATAACTGGGATGAGGCCCACTAATATAAAAGCAGCAAAATGTGCTTTTTATCTTGTTGATTTTATTGCGATTTTTCGGGCGTGAATATTGGCTGAACATTACCGATATTTAATGCGGGTATTCACGAACTTTACATCCCCAGGGGTGTCTCATATACGCAACGGACGCAATGTTCGTTGCGGATCACTCCCTCCCCTGAGTCGATCCAGGAAGCCGGATTTCCCCATTCGGTCTTCCAAAACCCTAGCCCCGCATGCTTCCCCTGGCATGTGGGGTTTTTTTATTGCCCCGATTAATCAGGTTTGTCTTGAGCTGGCAACGTCAGGAACTCAGTTTCGAACTTAGCGCTCGGTACCGGCCTGCTGAAAAGGAAACCTTGCATCTCGTCACACTTGAGCAACTGCAACACATGCATCTGCTCCTCGGTCTCGACACCCTCGGCAACCAAGTTGAGCTTCAGCGACTGACCTAGATTAATAATGGTTGATACCAATGAGAGACCTTCGGGCGATTCGGTCATGTCAATGATGAAAGAACGGTCGATCTTCAAAGTATCTATCGGCAGTTTCGAAAGATAGCTGAGCGACGAAAAACCGGTGCCGAAATCATCAATGGCAACCGTCACGCCCATCTCGCGTATCGCCTGCAAACTCGCAATGCTGTGCTTGACGTCTTCCATGATCAGGCTTTCGGTGATCTCAAGCTCAAGGCCTTCTGCCGCATTGGGGTCGACACTGATCACAGCGCGGATTCTTGCAACAAAATCGCGCCGTCTCAGCTGCAACGGCGACACGTTTACAGAAATTCTGGGGGCCAGGAAGCCGAGTTTGCGCCAGCCAAGATGGATGTCGATGGCATTACGCAGTGCCCAGCGACCGACATCGTAGATCAACCCGGTTTCTTCAAGAATTGATATGAACTGCCCTGGCGGCACCAAGCCTGTTCTTGGATCGTTCCAGCGGATCAAAGCTTCGGCACCGGTGATTTTTCCACTATCAAGACTAATTTTAGGCTGGTAGTGCAAAACAAACTCGTCTTTCTCCAATGCCTGCCTGAGCTGGTTTTCCATCGTCAACCTGACCGCAACTTTTTCGGTCATGTTGCGCGAGTACAAAAGATATCGATCACCACGTGCCTTGGCTTTCTTGAGGGCCGCTTCAGCATTTTTCAGCAGCAAATCGGCGGTAGTCGCATCTTCCGGAAATATCGCCATGCCTCCCTTGATCGCAATCCTGAATACGCCGTCATTCAAAAGAAACGGATGAGTAACCAACGCTTCCATTTGCTTGTCGAGCAACCGCTCCACATTGCCGTCTTTCGGCACGATGGGTATGACCATCGCAAATTGATCGGCACCTACGCGAGCAACCATGCTGGCACCACCAAGATTCTGCTTCAACCACTTCGCAACCTGTTGCAGAAGAGCATCGCCGGTTGCCTGACCAAAACTGTCGTTGATGTTCTTGAAGCGCTCCAGATCAATCAAGCCGACTGCCAGCCGGTGCTCATTGCCGGAAGCCGTCTGCATAAATTGCCCAACCCGTTCCAGGAACAATCGGCGATTGGCCAATCCGGTGACTTCATCGTAGTAAGCCAGATAGTCAAGACGTTCCTGCTTCTCGATATTGTCGATCGCGTAAGAAATATTGTCGGACAATTCCTTCAGCAGATTCAATTCGTCTTCGTGGAAAAAGTTCTTTTCGTCAGCGTAAAGCGCGATCACACCGACGCCTTTGCCACCGACAATCAACGGCAAGACGGCCAGCGAATTGATGCCCGCTGCGACATATCTTTCGCCCAAAAGCACGGCCGGATCATTTCCGGGATCCTCGGAAACCACAATTTTTTTGTCGCGGATCGCCTGTGTTCCCATATTGTTGCCAACATCCGCATTTCCGCGCGCATCCAGTTGTTCCTGGATGGATGCGAACAAGTCAACGTCCGCTCCTGCCGAGGCAACCGGCATGAATTTTCCTGCATCGATATCTACCATTCCGATCACGGCCATCCGGAATCCGCCAACATCAACCGATATCCGGCAGGCATCCCTGAAAAGCTGATCCCGATCCCTTGAATGCACAATCAGCGTATTGATACTGCTTAGAACCGTATGCACTCGATTGAGCTGGGCGATACGCTCAAATGCCTGTTTTCGTTCCGAAATATCTTCGCCAATGCTGGCGGTTCCTATCACGTCGCCGCTGACCGATCGCAATACCGAATTATTCCAGCGGAACAGTCTTTTCTCGCCGGTACGCGTAACGATTTCATGTTCACGGTGCCTGGCTTCCGGCTGGTCCAGCAGCAATGCATCGAACACCGGTTTCATGTCGCCATGCTCCCGCGGCATGAACGTCTCGAACCAGTCTCGACCGATGACTTCTTCGCGCCTCCAGCCGCCGATACGAAGCAAATATTCATTGCAATAGGTTATTCGCGCATCGACGTCGAGCATCACTGAAGCCAGCTCGACATTGCCGAGCATGTCGCTGAAGCGACGCTCACTTTCAAGCAATGCCCTGGTCGCCAATACCCGTTCGGTAATATTAACGTGCACCACTACAGCACCGTTTTGGCGACCATAGGTCATGGGAGTTACCGACATCACGAACCAGCGCTGTTCGGTGGACGAGTGACAGGGATATTCAATTGAAAAATAAGTTACGCCATCATTCAAGACCGAGCGTATGCCAATAGCCACTCTGTGGGCCTCAGCGTAATCATCGCCATTTGCGCTATCGCAGATCCAGAGATAATTGATGCCGATACCATAGCCAGGGCCCTGCAACAGGTTTCCCGTTGAAAATCGCCTCCAGGCCTCATTCACCTGGATAATGCGGCCCTGATTATCGAGCAAGGCAATATGTGCCGGCAGAGCATTCAAAATCGCGGCTTGCCTGGCGTTTTCATTATGATGCAATTGTTCTTTTGCGCGCCGGACCACATTAATGGGAGACTCGCGATCCGTCGCCTTGTTTGCATCACACTCATCCAACTCTTCGAGACGTTGCATGTTCGTGCGCAATGATTCAACCAGCGTTGCAACTTCTTCGCTTTGACTCAGCGACATCGGCAATGAAGTTTGTTTCATGAAAACACTTTTTCGGACAGATGTCCGCAAAAGATATCCCATCGCCATGGAGCGCATGAAACCAGCAAAGCTGATTGCAATAAATTTTTGTCGAACGTCATGCGTGTCATAGACTACCTCCGCAAGAACTGGCTTGCAGTGTTCTGGTTGAAGTATTGGCCTGGTCGGCGGAATCACCGGAACAGTCTTTGAAAGACTTATCTTCTTATACACCGATGAAGGGATATGGATAGCGAATCAAGCGAGAAAGCACTATGCGTACCCTGAGCCCGGGTTACGGACTGCCACCTGAACCAATGCCGTTCAGATAGAAAAAGTTCTACGGCGGTTCATGTTCCACAAGAAATTGCTACAAGAGAAACTACTTCAGCCAGTCCCGCGGTTTTAGATAATCCTGCAAGCGCGCTTCGTCGCTGCCGGGTTCCGGTTGATATTGGTATTCAAAACGCACGCGCGGCGGAAGACTCATCAGGATACTTTCAGTGCGGCCCCCGCTTTGAAGGCCAAACAGGGTGCCGCGATCCCAGACCAGGTTGAATTCGACATAGCGGCCGCGACGGTATAACTGGAACTCGCGTTCACGTTCGCCATACGGCGTATTTTTTCTTTTCTCGACAATCGGCAGATAGGCATCCAGAAAACCGTTGCCGACGGCTTGCTGATAGGCAAAGCAGGTGTCGAAATCCGGTTCGTTCAAATCATCAAAAAACAGACCGCCGATACCACGGGCTTCCTGCCGATGCTTCAGATAGAAATATTGATCGCACCATTGTTTGTGTTTTTGGTAACGGTCATCGCCAAAATCGGCGCATAGATCGTGTGCTACCCGGTGCCAGTGTTTTACATCTTCATCGAAGGGATAAAACGGTGTCAGATCGAAACCGCCGCCAAACCACCATATGGGGGCCGCGTCTTTTGGTTGTGCTTCGAAATAACGGACATTCGCATGTGCCGTTGGCAAATAGGGATTGCGTGGATGGATTACCAGGGAAACGCCGACGGCGCGCCAATTGGCTCCGGCTAGCTCGGGGCGGTGCGCGGTGGCGGATGGCGGCAATGTGTTACCGGAAACATCCGAAAATCCGACGCCGGCCTGCTCAAATACAAGGCCTTCTTTCATAACCCGCGAACGACCACCGCCGCCTTCCGGTCGCTCCCAGCTTTCCTCCAGAAAATTGCCTGCGCCGTCACCTGATTCCAGCGCGGTGCAGATTCGATCTTGCAGGTCGAGCAAGTAGGCTTTAACCGCAGCGACGTTTGTCATAAGTACCTTGGTGTCTCGCGCATATTGGCACTATGATAACGTCAGTAGCCCCCGTTATAATAATCGGCATAAATGAGCACGACTAAGCTTCCATCCCGCATCAGCGTCAGTCATCTTGATAATCCTCAAGCGGCATTCCAATTTGATTTTTCCGACGGCCCGCATTTGCCAAGCCGGATTGCCTGCGAATTCCTGTCGGGTTCGGCGGATCTGGAATCCTGGAAAATTCTGGACAACCAGCGCTACCGCTTCGTGATCGTCGATGTATCGGAAGCCGAACTGAATATCGAACAGGCTGCGGCAAAGGCCTATCGGGATTTGCTCGAACAGGTGCGCCCTTCCGGGCATCCCTACCTGTTGAGAATCTGGAATTATTTTTCCGCGATCAATCACGGGCAGGGAGACAAAGAACGCTATCGCGGCTTCTGTGTCGGCCGTTCGCAATCCGTGGATAGCCAGTTCAATACGCCTCCACCTGCCGCCACTGCGATCGGCACCGGCAATGACAACGGCGATGCTGCCCCTTATTTGCAATTGATCGCCCTGTGCTCAAGCCAGGTGGCACGTACACTGGAAAATCCGCGTCAAACGCCGGCCTGGCGCTATCCCCGTGAATACGGTCCGGTACCGCCCGGTTTCTCGCGCGGCATTATCCTCGACGAAGACACCGAAACACCAAGACTGCTCGCTTCGGGCACCGCCAGTATCGTCGGTCATGTCTCCCGTCATATCGGCGAAGTCGCGGGACAACTTGGCGAAAGCCTCGCCAATCTCGAGGCACTGCTGGCAGAAGGCAGCAAGCAATCGGGCCGCGATTTTTATATCGCCGATTGCGAAGCGCTGCGGGTTTATCTTCGCAAGCCCGAAGATCTGGCCGTAGCCGAGTCGATCATTACTGCCGCCGGCATTGATCGCGATCGCGTCCTGTATCTGCGCGGCGATATTTGCCGACGCGAGCTGGATGTCGAGCTGGAAGGCGTTTTTGTAGCCGCGTAAGCTTGTTCTAATTTGCAGTACATCAGGACTGCATTCAGTCCATCGTTCCGGCATACAGGCGTAAACACAAAGTCCGCGAGAGGTTACGCAGTACTTTCAGCGCCACGCTCGGGCTGGTTTCGCTTAGATCGTCGAATGCATGATTGCTTATCGACAACATCAGGGTGTCGGCGATGGCGGTAACGTCGGCACTTCTCGGCGTTTGCATCAGGAAAGCCGCTTCGCCGAACAACTGCCCGGCACCGAGCGTTGTCAGCACGCGCCGCTGGCCGCGCTTTTTCGATGATACTTCGACGGCACCCTCGAGAATCAGATACATCGCACTGCCGCCATCACCCTTGTTCAACAGCACGTCGCCGGGGCCAGATGCAATCTGTTCTGCCGAGAGGAAAAGTTGCTGCTTTTCTTCGCCGTCCAGATCGTCGAGCAGGGGAATGCTCAAATCCATCAAACGCTCGTCGAACTGTTTCAGGAAATCATCGACTGCCAATACGCGCACGCTGCCAGGCTTGCTGTGTGCCGGAAACTCCTGCTCGAACCAATCACCCAGACTCACATTCGGCGGGTACTGCATCACCTGCATCAAAAGCGGCGATT
>Ga0208939_1000238_pt1 | contig 47506 bp, 43 predicted proteins | sample AD_STIC12_MetaG_FD_184437 | JGI IMG/M metagenome (GOLD analysis project Ga0208939, IMG submission 184437) | Active sludge microbial communities of municipal wastewater-treating anaerobic digesters from USA - AD_STIC12_MetaG (SPAdes) (version 2) | ecosystem: Engineered > Bioreactor > Anaerobic >...
ACCAGTATGCGCTGGCCGTGTTGGCCTGCGAAATGCTCGGCGGGCCGGAACTTAATCCTACCAAGCTGGTGCCGGGCGACTTGCCGGCCACGGCCCGCGCCGCGTTGGCCCGGGCATTGTCCAGGAAGCCGCGCAACCGCTTTGCCTCGTGCGATGATTTTGTGCGCGCGCTGGGTGGCGAACGAATTGCGCGGCGGCGCGGACGCAGCGCAGCCGAATGGCAACGCATCAAGAACCATTTGATTCTGTCCGCCTCGACCGTGGCCATGGCCGCGGTACTGGGAGTGATTGGTTACATTACCGTGGAAGTCATGAAGCGGCCCAAGCCGGAGCCCGCGCCCATCAAACTATCCGCACCCGCCCCTTTGCCGGCCAAGAAAGCCGAACCGGCCGGCCCGACTGTTCCGCGCGTGCCGCCGCTGGTCATCACCACGGAGATGCCGACGCCAGGCCAGCCGTGGGCCACGCAAACCGGCAACATGGAGTTTGTGTGGGTGCCGGGATTAAGCATGTGGGTGGGGCGCTTTGAAGTGACCAACGACCAATACAAACTCAAGGACCCCGAACATGACAGCGGCGATTTCCGCGAATTGCCGTTGACGGGGCCCCGCCAGCCGGTGGTGCGCATTAATTTTGAGGATTGCGTGGAGTATGCAGCATGGCTCACCGAGCAGGAACAAGCGGCCGGCAAGTTGCCGGAAGGCTGGCGCTACCGCCTGCCTTCGCGCGCGGAAGCCATCGCCTATACGCGCGCGGGAATGGCGGGGGCCTATCCATGGGGCGATGGCTGGCCGCCACGGCGCGGCAATTATGGCGACGAAACCCTTGCGGCTACATTCCGCGATTTGCAGTACGTGGCGGAATATACCGACGGCTTCGCGGTGACCGCACCTGTCGAGGCCAGTGGCGAAAATGCCATGGGGCTCTATGGCGCCGGGGGCAACGTGTGGGAAACCACATCCAAGGTGCCGGGCGGCAAGGAGTTTGGCGGCTGGCAGGGCGGGGGGTGGGATGATCATCTGCCTTCGCGGATGGGCTGCGAAGTGACCTACGGCTTCCTGGGCAACGCACGGGGGGCGGTAAATGGTCTACGGTTGGTGCTGGCGCCTATTGCTGACGAAGCACCGCCGCCGCCCGCTGCTCAGGCACCCGCCACGCCGGCCGCCGCGCCGACATCGGGATAATTCCGACTACCTCGTTGCGTCAAATGAAAACGACATCGAAATATACGCCGCAGGGGTAGATTCGTGAGAAGGGTCACGTTTCTTACTCCTCTTGCCGCCCCTGTCAGCTTGAGCCCTTTCTGAACCCGTCCACGCGGGGGCGGTTGCCAATTTTCTAGTGGTCCCCTCGAGCTCTTTGGACACAAGGCGTACACTAGGAATGTAGAGAGTTTTGATGAAACCATCCAAGGCATTGATCTCATTCAAGAGGTCAATCAGTCCGGGAACTACGATCCGGCCATGGCCGGACAACGTGCGCGCTCTGGCTCCGTTCTTTTGCTCAACATGGGTGTTGTCGCTCTTGCAATAACCGCATGACCGGGAACGGCAGACTTGCCGCACGTGCTCCACTCAGTGCTGTGCGATATGAGTATAGAGTACTTCCCCGGTGTTGTCTGAGTTTAGGAAGAGCGAGGGGAACGGCATGGCGCTGCTCATGCACCTTGTGTGGCCGTGGCCGACCTGAATTTGCGGGACACCGCAAGATGCGCTACGGTGTGGACGTGGTTCGCCACGACGGCAACGCATAAAACAAGGAGAAGGCCATGCAAGAAAAGGGATTCTTTGAACTTCTGTTTGATTTTTCATTCAGCGAGTTCGTCACCACCAAGATCATCAAGGTTCTGTATGTTCTGGCGATCATCGGTGCGGGCATTGCGGCTTTGACGACATTATTCAGCGGCTTTGCCACGAAATCTTTTTCTGGCGTGCTGTACGGCTTGGTGATGACCCCCATTGTGTTCTTGTTGGGCACCTTGGTGGCGCGTATTTGGCTGGAAACGCTAATTGTGTTGTTCCGCATTGCGGAAAACACCACGAAGCTGGTGCGCGGTCACGAGCCGCCGACCAGCTAGCGTTTGCTCACCGGCGTGCTGGCGCCTATCCCAGTCAAGCGCGGGGCGGTTCTTTCCCGAGGCGGGCGAGAACTGCCTTGAGATCGGCCCAGCACAATCCTTTTTTGGAAGGATCGCGCAGGAGATAGGCGGGGTGGAAGGTCAGCATGACGGGCACGCCTTCAAACTCCCGCCACTGGCCGCGGGCCTTGCCGATGGGTAGGACTTCTTCTACTAAGCCGCGCGCGGCTGTCGCGCCGAGGCACACAATGACCTTGGGTTTGATGATGGCGATTTGGCGTTTGAGATAGGGGATGCAGCCCGCCATTTCTTCCGGGGTGGGCACGCGGTTGCCGGGGGGGCGGCATTTGACGATGTTGCCGATGAACACCTGCTCGCGGGTGTAGCCCATGGCGGCAATCATTTTGGTGAGTAGTTGACCGGCGCGGCCCACGAAGGCACGGCCTTGTGCGTCTTCATCGGCGCCGGGGCCTTCGCCGATGAACATGATGTCGGGATGCAACGCGCCTTGGCCGGGCACGGTGTTGAGACGAGTGGCTGCCAAAGGACAGCGCTGACACGCGGCAATTTCCGCCGTGATGGCATCCAGCTCGGGCGAGCCGCTTTGCACCAGCGGGGCCAGCGCACCGGTGCGCGGAGTGGCCGGCGGCACGCTCGCGGAGATCGGAGACGGGCGGCCTGGCGTGGCGGCCGCGGGGGGACGTGGCTTCCACGCCCGCGTGGTGGGGATGTGCGTGACGCCCTGCTCTTTTTGGTAACGCAAATATTCAATGGCCTGTTCGCGCAGGGGCTTTTTCATGGGGCAGCATTTTAGGCCAGCGGCGCGAAATAACGAATGAAAAAATGGGGTGCAACAAATGCGTATCTTACCGGGGGCGGAGATGGTAGGCTTCTGGAGTAAGCCCCATGAATCACAACTCACCACGCGGCCATTTCTCATGATTTCGCAACCGTTGCAGCGAATTGGACGGCATCTGGCCGGCTGGGCGTTGTTGCTGCTGCTGGCGGTGAACGTAATCGCTGCGCCGCCGGCCCGCCAACCGGCCATTCGGCAAATTGACGCAAAGCGCGACCGGACGGTGCTGCAGCGCATCGAACAGGTACGGCAAAAGCTGCCGGAAAAATATCAGCACCGGAATAATTTTGCGTGGGCGGCGGTAAAGATCGCGGGCGTGGAGAAAACCGAATACTTCGCGCACAGCGGCATTCAGAGGCAATCGGATGTTTCAGCGGAGGCGTGGGCCGGCATCAGCGTCATTTCTTTGCGCTGCCGCAAAGGGCGCTTCACGGTGTTGTGCGTCAACCACAACGATGAAATCGAAGGCGAGAACTGCTGGCCGCGCCACGTGGACACCGAATGCAAAATTCTGGAAGACCTCGCCGCGCGCATTCCCCTGCCTGTCGCGCGCGGGCAGGTGCTGCTCTATACCGATCTTTATCCGTGCGCCAGTTGTCGCTATGTGATGGAGCAATTTTTGGCGGCGTTCAGCAATGTGACACTGCAGGTGCTATTCCGCGAATATTGAGCGCAGGGGCGGGGGCGCTACGGCGAGGCAAGAAAATGCGCGGTGAACGCGGCAAAATCGGGGAATGTCCAATCGGCTTGTTCCGTGCCGGTGTTGCCGAATCCGTTGGCGAGAAAAATGGCGCGTACGCCGGCGCGGCGCGCGGCGGCGAGATCGGTATGATGATCGCCCACCATCCACGTGGTGTCCGCCGCGTGGCCGGCGCGGAGCATGGCGGTTTGCAACGGCAGTGGGGAGGGCTTCAGCTCTGCCGTGTCGCCACCGCCCAACGCCACGCTGAAGAGCGGGGTCCACCCGAAGTGGTCAAGCAGGCGTCGTGCATGGGGGCCGGGTTTGTTGGTGACGAGGCCCAAGTGGTGTCCGGCGGAATGCAGCGCGCGCAGGCCGTCCGTCACGCCGGGGTAGGGGGTGGTGCGGCTGGTGAGGTCGGCGGCATAGGCCGCGGAAATTTCATTCACGGCGGCATCGAGTTCCACGGGCGCGCCTTCCAGCGCGCGCTGAGCCAGCACGCGCACGCCATCGCCCACATAGGTCACCACGCGTTCCAGCGGCAGGGGCGGCAAATCGTGGCGCGCGCGCATCTGGTTGACCGCGGCGGCAATATCCGCGCGCGAGTCAATCAGCGTGCCATCCAAATCAAACAGGAAAAGTTGCGGCGGCAATTTTCCATGGTGTGGAAAAACATTTTCCATAGTGTGGAAAACTATAAGCCATCCGCGAGGAATCCCAAACCGGAAAGTCCGCGCGGCCCATCAGGCGGAAGGCGCCGCGGCAAATTCGTGGGTCCAGAAGGGATCAAAAATGAACCACTGCGTGGGGTCGCGCGCGATGGTGTCTTGCATGATGGCAATGACGCGCTCCTGGATTTCTTCCTCGGTGCGGACTTCAGTTGGATCAATGGGGGGGTGGATGCGCAGGATAAAGGTGTCGTCGGGGGCGCGGGTGACAAAGCCCAGATAAAGCGGCGCGCCGGTGCGGTGGGCAAACCATGCCGCGCCGCGGGGCAGGGAGACTTCGCGCCCGAAAAAGGTTTGCGGGCGACCGTTGCCGGTGAAGTCGCGGTCGCCCACGAGCGCCACGGCTTCCCCACGTTTGAGCGCCTTGATGACGCCAACGCCGGCATGGGCGAGCGGAATGACCTTCAGGCCGCGCTGCTCGCGGAAGTAATGGAAGATGCGTTCCAGCGATGGGGAGGAGACGGGCCGCACAACGGCATTGAGCGGAATGCCCAGCGAGGCAATGAAGGAGCCGCCCAGTTCCCAGTTGCCGTAGTGCGCGGTGAGAAAAATTGCGCCGCGTTTCTCCTGGCGAATACGCTCAATGTTCTCCAAGCCCTGAATGCTGATGGAGTCGCGGACTTCCTGTTCGGTGAGTTTGCGAAAGCGAATGAAATCGGCGAGATATTTGCCGAAGGCCTGAAAGGTTTTGCGGGTGCAGCCGGCCAGAATCTGCCGGGAGGGGATGATGCCCTGATGGGCGAAAATGATGCGGATGTGCTCGTGCACGGCGCGCGCACCGCGCCGGTTGAGGAAGTAGAACAAGTCACAGATGCGCAGCCCGATCCAGTAGGCGAGTTTCAGCGGCAGAAGCCGGATCAGGAAAGCCAGCGCGCGGTACAGCCAGTAGGTCATGGGGCGGGCGCAGCCTCGGGCGGGATGTGGGCGAGAACGGCGTTGGCGATGTCGCGGGCGGCGTCAGGCTTGCCGAGGGCGCGGGCGCGGGCAGCCATCATGTCCAGCAGCGTGGGGTTGGTCAGGAGCGAAGTCACCACGGCGGGCAAATCGCGGTCGCGATCGAGATGGATGGCCGCACCGTGACGCACCAGCATTTCCGTATTGCCGCGTTCCTGGCCGGGGAGGGGGCGGATGATGAGCATGGGAGTGCCCGCAACCATGGCCTCGGCAGAGGTGAGGCCGCCGGGCTTGCCGATCAGCAGGCTGGAATGGCGCATCATGGCCGCGACATTGCGCACATAGCCGCGAATACGCATCGGGTGCTTGAATTTGTGGCGGGCGCCCAGCAGTTGCTTGCGCAGGCGGCGGTTGGTGCCGGTGACGACATCAATGGTGAAGTCGCTGGTGGCCCGGTCGAGATGGCGGATGGTGGCGAACCGCGCGCCGAGCCCGCGCGATCCGCCCATGACCAGCACGCGGCGGCGGTCCAGCCGCGTGGGGCGTTTGCGGTCGGCGGGCTGGTCGGCTTGAATGGGAATGCCGAAGGTGTGGATGCGTTCGCCGGGAATGCCGAGAATCATCAGGCGCTGGACGGCGGTTTCGGTGGAAACCACGTAGCGGATGTGCTCGTTGGGCGGCACGAACCAGAAGCGGTGTGGTAGAAAATCGGTCACCACGCCCCACAGCGGAATGGGTTGGCCCTGCCGGCGGGCATAGGCGGAGAGCACGGCGAAAGGATGCGCCTGGGTGCAGACGATGGCATCGGGTTGGAAGGCATCCATCAGGATACGCAGTTTGAGGCTGTTGCCGCGTTGCACCAGTGGGCGGATCCACTTGGTGAGCCAATCGAACCAGAAGTTGTCGTAGAGGGCTTCCCACAATTCGGGAGTGCGGCGGATGGTGGACATATAGGCATATTGCACCAGCGCGCTCCACGTAGGGTGCGTGGTTTCGAGCAAATCAAGGCAGCGGATTTCCGCGTGGGGGCTCTGCTTGCGGATTTCGGCTTCGATGGCGCGCGCGGCGGCATGATGGCCGCTGTTGCGCACGAGATAGCAAATCAAGATGCGCGGCGGGGGGCGACTCATGAGACCTTTCCGCGGGCGACCAATTCGCCGGCGTGATACGAGGAGCGCACCTGCGGCCCGGCCGCCACGGCCACAAAGCCCAACGCCAGCGCCTGTTCGTGCAGGGCGGCGAATTCCTCGGGCGGCACAAACCGCGCCACGGGATGATGGGCCGCGGAAGGCGCGAGGTATTGCCCGAGCGTCAACAACGTGACGCCCGCAGCGCGCAAATCATGGAGCGCGGCCATGAGTTCCTCGCGTGTTTCGCCCATGCCCAGCATGAGGCCGGATTTGACGCGCGCGCCGGCTTGTGCGGCGTAGCGCAACACGCCGAGCGACCGCGCGTAATCGGCTTGCGGCCGCACGGTCGGTTGCAGACGGGCGACGGTTTCCAGATTATGGTTGAGAATGTCCGGCTGGGCGGCCAAGACGATGTCCAGCGCGGTGGTGTCGCCTTGCAAATCGGGAATGAGCACCTCAACCTCCACGCCGGGGATGCGCGCGCGCAGCGCGTGGATGGTGGCGGCAAAATGCGCCGCGCCGCCATCGGGCAGGTCATCGCGCGTGACGGAAGTGACCACCACATATCGCAGGCCCATGCCGGCCGCCGCTTCGGCAAGGCGCTGTGGCTCGCCGGGGTCCGGCGGCGGCAACACCGCACCGTGGGGGATGGCGCAAAAACCGCAATCGCGCGTGCAAGTGTCACCCAGAATGAGGAACGCAGCGGCGGCATCGTGCCAGCACGCGGCGCGGTTCGGGCACTTGGCGCCCTCGCACACGGTGTGCAGGCCGTGCTGGCCCAACAGTTGTTTCACGCGGCTCCCCGTAGTGCCGGGCAGCAGGGGGCGGCGAAACCAGTTGGGCAGGCGCGCCGGCATGGTGTTGCTCAGTTGAGCTCGTGCGAGAGCAAGCCGGTGCGCAGCTTGGGCTCAAACCATGTGCTCTTGGGCGGCATGATTTGGCCGGCATCGGCGATGGCCATGAGCTGATCCACCGTGGTCGGATACATCGAGAACGCCACGGCGTAGCCTTTTTGGTCCACTAGGCGCACCAACTCCTGCGGGCCACGAATACCGCCAATGAACGAAATGCGCTGACTGGTACGCGGGTCATCAATGCCCAGCAGCGGCTTGAGCACGCGGTTTTGCAGCGTGCTGACATCCAGCCGGTCCACCGGGTTGTCCGCGGTGACGGCCGGCCACGAGAGGCCATACCATTTGCCCCCCAGATACATGCTGATCTGACAAGGATTTTGCGGGCTGGGATTGGGATTTTCGGTGACGGTGAACAGCTCCTTGATTTTCGCCAGGAACGCATCCGATGCCAGGCCGTTGAGGTCCTTGACCGCGCGGTTATACGGCAGGATTTGCAGCGCGGAGCCGGGGAACAAAACAGCGAGGAACCAGTTGTATTCTTCGGCGCCGGTGTGTTGCGGGTTGGCTGCACGACGTTCGGTGCCCACGCGCACGGCGGAGGCGCTGCGGTGGTGGCCATCGGCGATGTAGCTGATGGGAACCTGCTCGGCGAACAGTTTCACGATGGGCGCGGGGTCGGCCACAGGCCACACGCGGTGCCGCACGTTGAGCTCATCCACAAAATCATACAGCGGGGCGGTGCGTTCGGGAATGGGCGCGAGCGCGTCGCGGATGGCCGGCACATCGCGATAGGCAATGAACACCGGGCCGATGTTGGCGTTGAGCACCGCGGTGTGCTTGGTGCGGTCGTCTTCCTTGTCCTTGCGCGTGAATTCGTGCTTTTTGATGACGTCCTGCACGTAATCATCAATGTGCGCGCAGCAGACCAAGCCCGTTTGGGTGTGCGAACCCATGGTCTGGGCATAGAGATACATCAGCGGGCGGTCTTCCCGCACCAACCAGCCCTGCTTGGCAAAGTTGGCAAAATTTTCCGCGGCCTTGGCATAGACTTCTTCGGCGTAGAGGTTGGTGCCGGCGGGCAAATCAATCTCCGAGTGGTTGATGTGCAGAAACGACATCGGATTATCCTTGGCCAGCGCGGCGGCTTCGGCCGTGTCCAATGTGTCGTACGGCGGCGCGGCCACTTGGCCAACAATGTCGGGGCGGGGGCGGAGAGCGGCAAATGGATGAATACGCATGGGATACCTCTTTTTCCGGTTTGACCTGTTATCTGAATGGGCTGACTATCCTAATGAATATGACCGCGACAAAGCAAGATGAAGCACAGCCGGGCCCCGGCTTGCGGGTACGGCTGAAACCCGGCCGCGAAAAACCGATTTTGCGCGGCAGCGCGTGGGTCTTTTCCGGCGCGCTGGATGAAGTGGACGGTGCCGCACCGGCCGGAGCCCCGGCTGACGTTTTTGATTACGCCGGCGATTGGCTCGGGCGCGGCTTGTGGCACCCCACCGCCGACTTGTCCGTGCGCCTGCTCACCCGCGATCCGCACAAGGAAGTGAACGAGGCCTTTTTCCGGCGGCAAATCCGCCAGTCCGTGCAACGGCGAAACCGGTTGTTCGGCCCGCCGGAATCGTGGCAACAAACCAACGCGTTCCGGTTGGTTTTCTCGGAAGCCGATGGCCTCTCCGGGCTGATTGCCGATCAATATGCCGGCACGGTGGTGCTGCAAGTGGGCAGCAAGGTGTGGGAACCGTGGCTAGCCGTGGTTCGTGACGAGTTGCTCGCAGCGACCGGCGCGAGCGGGGTGGTTATGCGCACGGATGCCGATGCCGTCAAACGCGAGGGCCTGCCGGAAACACTTGGCGGCGATGCCGCGCCCGAAAGCGTGCGCATCCGTGAAAATGGGCTGACGTTTGAAGTCGCGCTGGCCGGCCAAAAAACGGGATTCTATCTCGACCAGCGCGACAACCGCCGCAAGGTGGCGGCCTATGCCCGCGACCGCGATGTGCTGAGCGCCTATTGCTACACCGGCGCATTCGAAGTGCTGGCGGCCCATGCCGGCGCCAGGAGCATCCGCGGCTGGGATTCATCCGCGCCGGCGCTCGCGCAGGCCCGACGGCATCATGAACTCAACCCGCACCCGGTTCCTGTGGCGTATGAAGAAGCGGATGTGCCGCAGCGCCTGCGCCTCGCGCGCGATCAGCGCGAAAGCTGGGATTTGATCATTCTGGACCCGCCCCGCCTGGTTACCCGCCGCGAGGGCCTCGACAAAGGACTGCGCGCCTACAAAGACATCAACCTGCTGGCGATCAAGCTGCTGCGGCCGGGCGGGATTTTGGCCACTTTCTCCTGCTCAGGCCTGGTGGACATGGCAGAATTTCGCAAAGCAGTGGGCTGGGCCGCACAGGATGCCGCCCGCGCGGTTCGGATTGTGGAATGCCTTGGCCAACCCGCGGATCACCCTGTGCCAGTGGAGATGCCCGAGTGCGAATATCTGAAGGGGCTGGTGTGCGTGGTGGATTGAGCATCTTGCTGCTCACCACGCTGGGCTGGACGGGTTGCGGCGGGCCGCGCCATGCGCCGGCCGATGCCACCGCGCAACGCGTGGTTTGCGCAAGTCCGGCGGTGGCGGAAATTGTCTTTGCACTCGGCGTCGGCGAGCGCGTCGTGGGGGTGAGCGATTTTTCCGACTGGCCGCCAGAAGCCAAAGCCAAGCCGCGCATTGGCGGCGCGCTGGTGCCAAACCGCGAGGTGATTTTGGCGCTCCAGCCCAATTTGATTTTGGCCCAAGGCCGGGCCGAAATTTTGCACCGTTTTGCAACGGCGCAAGGAATTCATTTTGCGGCATGGCCGCTGGATACGCTCGCCGATCTACGCGCCATGATCCGCGGCATTGCGACAACGCTGGGCGAGGATGAACATGGGCGCCAGCTTGTGGCGCGGTTGGATGCTGATTTTGCCGCGCTGGCACCGGAGCGGATGACGCCGGTGTTTATCGCGTTGAGCCACGCCCCCGGTGAGTTGGCGGGACTGATGACTGCCGGCCCCCATACGTTTTTGAGCGAGTTGGTCGAGCTGGCCGGCGGACAAAATATCTTTGCGGATGTCACTGCCAGTTGGCCGCACATTTCGCAGGAAACCTTGGTGCGCCGCCGGCCGGAGCTTATTTTGGATTTCCAGCCGACCCAATTAAGCGACGCACAACGGACGGCCTTGTTGGCCGATTGGGGCAAGCTCGGCTTTTCCCCGGAACAGGTGCGGATTCTGGAGGAAGACTATCTGCTCAAGCCAGGCCCGAGGGCTCCCGTGGCGGCGGGCATCATCGCGGCAGCGCTTCAGCCGTTGACGTCGGGGATGGGCCAGAGAAACGCGCCCGTCTCGCGATAGTGTAAAAATGCGCGCAGCGATTGCTCGGATTTGCGCTCAACGGCTTCGGCCGTGTTGAAGGCGTTGTGCGGCGTCAGGATGACTTCCGGGCGCTGGTGCAACCGCAGCAACGCCTGATTGTCGGCGGTAAACATGCCCGGATTGTTTGCGCGGAGCGCTGGCGCCAACGTGGCTTCCTCATTGAAAACATCCAGCGCCACGCCTGAGAGCAGGCCGTCGTTGAGCGCGGCTTCCAACACTGTCGCAGGCGTGAATTCACCGCGCGCGATATTGACCAAGATGGGGCGGCGCGGTGCCTGCGCCAGCACCACGCGCGTGAAATATCTATGATTGGCGGGGGTCAGATTCATCGCGCACACAATGATGTCCGCCGCCGCAAGCGCATCGGCGGGTGAATAATAAGTCACGTCGGCATGACGTTGCACGGGATCCACGCCACGCACGGTCATTCCCAACGCGGTGGCGATGCGCCAGATTTCATAGCCGATGTTGCCCACACCAAACAGCGCGATGGTTTTGCCTTGGCTTTCCCAGCCGGTCAGGCTGTCGCGGTGGAATGTGGCAAATTGCGCGACTTGCCGCGGCAGATGCCGAAGCAGTGCGGTCCATAGGAGCATGGCCTGTTCCGCAACCGCACGCGCGCAGTAGAGCGGCAGATAGCCCAGTTGTGGGCAACTTTCTCCAGCGGCAGCGCGATAGACCGTCAAATGGTCATAGCCGGTGGAGCGTGACAGTATTCCGCGGAGTTGTGCAGCCCAGTCCAACGGCAAAACAGATTGGGTGCGCACGCTGATGACTGGCGCGGGCGGTGCGGTGTGGCCGGCTTCTTGGATGGTCAATGGCGTGTGCCCCACGCGTACGCTGGCAGCCGCCGCGTAATGCCGGAGACGCTCCGCTTCCTCCGCGAACGCTTCGTAGAAAAATAGTTCGCAGACGCCGGATGATGCGGCGGTCATGTTAAGGGAGGGAAACCGGACGATCCGCCGCCGGCGAAATTGCCGGACGCAGTTGTTCCAACGTTAGATCCGGCTGGCCAACCGCAGCTTCTGGCTCCGCAGCGGGAGGCGCCTCCGCAGCAGTCGGAGCGGGTTCCGGCGCAGCCGCTGGCTCGCGCTTGGCTTTCTTGGCCGGCTTATCCGCCTTGTCGGTTTTCGCCGGTTTATCCGCTTGGGGTTTGGCTTTTTCCGCTGGCTTTTCCGCTGCTTTTTCCGGCTTGGCTGCCGGCTGCGTAGGCTGGTCCTTAGCCGGTTGTTCTTTCACAACAGGTGGTGCAACCAGTGGCGAGGGTTTGGGCTCCGCCTTGGCCGGCTCCACTTTTTTCGGTGCATCTTTGACGGGTTCCACTTTCGCGGGTTTGGCGGATCGGGCCGGCTCAGTCACCACGCTGGGCACAGGCGCTTTGACTTTGGGCGCGCGGGCTTGTCCGTGCGAGAAGTAGAAGCCCAACCCGACCACCGCCACAAAGAAAAAGACGACCAGCAGCGTCATCCGGCGCTCGGAGCGACGCATGACTTCGCGGAGAAGTTGTTCGGATTCGCGCGAGCGGTGAATCAAATCGGTGATCGTTCGCGAGGACGCGCGCTGCGATTCGTCCATCGAGGCCAGCGTATTGTTGAGATTGCCCATGCTCTCGGTAAGCCGCCGGTTGTTTTCCATCCCGCTTTCCAACTGCTGCTTGAACATGGTCATCACTTCGTGCTGGCGGTCCATGGCGCCGGGAACTTTCTCCAGCATGGTCAGCACGGACGTTTGCACCACTTCCTGGCGATCAAGATGCGCGCGGATGGCACGAATCAAGTCCACCATTTCCAGGTAACCGTTTTGCATGGCCACAGCCTGCTGCTTTTTCCGCGACGTGAACAAGCGGCGGAAAAATCCGGGTTTCTTTTGAGGTATAGGTGGCGGAACGGATAGCGCGCCGGCAGGCTCCGGGGGCAGGACATCGGGGGTATCGGGGGTCGGGTCAGTCATGGTGATGCTCCTCCGCAAGAATAGTTCACGCTCGATATGGTATGCTGGATTTGCCGCCGCCCGCAATCCAAAAGAGGAGGAGGCGCGGGCCGCGCGGATGCGGTCATTTGCCGAACGTCAGCCAAGCGCGGCGTTCCGCGGGCGGAAACTTTTCGATGGCATAGCGCAGCATGGTGCGCGGCATTCGGGGCGCAAAGCGTTGCAGAAAATCGCGCAAGGCGGCGGGGTCGCGCTTGCCGGCTTCGCGCAGCATCCAGCCTGCGGCTTTGTGCAGTAAATCTTCGTGATCGTTCAGCAAGCGTTCCGCCAGCCAAAATGTATTGCGCAAATCGCCCTGCCGGATGTGCGTATAGGTGGCCACGATGGCAATCCGTCGCTCCCACATATTCGTGGAGCGAGCCAAGCGCGCCAGCACCTGCCGCCCGCCACCTGCGGGCAGATGCACGCCCACGATATTCGGCGCGCTCAAATCCACCAAATCCCAATTGTTGATGCGACGGGCGTGCGCCAAATAAAAATTAAAAATCGCTACACGCGCGGCGGGCGTTGCCTTGGCGTAATCGCGGGCCAACGCAATGGCCGCAAAAAATCGTGCTTCGTGCACAGGATGGGCGAGCAACTCAGCGGCAACGGGCAACGGTATCGGGCCGTAGCGCCCCAGAATCGCGCGGGTTTGCGGAACTTTCAGACCCCAGAATTGATCGCCCGCCCCGTACTCCCCCGGACCCGTCCGAAAAAATCGGCGCAGGTGTTTGGCCTGCGCCGGATTTTTTTGTTGGGCCAGATCGCGGAGAATGTTCCGTACCGTTGGGATTACGGCCGGAGATGCTCCGCGTGCGGCCATGCTTTACGGCCAGGTGATCATCACCACGCGGCTGCGTTCCTGCACATTGCGCTGTTTGTGGCGAGCCAGTCCGCTGACCATGATTCCGATCCGCTCCCCACTCTTGGGCGCCCAACTGCCGTTCAGTGGGGCCACCTTGACGTGGTCGCCGCGCACCGTGTAGGTGGGCTTGGCGGTTTGACCGAAGCGAAGCCACTCGAATGTCGCCGCATACCATTGACCATCTTTCTTGGCGAACACCCACGGGTTGGCGTTCACACCATCCACGGCCGGCCACGAGCGAGACTTGCTATACGGGAAGTTAACCTTGCCGCCGCTGACGCTGACGCTGATGTCCGCCGTGACGGGCCAGCGCGAAACGTCGGTGTGCAGCCACTTGATCGGCGTATCAATTTCCGAAGGGAATCCTTCGTTCGATGTCGTGCCGCCGTCGGGCGTAGTGGATGTGGAGCCCGTGCTGCCGCCGTCGGAAGGCGAATTGGTTTGCGTCTGGCTGTTGGTATTGCCCTGCTCAGCAGGCGGAGTTTCCGGCTCCGGCGTCGGTTCCGGAATCCCCTGCAATTCGTTCAAAGTCACCGTGCCTTGATTATCCATTGTGCCGGTTTCGCAGCCCGTCAGCAAAGCGGTAGCCAGCAGCGCGATCCAGGCGGTCTTCAATATCATTTCAATCCGTCGCATCGAAATCTCTCCTATCCTTTGTTGATGGTTTGCCCGTAGGTACTAAAGGGCACCGATGATGACAACCTAAATCGCACCAAGTTTTTTGCGCCGCAACGGGGCACAGCGAAAAGCGACTCCATTGATTCAATCAAAGAGGGGAGTCAGCCGTTGCGGATCGCGCAAATCGGCCTCGAAGAGGCGGCTCAATTCCCGCCAAACAGGGCCGGGTTGACCATCGCCGACTGGCCGGCCGTCAAACTGCGTGACGGCCGTCACATTCGGCGTGGTGCCGAACACCAGCATCTCGGCGGCATCCGCCAACTGGGCGCGCGGCACATCGGCTTCTTCCACGCCGGCCAGGATTCCGGCAGGCACCAATTCGCGACGCGCCAGTTCCAGCACCCGCGCCATGGTGGTGCCCTGCAAGATATGATCCGGCTTGGGCACCCGCAGCACACGCTCGCGAGTGACGATGCCAAAGTTTTCAGTGGGCAGCTCGGTCATGTTGCCGTTGGCATCGAACCCCAGCATGAAATCCACACCGGCATCCACCGCCTGTTTTTTCATCAGGACGTTGGGCAAATAATTCACGCTTTTGACCTGCGCAAAAAACATTCCCTTGGGCGGCACGCTGCTCACCCCCACGCTGGCGCCCGCCGGGTGCGCCGTCATGAATGGAGGGGGCAGGCGGATCGCCAGAATCATCAGCAACGGTTCCGGACATTCGTACGGATTCGCGGTGTGCCCGCCGGGGCCGCGCGACACCAAAATCCGCACCAACGCGTCGCGGTGCCCGCCCGCGCGCAGCACCTCGCCGGTCAGCCGGGTGATTTCCGCACGGCTCCACCGCAGATGAAGACCGATGGCGCGGCAGCCATTTTCCAAGCGCGCGAGATGCGCATCCAAATTATAGATCGCCCCGTCCACACATTTGAATGTCTCGAACAGACCGTCGCCGCGGTGCACCATGTGGTCATCCACCGGCACCACCATCAGGTTGGGGTCCGTGGTGATGGCATTCCACCAACTTGAATACATGGCGTAGTAGCCCGCGTGGTAGGCCGGCCGGTTACGCGCGCAAAAATCTGCGAAGTCCTGCACCGTGAAATGGGATGGAGTGGTCATGAAACTCTTTCGGTTTATTTCCGTTTGTGGGCGGGCGGCAGGCCCAGTTCTTCGCGATATTTCGCCACGGTGCGCCGCGCAACCTGCAACCCTTGTGCACCCAATGCGTCCGCGATGGCCTGATCGGAAAGCGGCTTGCGGATATCTTCGCGCGCGATGAGCCGCCGGACAGCCTCCCGCACCGCCACCGTGGACACCGCGCCACCGTCGGCTGTTTTCAGGCTCGGGGTGAAAAAGAATTTCAACTCGAACACCCCTTGCGGAGTGCGCACGTATTTGCCGGACACCGCGCGCCCAACGGTGGTCTCGTGCAAGCCGAGTTTGGCTGCCAGCGCGCCCATGGTCAGCGGCTTCAGCTTGGAAATGCCGTGCGCAAAAAATTCCTGCTGTGCCGCGGCGATTTCCTCCGCGATGCGCCGGATGGTTTGCCGGCGTTGATGCAGGCTATCCAGCACAAATTGTCCATCGCGCAATTTTTCCTGCAAAAACTTTTTGGCATCGGCCGCCGTGGTGGGGTCTTGCAACATCTCGGTGTATTCGCCGCTCAAATGCAGCCGTGGCAAACCATCACGCAACATATCCACCGCGTACCCGCCTTCGGGCGTAGGGCGAATTTCCACCTCCGGGGTAACATACACCGGTGGCGGAGCGGAAAACTTAACGCCCGGCTTGGGATCCAAAGCCAGCACCGTTTGCATGGCCGCGGCGGTGTCGGCCTCCGCCCAACCGCCCGCCTTGGCCAGCTCGGCGGCGCTTTGTGTGCGCAGCTCGGCCAAATGTGAAACAACCAATTGCCCCGGCAACGAGTCCGGCGCATGGCCGGTGCGGCGTAGTTGTAGCAACAAGCATTCCTGGAGCGAACGTGCGGCCACGCCGGGCGGATCAAATTCCTGCACGATGGCCAACGCTGCCAACACATCGTCTGGCGTAACCGCTGCTTCGCGCGCAATCTCCGCTACATCCGCCGCCAACCAGCCGTTTTCATCCACGTTGCCGATGATGTATTCCCCGGCTTTCTTTTGCGCGGCGGACATGCCCGCTTCGTTCAGTTGGTCCATCAAATGCGCGTGCAGCGAGGGTGGCGCCGTGATGGAATCCAAAAAATATTGGCGTTTTTGTTCAGCCTCTGGCGAGGGTGCCGGCGGGCCCGGCAGGCCGTCCGTTGGCCGCTCGGCCAGCATTCGTTCCAGCGCGTCTATTTCGCGGGCGTAGTCATCGGAATCAAAATCGTTTTCCTGATCCACATCGTCATACGCGGCCGCAGTCAATGGCTCCGGTGCAGCCAGCGGCAGCTCATCGCCGCCCAATTTTTCCTCCAAAACCGGGTTTTGCTCCAGCTCGGCGCGCACCAGCTCATGCAGCTCCGGCAGCGGCGACTGCAAAAAACGCAGCGATTGAATCATCCGCGGCGCCATTTTCATTTCCTGGCGCTGCTTCTGCTGTTGGTGCAAACCCTGTTTCATGATCCCCGCCAGTGTAGCGCAATCCCGTCGCCGGGCAAAACGCAATCCGCACGCTGCGAGCTACGCGCGGGCACCCCTTTAAGACGCTTTATCCGATGGCGGTTCGCAACGCCGTCCCGTCGCCAGCACGGCATCAATCCGCTGGCGCAGCGTCGCGGCATCCACCCGTTCCTCCAGTGTACGCGCTAAAACGCCGAAACCGCGAAAGCCCCGCAAATAGCGCACCAAATGTGGACGCATCACCAGGCAAGCTGTCAACTCCGCTCCCAACCGCAGTTGACGCGACCCGCGCCGCGCCATCATGGCTAGTTCCCGATCCAGGTGGGTAAAAATCATCCCGCGCACTTCTTCCACGCTGGGCACGCTCGATGATCGCCCGGCGGCCAACTCGCGAATATCATGGAACAGCCACGGATTCCCCAGCGCCGCGCGGCCGATCATGGCGCCATCCACCCCAGTTTCCCGAATCATGTGGAAAACATCTGTCGCCGTTTGAATGCCGCCGTTGCCCAACACGGGAATACGCCGTGCTCGTTTGACCTCCGCCAGCAGCGGCCAATTGACCGGCCCCGAGTGGCGTACGCTTGCCACCCGCCCATGCAAAAAAATGGCTGCCGCGCCGGCCTCTTCCACTCCTGCCGTGGTTTCCATCACATTGATGGTGTCCGCGCTCCAGCCGATGCGGGTTTTGACGGTCACTGGCATTTTCCCACCCACGGCACCGCAAACTTGCCGTACAATTTCAAACAGCCGCGCCGGGTCGCGCATCAACCCCGCGCCATCGCCCCGGTTACGGATCTTCGGCATCGGGCAACCCGCATTGATGTCCAAAAAAGCAAATTCGTTGAGTTCCGCCACCGTTGCTGCCGCCGCCGCCATGGCCCCCGGGTCCGAGCCATAAATCTGCGCGCCGATGGGCTGCTCATCACCAAAGCGGTCCAGATAGTGCTTTGTCCGCGCATGATGCCGAATCAGGCCCTGCGCGCTCACCATTTCGGTCACCACCGCGCCACAGCCCTGCTCCAGACAAAGCGACCGGAACGCTCCCCCCGTATAACCGGCCATTGGTGCGAGCACTACCGGCCACTCCAACCGGAACGAACCCATCTGAACAGCCTGTAAGGGAAACCCAATCATGTCCGGCACTCTACGCACTTTTCACCGCAATGGGAAAAAATATTCGCCGGCCCCCTGCCGGCCGCAATGGGAGCCATACAGAGGAAAAAAGCAGCTCGATTTGACATATAATAAAAAGTGAAATATGCCCCCAGAAAACGGCTATTTTTATATATACATAATAATTTATAACTGATTGTTTACAAAATGGTTATAATATTTTCATCTCTAATCAATTTCACTTATAATTATAAGTGAAATCAGGGTTGATTTATTAAGGTTTTAAAGGTGTAGCGAAAAGAGGCGGTTTTTTGCCGTATTAGGCAGGAAAATCAGCGCCACTTATGGAGCAGGTCGTCGAAAAGGCCGGAAGACTGGGCGCGCTGGTGGTCGGCCCAAGCTTCCATTTCGGCGACGCGAGCTTCGGCGGTGGCGGCTTGGTGAATGAAATAGGCGATGAGCAGGAGCGTGATGCGAATGCTGTCGCCATGGAACAGTGGCCAAATGGCCCAAATGGCGAAAAGCCAAGCAAACGCCCGGCCGACTTTGGCGGCGAGTTGCGTGGCGGCCAGCCGGCCCAGTCGCGGCACAAGGGCTGCGCGAAAAACCCGACCGCCATCCATCGGGAAAGAAGGAATCAAGTTGAACAGCACCAGCATGAAATTGATGCGGCCCAACGCATCAATCATTACGGCCAGCAGAGGATTGAATGGGTACACCCACGGGGCACCAAACCAACCAAGCCCCCCTAGCGCCAGACTGACAGCCGGGCCGGCTAGCGCTGTTTGGATTTCATCCATCGGGCGGCGGGGCATCTGGCTCAAACGGGCCATGCCGCCAATGGGCAAGAGCAGGATTTCCAAAATGTGCGCGCCTTTGGCGCGGGCCACCAATGAATGGCCAACTTCGTGCAACACGACGCTACCGAAGAGCCCGACGGCACCAATCGCGCCATACCAAAGGCCAATCAGACCATCCACCGGCATGAATGAAAAGGCAAAGAACGGCAGGAAAATCAGCAGGGTAATGTGTACCCGAACTGGAATGCCAAACACGTGGCCGATGGAATAGGATGAGGACATAGCGAACAGGCCCACCATAACACAGGGCCGGCACAAAGGGGAGCCACTTACGTAAAGTTGCTCCCCTTGGCTCGCGCGAGGTGAATTGACAAAGTAACTGCGCCCCCAAGGGGAGGGAAGGGGCGCAGTTAGTCTGCCAAGGCCTGAGGGCGCGGTTAGTCTGCCCGTCGAGGGCGATCTTTTTCTTCCCTCCCCCTCCCCCGGGGGAGGGGCGCATTTAGTCTGCCATTTTTCGGCTTTGCGGCTTCATTTGTACTGCCATTGCAATTCCGCATGGCACACAAAAAGGAAACGATACCATGAAGAACAAGCATCTCACTGACCTCGAACGCCTGGAGATCGAACACGCTCTCCGGCAGGGCATGTCGCTTAAGCGAATCGCCAAGCAAATCGGCAAGCACCATTCGACCCTCGCACGAGAGATCCTCGCCAGACGCACCGCCAGCAACAAAGGTGCGTATGGACGGATCACCAACCGCTGCATCCTGCGTGCAGACTGCAATCGCCACCAGCTGTGCATGGACAAGCCGGATTGTCTCCGGTGTTGCGCGACCTGTTCGCGTTGCAACAGCGTCTGCCCGGACTACCGGGAGGATATCTGCGCCAAGCTCCTCCGGACACCCTATGTGTGCAACGGCTGCAATGACGAGCCGCGCTGCGTCCTACGCAAGCAGTACTACCTGGGCAGGCCCGCGCATCGCCAATATCGCGATGTTCTGGTCCAGACCAGGAGCGGAGCGAACATCACGGAAGATGAACTCCTCGCCCTTGACGCGCTGATCAGCCCGCTCATCAAGAAGGGCCAATCCATCCACCATGTCCTCGCCAACAACCCCGACCGCTTCGACCTCAACGAGAAGACCGTCTATCGCTACGTCGCCGGCGGCCTGCTGGCCGCTAAAAACGGGGATATGCCGCGCGTCTGTATGCTCAAGCCCCGAACCCGAAAACCGGTCGAACACAAGATCGACACCCAGTGCCGGATCGGGCGCACCTATGCCGACTATCTCGCGTTCGTCGCCGCCAATCCGGACCTGGCCACAGTCGAGATGGACACCGTCATCGGGCGCCGCGGCGGCAAGGTTCTGCTCACCTTGATGTTCGTCCGCTGCGGCTTCATGCTGGCCTTCCTCCGGGAGCGCAACGACTCGCAGTCGGTCATCGACATCTTCTCCCGCCTCTGGACGCTGGCCGGTGCCGACCTCTGCCGACGCCTCTTCCCCGTTTTGCTCACCGATAACGGCTCCGAGTTCTCCAATCCCAAAGCTCTCGAACGGGACCCCGCCGGCGATCTGCGTACGCGCGTCTTCTACTGCGATCCACGCGCCACCAACCAGAAGGCCCGCATCGAGCGCAACCATGAGTTCATTCGGATGGTCCTGCCGAAAGGGTCATCCTTCGATCACCTGACACAGACCGATGTCAACAAGCTCATGAGCCACATCAACAGCTACTCGAGGCCGGCTCTCCAAGACAAATCCCCCTACGACCTCTTCGCTTTCATTCATGGAACCGACCTGCTCGATCAACTCGGCATCCGTCGCATTCCCGCCAACGAAATCTTTCTCAAACCCAGGCTGATCCCATAGACTGACGACGCGCGCAGAACACAGCTTACGCCACACATAGCCCCTGTGTGATGGCGCACCGACAGGGGGCGCGTTTTCCATGTCCGAAAAACGGGTCTACGCCGCCTCACGTACTTTTATACTCTTTTTCGGAAGCTCCAACGCCCAAAACCAGCCTCACAACCCTCAAAACGCCAGAATCTCATTTCGCAACGCCATGTTTCGGACAAACTTAATGCGCATCCGGCGCATTTACTCTGCCAAAGGCGCGTTTACTTTGTCCATTGACCTTGGCTCGCGCGATTACGGCGCTCTGGTCAGATTTTTATTCTTCGGCTTTGGCGGCGGCTTTTTCTTTGGCGGTTGGCTTGACGCCGGCTTCGGCATGCTTGGCGATGACCGCGTCACGGATTTTGGCGAAGAGCGCGGGGTCGTTACGCAGATTTTCGCGGGCGGCATCGCGGCCTTGGCCGATTTGCTGGCCATCGTAAGACAGCCATGTGCCGCGCTTGTCGAGCAGGCCCAGATCGTTGGCGGCATCAATGACCGCGCCTTCCTTGGAAATGCCCTCGGCATATAGAATGTCAAATTCCGCTTCAGTGAAGGGGGGGGCAACCTTGTTTTTCACCACTTTGACGCGGGTGCGATTGCCGACCACTTTGCCATCGCCAGCTTTGATGGCGGCAATGCGGCGGATATCAAGGCGGACGGATGAATAGAACTTGAGGGCACGGCCGCCGGGGGTGGTTTCGGGATTGCCGAACATCACGCCGATTTTTTCACGAATCTGGTTGGTGAAGATGCAGCAGGTTTTGGATTTGTCGAGAATGCCAGTCATCTTGCGCATGGCTTGGCTCATCAGGCGAGCTTGCAGGCCCACGTGGGAATCGCCGATCTGGCCTTCGAGTTCAGCGCGGGGGGCGAGGGCGGCCACAGAGTCCACCACAATGACATCCAGCGCGTTGGAGCGGATGAGCTGGTCGGCAATGGTCAGGGCCTCTTCGCCGGAGTCAGGTTGGGAGACGAGCAGATTGTCAATGTCCACGCCAATTTTTTGGGCGTAGTGCGGATCGAGGGCGTGTTCGGTGTCAATGAACGCGCACATGCCGCCATTTTTCTGGGCCTCGGCGATGATATGCAGGACGAGGGTGGTTTTGCCGGAAGATTCGGGGCCGAAAATTTCGATGATGCGTCCACGGGGAACACCACCGATCCCCAGCGCAATATCAAGTGTCAGCGCGCTGGTGGAAATGGCGGGAATGCGGGCAACTGCACCCTCGGTCCCCAAGCGCATGATGGCGCCCTCGCCGAACTCTTTTTGGATTTGGGCCAGCACCGCGCTAAGGGCGGGCGGCAGGTTGCTATTGGCATCTTTTTTGGCGGCGGCAGGGGTCTTGGGGGGCATGGGTTACTCCTATATCTGAACAATTGTTCATTAACCTATCATGGGGGCCAACGGCTGTCAACGGCGTATCCTTGGCACAAATAGCCGTACGGTTCAAGCACCCACAAAATACGGCAAATTGGCCGCGAACAGAACCGGCCGGAGGAGGCGGGGCTCAGCCGTAGTGGGTGGCAATCCACTTTTGATATTCGCCGGAGCGGACTTGGGCGCACCATTCGGTGTTTTGCAAATACCAATCCACGGTGCGGGCGAATCCGGTTTCCCAGGTTTCGGCCGGCTGCCAGCCGAGGTCGCGCTCAATTTTGGCGCAATCTATGGCGTAGCGGCGGTCGTGACCGGGGCGGTCTTTGACAAAGGTGATCAGGCTGCGGCGCGGCTGCCCGTTGGGGAGGGGGGGGGCCTTGGCATCCACGAGATCGCAAATTTTTTCCACCACGCGGAGATTGGGCAGTTCGTTGCGGCCACCGACATTATAGGTGGCGCCCGGCGCGGCGTGTTGCATCACCTGCCAGATGGCGGCGCAGTGATCGGTGACGAACAACCAATCGCGCACATTCATCCCATCGCCATAAACAGGGAGGGGTTTGCCTTCGCTGGCGTTAAGAATCATGAGCGGGATCAGTTTCTCGGGAAACTGGTACGGCCCGTAATTGTTGGAACAATTGGAGAGGGTGGTGGGGAGGCCATAGGTTTCGTGATAGGCGCGCACGAGGTGATCGCTGGCGGCCTTCGACGCGGAGTAGGGTGAGTTGGGCGCGTAGGGAGTTTCCTCGGTGAAGAAGCCGGCAGGGCCAAGGCTGCCGAACACTTCGTCGGTGGAGACGTGGTGGAAAAGTTTGATTTGGGCCGCGTGCTCGCGGGCGGCTTGCAGCAGGGTGTAGGTGCCGATGATGTTGGTGCGGACAAAATCATCGGGCGCGACGATCGAGCGGTCCACGTGGCTCTCGGCCGCAAAGTGGGCAATGGCATCCACCGCGTAGGTTTCAATGACCTCCTTCATGGCGGCGGCATCGCAAATGTCCGCCTTGCGAAACACGTAACGCTCGCCGACTGATTTTTCGAGATCCAGCAGCGAGAGCGGATTGCCGGCATAGGTCAGCTTGTCCACGTTGATGATGCGCCGCGGGCAATCCGGCTGCGTAAAAAGCCAACGGATGAAATTGACGCCGATAAATCCGGCGCCGCCGGTCACCAGCAAGTTCTCGAACCGGCGGGGCATGGTCACGCCCGGACCTCATTCAAGAGGGCTTCGCGGTAGCGCTGGACATATTCGCCAAGGTCCGCGCGCCAGTCCTGCATCCGGTTGAGACCCGCCTTTTTGAGGTTGGCGTTTTCCAGAATGGAGTTGGCGGGGCGGACGGTGGGGGTGGGGTAATCGGCGGTGGTGCAGGGGCGCACTTCGCAATCCACCTTCATCAGGGAGATGAATTCCTTGGCGAAGTCATACCACGAGCAGTGGCCTTCGCCCGAGGCATGGAACAGCCCGGTGGCGTCGGCTTCGATCACGGCCAGGATTTGCTCGGCGAGGCGGCGCGACCACGTCGGCGTGCCGAATTGGTCATTGACGATGCGCAGCCCGCGGCGCGGGTCGGTGACGGCGCGCCGCAAAATGGTTTTGAGGAAGTTATAGCCATGCGCGCCATAGAGCCAGGCGGTGCGCAGGATGGCGTGGCGCGGCGCACGCTCACGAATTTCGCGTTCGCCGGCGAGTTTGCTTTTGCCATACACGCTGACGGGGTGGGGCTGATCGCTCTCGAGATAGGGCTCGGGCACGGGGCGCGCGCCATCGAACACATAATCGGTGGAAACGTGCAGCAGGAAAATGTCGTAAGCCTTGGCGCGGGTGGCCAACAGGGCGGGACCTTCGCGGTTGACGTTCCAGGTTTTGGCCACGTCAGTTTCGGCGCGGTCCACGGCGGTATAAGCCGCGCAATTGACGATGACATCGGGCCGCCAGAGGCTGAGGATGCCATCCACGCTGGCGGCTTCCGTGATGTCCAAGTTGGGCAAGTCAAGGGCCAGCACTTCGTGGCCGGTGAAAACTTCACGGCAGTCCCAACCGAGTTGGCCCATGCCGCCGGTGACGAGAATTTTCATGTTGTTGCTCCTGTGGGAAGCCGCCGCCAGCGCGCGAGACATTCGGCGAGGCGCGGATCCAAAATGGTTCGGGCTTGATTGAGGATATAGAGGTGGATGCCCGGCACCCCGCCGGCCACCAGGCCCTCGATTTGCTCGGTGAGCCACGCGATGCCCGCGGCGCGCGCGTCATCGGCGCTACCCGCCGCCAACGCGGTGCGCAACGCCGCCGGGGCGGTGGCGCGGCTAAACGCCAGCGAGCGCTCCAATTGCGCCACAGACGACACCGGCATCAGGCCCGGCAAAATCGGCACAGTGATTCCAGCTTCACGGGCGGCGGCGACAAATTGGAAATAGACCGCATTATCATAGAAAAGCTGCGTGGTGATGAAATCCGCGCCGGCTTCCACTTTGGTTTTGAGATGGCGCAGATCGTCCACCAGTGAATCGGCTTCGGGATGGGTTTCCGGATAGCCCGCCACGCCGCAGCAGATGTCCGGGTGGCGCTCTTTGATCAGGGCCACCAGATCGGCGGCATAGGCCAGGCCATCGGGCGCAGGCTTGAACTCGGTTTCACCACGCGGGGGGTCGCCGCGCAAGGCCATGATGTTGCGAATGCCCGCGGCATGGATCCGATCCACCTGCGCGGCGAGGTCCGCGCGGGATGCGCCAACACACGTCAGATGCGCCACCACGGGCTGGAAGCCCATCCGTGCCAGCAGTTCCCAGGCAGCAAAAGAAAACTCGCGCGAGGAACCGCCCGCGCCATACGTGCAGGTGACAAAATCCGGTCGAACCGGCCGCATCCGCTCGATGGAGCCGCCAAGAATACCGAAACTGAGCGGATCCTTGGGCGGATAGAATTCCAGCGAAAGCGTCGGCTGGCGCCGCGCCGCCAAAATTTCCCGGATGGTCGGCCACGTCATAGTTCAGGCAGTATAGCAGACGCGTCCGGCGGGCGGCATCCATTTTTTTCGGCCAGCAAAAAGGTCAGGATTTCATGGGCAGCACGCAAGCCGGCGGTGGCCGTCACACAATGCAAACTGCCCAGTGGGGGGCGGAGCCTGCCGCGCACATAAAAATCGGCGGTGGGGAGCGCGGCGGCCGGGGGTGTCGGTTTTTCGGTGGAAAACACGCAGCGGATACCGGCGCTGCCGCCATGTTTGGCGAGGCGCTTGCGCAGCAAGCGCCCCAAGGGGCAGGTGTGCGAGGCCGCCAAATCGGCCGAGGTGATGCGGGCGGGCTCGCAACGTCGAGCCGCGCCGAGACAAGTGAGGATGAACGGCACTTGGGCGCGCCGCGCGGCCAATAGCAATTCGGTTTTGGGATGCAGCGAGTCAATGGCATCCAGCAGCACATCGCACGGCTGCTCGGCCAGCACGCGTGCAGCGGTGTCGGCATCCAGAAACAGAGGCAGCGGCGTGAGGTCGAGCCCCGGCTGAATATCCCGCAAAAAACGCGCAGCCACATGGACCTTGAGCTGCCCCAAGGTGGACTGCGCGGCAAAGGGATGCCGATTTAGATTGGTGGCGCGGAGTTCGTCAAAATCCACCAGCACCAGATGGCCCACGCCGGAGCGGGCGAGGGATTCCGCCGCCATGGCGCCCACCGCGCCCAAGCCGGCAACCATGACACGTGCCTGCGCCAGCCGCTCCAGTGCGTCCGTTCCCAACAGCAACTCCACACGCTCCAACGCTGAACTCATGGCGACGGCCCATCCATGCGGACACCCGAAATCAGTTGCCGACGTACCCGAACTTTTTCAACAGCCAATAATTGCGCGACCAGTTGGGCTCCACCTTGACCCAAAGCTCCAGCTTGTGCGGTTTGCCGTAGATTTCAGCCAGCGCTTTCTGGGCGGCGTGGCGAATATCGCGAATCATTTTGGCGCGTGCGCCGATGACAATCGGGCGTTGCGAGGATTTCTCGACATAGATGGTGGCCTGCACGGTCACGCCCTCATCGGTTTCCGCCAGATGATCCACGGCCACGGCGATGGCGTGTGGCAATTCGGCTTTGAGCCGCAAGTTGATTTGTGCCCGGATGACATCGGCAATGAAAAAAGGCCCCGGATCATCCGTGAGCATATCGGTGGGAAACAGCGGTTCGGCGGCGGGCATTTTTTCGCGCAGGGCGGCCAGCAACGCGGGCAAGCCGGCACCCGTGTGCGCGGAAACCTCAAACCAGGTGACCGGCGGCGGATTATAGGCCGGATCACGGGCTTGCTGGGCCGTGATGGTTTCCGCCCACGCGGCTTCATGCTCCGCCCGATTCAAGCCCAAGTCCGTTTTGTTCAGCGCCATGAAAAGCGGCGACATTTCGGTGGCCAGTTTTTTCATCCAGCCGCGGTCTTCCTCTTGCGGCGGGCGGGAAGCATCCAGTAGCAGCAAGATGACATCTGCGCCGGTCACCAACCCACGCGCCGTGCGGTTGAGCAGCGAACCCAGCGTGTGTGTGGCCTTCCGGATGCCGGGAGTGTCGAGAAATACGATTTGGAGGCCATCCTCATTATGAATGGCGCGGATGGGGCGGCGCGTGGTTTGCGCCACGGGCGACACCACGGAGACGTTTTCGCCAATGAGCGCGTTCAGCAGCGATGATTTGCCAGTGTTGGCGCGGCCGACAATGGCCACCAGCCCGGCCCGGAAAGGGGAGGTATTCATGCGGTTGGCCGTAAATAGCTGGACAGGTCCACCACGTCGCCGTTGGCAGGGAGTTCCACCGTGGTGTGGGGCAGGCGCCCGACGCGCTCGGCCAAGGCCGCGCGCTGCGATGGTTCGCCATGGACCAGAAAGACGTGCTTGGGCTTGGCGCCGCGGATATAGCGCAACAACTCCAGCCGGTCAGCATGCGCGCTGAAGGCATTGAGCGTTTGCACCTCGGCCTTGACATCGAATTCATCGCCGAAGACACGCACGCGCTTTTCGCCATTCTGAATACGCCGGCCGAGTGTGTTCAACGCCTGGTAGCCCACCAGCAGGATCAGGTTGCGCTCGTTTTCGATGCCGTGCTTGAGATGGTGGAGTATGCGGCCATGTTCGCACATGCCAGAGGCAGCCAGCACAATGGCCGGCTGCGCGGAGGATGTGATGGCTTTGGATTCATCCACCGACTGCGTGAAGGTGAGCCACGGCGGACTGACGATGGAGCCCAGATGGTTGCGCAGCGCTTGCGATTCGTTGTCGAGATAGGCCACGTGTTTTTCAAACACGCCGGAAATGGCGTGGGCCATCGGGCTGTCCACATACACCGGCACTTCCGGAATGAGACCGCGCTCGCGCAGTTGAATCAGGTGATAGATGATCTCTTGCGACCGGCCCAACGCGAAGGTCGGAATGAGCACTTTGCCGCCGCGGGCCAACGCCCGCACGATGCTCTCACGCAGGGCCTCGTGGGCATTGAGCGCGTTGTCGTGGAGCCGGTCGCCATACGTGCTCTCGCAAATCAGGATGTCAATGTCACGGAGCTGCACGGGATCGTTCAACAGCGGCAGGTTGCGACGGCCCAAATCAAACGCCAGCGCAATGCGCAGGAAATCACCGCCGTTGTAGGGGATCTGAATCAGGGTCAGCGCCGCGCCCAAAATGTGGCCGGCATCCACGTGGGTGACGACAATATCCCCGGGCAGGCGCAGGTGGTCGTCGTACTCGTGGGGGCGAATCAGTTTGAGCGCGGCTTCCGCATCTTCCATGGTGTAGAGCGGCACAATCGGCGGCAGGCCCCGGCGGTTGGTTTTCTGGTTTAGGTAAGCGGCATCCGCTTCCTGAATGTGGGCGGAGTCGCGCAGCATGATCGGCAACAAGTCCGCCGTGGCCGAGGTGGCGTGGATGTCGCGTCGGTAGCCCGCTTTGACCAGCGTGGGGATGTTGCCGCAGTGGTCAATGTGCGCGTGGGAAAGCACCATGGCCTCCACATGTTCGGGATCGAAGCACAGGGTCTGGTTGAACTCCGCCGATTCCTTGCGCCGGCCTTGGAAAAGACCACAATCAAACAAAATCCGCGTGCCGTTATATTCCAGCAAATGGCGCGAGCCGGTCACGGTGTCGGCCCCGCCCAAAAAATGCCATTTTAAATAGGAACCGCCGGAATGGGTGGGTGCTGAGTTCATGGATCGAGGATAGGGCAAGGCGGGTGGTGGTGGCAACGACAACTCATTTCACGTCCAGTAGTGGCGATCCAGCGAGCGGTATTGAATGGCCTCGGCAATGTGGTCCGCCGCGATTTGCTCCTGTGCGGCCAAATCCGCGATGGTGCGCGCCACTTTGAGAATCCGGTCATACGCCCGCGCGCTCAGGTGCAGATCCGCCATCGCCGCTTTGAGCAGTCCCTGCGCGGTTTCGTCCAGGACGCAGTGCTTGTGGACATCGCGCGCGCGCATCCCGGCGTTGCAGTGAATGACGTGGGCCCCGCGGCTCCTGGCGAAACGCTCACGCTGAATCGCGCGCGACGCCACCACACGCTCGCGAATCGCCGCCGAGCTTTCGCCTTTCTCCAGCGAAGACAACTGCTGGTATTCCATGGCCGGCACTTCCACGTGAATGTCAATGCGGTCCAGCAGCGGGCCGGAAATTCGGTTGCGGTAGCGCTGCATTTGGATGGGGGTGCAGCGGCAGTTTTTGGTGGCATCGCCAAAATGGCCGCACGGACAGGGATTCATGGCGGCCACCAACATGAAACGGCAGGGGAAGGTGACCGAAGCCGCCGCGCGGGCGATGGATACCGTGCCATCTTCCAGCGGCTGGCGCATTACCTCCAGCACGTTGCGATGGAATTCCGGCAACTCGTCGAGGAACAGCACGCCGTTATGCGCCAGGCTCACCTCGCCCGGCAACGGATGCGCGCCGCCCCCCAGCAAGCCGGCATCGGAAATCGTGTGGTGCGGCGAACGGAATGGCCTACCGCTCACCACTGCCTGATGCGCAGGCAACACGCCGGCAATGCTGTGGATTTTGGTCGTCTCCAGCGCTTCCGACAACGTGAGTGGCGGGAGGATGGTCGGCACCCGCTTGGCCAACATGGATTTGCCGGTACCCGGCGGCCCGATCAGCAGAATATTGTGCCCGCCGGCCACCGCCACCTCGATGGCGCGCCGGGCGAATTCCTGGCCCTTCACATCGGCATAGTCGTCGTCGTAGGCCGCGCCGCTGCCGAAGGCCGTCTGCATATCCACGCGGAACGGTTCGATTGTTTTTTTGCCATCCAGGAAATCCGCCGCCGCGCGCAATGTGGCCACGGGATAGACGGCCAGCCCTTCCACCACAGCGGCCTCTTCCGCGTTTTCCGGCGGCACCAGAATGCCTTGGCGACCGGCGGCGCGGGCTTGCAGGGCAATGGGCAACACGCCACGTACGCGGCGCACCTCGCCGCTCAGCGCCAGCTCGCCCGTCACGCAAAACTGGGCAAGGCGTGCCCCATCCATCTGTTCTTCCGCCGCCAGCATGCCGAGGGCAATCGGCAGATCAAAGCTGGGCCCCTCCTTCTTGATGTCGGCCGGCGCCAGATTGACCGTGGTTCGCCCCATCGGTGGTGAAAATCCGGAATTGATTAGTGCCGTCCAAACGCGGTCGGAACTCTCTTTGACCGCCGCATCCGGCAACCCCACCACAACCACCTTGGGCTCTCCGTGCCCGGCATTGACCTCGATCTCAACCTCGTACGCATCCACCCCGTAGACTGCGCCTGAAAACACTTTCGCCAGCATAAGGGGTTAGTCCCGTGTTTTGATGTTTTTGACTTTAACGAACGGCTGCCCGCCCCACTCGCCGCGCTGGGCCATCGTCACCTTTTTCATGAACTCCGCAAAGTCTATCGCCTTGTCCATATACCGCTGCTCCTTGATCCAGCCGTTGTGGTCCACCGTATTTGGTCTCACCCCCCAAGCCAAGGCATATTTTTCAGGGCAGGTCTTGTACATGGTCACCCCAGCAGACTCCGTCACGCGCCACACGGCCGCCCAGCCGGCGATGATTCGCCATGTTTCTGTGGTCAGGGCTTGAATTGGGCCAGAAAGTTGTCGAGGTCTTCGCCGCCGGGCTGGCCGGGGGTAAGCCAGGAGGAGTCGCTGTGGGCGCCGCCAAGAATGGTGAATGTCTTGGGCGCGGCGGCAGCGGCAAAGAGAAGGCGGCCGCTTTGGAAGGGGACCACTTCATCGCGCGGGCTATGGCCAAACAGCTTGGGAATCCCGGGTAGCGCGGCGGCAGTGGCGGCGGCATCATATTTCACGGTCAAGAGGCGGTCGAGAGGCCAATCGGGAAAGCGGCGGCGGGCCATGTCGGCCATGGAGGCAAACCCGCCTTCAATGATGAGGCCGCTGACGGGTCGCTCGCGGGCGAGCTGGCAGGCCACCGCCGCGCCCAACGAATGGCCATAGACGATGATGGGGAGGTTGCGGCTCATGGGCTGGGCGGCATCGAACGCGGCGCGGGCATCGCGGTAGAGGCCGGGTTCGGAAGGGCTCCCAGCGCTTTGGCCATAGCCGCGGTAATCCCACAAAAACAGGTTGAAGCCGCGTTTGGTAAAGGCGGGGGCCAAATGGGCGCGATCGCTGATGTTGCCGCCGTTGCCGTGGCAAAAGACTACTGTGCCGCGCGGGTGGTTGGCCGGAATCCACCAGCCGGAGAGCGTGGTGCCATCAGCGGCGGTGAACTGGACTTCCTGAAAGCGCTGTTGAAAGTGGGCGGGGGTGGCGTGGATGTCGGGGCGGGGATGGTACAACTGCTGGCGCTCAAAGCGTAGCAGGAGGAAGCCGCCGCCGACCGCAGCCAGCAGGATCACCAAAAGCAACGTCGTCAAAAATTTTTTCATGCGGCCTATACTTCCAGTTTTTTCGGAAAGGTAGCCAGCAGTTTATAGCCGCGTTGGGTGATGACCACAGTATCTTCGATGCGCACGCCGCCGATACCGGGATAATAGAGCCCGGGCTCGACGGTGACGACGTGGCCGGCGAGCAATTGGCCCGGCCCCCGGCTCAAGCGCGGCTCTTCATGAATATCCAGTCCCACCCCGTGGCCGGTGCTGTGGATGAAGCCGCATTCGCGCCCCGGTGGTTCCAGCTTGGTGATGAATCCCGCGCGCAAAAAAGAATCCACCACGGTTTGATGGACTGCCGCCAATTCGACGCCGGGGCGCAGCATGGCGAGCGCGTCGCGTTGCGCCGTGTGAACGGCAAGATACATCTGACGCACTTGGGGAGTGGCTTCGCCCCGTACCACCGTGCGGGTGATGTCGCCCCAATATCCGGTTTCCCGGTGGCGCGGAAAGATATCGAGGACAATAGGCACGCCGGCGCGTAGTGGCCCGCTGCCAGTGTCGTGCGGACGCGCGCTTTGGGGTCCAACGGCGACAATGGTTCCTTGATCAGCGCACTGGTGTTCCATCAAGGCGTGGGCGATGACGTTCTTGATGTGCTCCGCGGTCAGAATCCGGCCGCGGTGGCGCAACACTTTGCGCGGGCCAATGGTTGCAGCGCGAATGCACTCGATGGCCGCGCGCATGGCGGCCACAGCGGCTTCCTGGGCCTGCGTGATCCACGCCACCTCACGCGCGGTTTTGATGGCACGCGACGGAAATGGCGGTGCGTCCTGAACCTCCACAGCCACGCCGGCGGCAGTCAATGCGCGCGCCACACCAATGGGAAAATGGGGCGTGACGGTCACGCGGCGCACGCCCAACTTCGCGGCCAAAGCAACAAACTGCTGGGACAATGTCGCGGGCGGAGGAATCCCCGGCGAGGCCAACGAAGCGGGGGTATGGATGATTGCCCGCGGGCATGTTTTCTTGGCGCGGGAGGCTTCCAAAGGCGACACGAGCAGATGTAAACGGCCCCCGGGTTCCACCAACAGGCCGAAGGGGTCGCTGGCAGCCATCCCCGTGGCATGGCGGACATCGTTTTCATCCAAGCCTGTGGCCACAAAAATGAGGGGGGCTGTTGATTTGTTCATAGTTTGGCTGGTTTTCATGAAAAAAGGATTGTCAATAGCTTGATTTTCAATGGATTTCCGGCGGTTTTCAATCCAAAAATCCGCCCGGATCAAAGTACGAGGCAATTATTTGATAAGTACCGGATCAACTAAATATTGTGTTATTAAAACTACAAGCCACTACAATTTGTTGTGTGATGAAATATCTTGGAAAATGGGGGGAGGGGGCTTGTCGGATTGCAAAGTGGTTATTATGGTCACGACTGTCTTCGGGCAGCAGATCGAAAAACGGCTGTGAATAAGCTGTGGATAAGTGCGCCGGAGGGCCATTTTAGCGGGCTCCGCGTGGGGTCCGGGGAATGCGAAAAACAGGGTGTTTTAGGATTGAGTCGGCCGGGCCATTCGTGCGAGACTGGTGGTCCGGGCTGGAATAAGGATTTTTGTTGTGGACGAAAAGAAGGCCAAAGAGGTTTGGGCAAAGGCGTGCGAGCATCTTGCCGAGGCGGTCTCGGCGGATATTTTCAGCCGGTGGATCGGGGTGATTGAAGCCGCAGGGGATGATGCACCCGGCCAACTGACGCTGACGGTTCCCAACGGGTTCTACCAAGACTGGCTGGAAGAACATTACCTGCCGATGATCCGCAAGGCGCTGGGTGCTGCAGGCCACGAGCACATAGCCATTGCGTTTGTGGTAAATGATAACGGCCCGGCGCCCGCCCCGGCCACGCTGGTCAAGAGCAATGAACCAGCTCCAGCCAAACGCCGTGGGCCAAAAATCTACAACGTGGGCGGGACGCTGAACCCGCGGCACACGTTTGAAAACTTTGTGGTGGGCCCGGCGAACACGTTTGCCCACGCGGCCGCGTTGGCCGTGGTGGATGCACCCGCGCGCGCTTATAATCCACTGTTCATTCACGGGGGGACGGGTCTCGGCAAAACGCACCTGATCCAGGCCATGGGCCACGCGCTCATCAAGCGCGGCAAAGGGACCGTCTGCTACACCACCTGCGAAGATTTCACCAACGAGTTCATCCAAGCCGTACAGCAACACGAGCTCACCAGCTTCCGCCGGAAATACCGCAACATTGATTTGCTGCTGATTGACGATATCCATTTCCTGGCCCGCAAAGAGGGCATCCAGGAAGAATTTTTCCATACGTTTAATTCGCTGCATCAAAACCAAAAACAAATTGTGATGACCAGCGACCGCCCGGTGAGCGAAATTGCCAACCTGCAGAACCGGCTCGTCTCCCGCTTTGAATGGGGGATGGTGACGGAAATGGAAATGGTGGATTTGGAAACCCGGGTGGCCATCCTGCGGCAGAAGCGGGAGGAGTTGGGCATCCAGTTGCCGGATCCCACCCTGTTCTTCATTGCGGAACACGTGCGCTCCAACATCCGCAAGTTGGAAGGGTCGCTGCTGCGGGTGGCTTCCTACGCCTCCCTGACGCGCAAGCCGCTGACCACCGAAGCGCTGGAGTATTTGCTGCGCGACACCATCGAGCAGGAGAACCAAACCGCCGTCACGCTCGAAGGAATCCAGCGGATTGTCGCGGAATATTACGACATCCGGCTGGGCGACATGACCAGCAAGCAGCGGCCCAACAACATCGCGTTCCCACGGCAGGTGGCCATGTATTTGTGCCGGGAAATGACGGAGCAATCCCTGCCGGCCATCGGCAACGCATTTGGGCGCAACCACGCCACGGTGCTGCACGCGCACCGGAGCATCGGCGCCAAAATGAAAACGGACTCTTCGCTTCGCCAAACAATTTTGTCGTTGCAGCAGCGGCTGGGGGGCGCCGCGGCACCGGTTTGACATGACCCGGTGCCACGCCCATTCGGGAGCAGACGCACGGGGGACGACGCGACCTCATGGATTGTGGACAAGGTTGTGGATAGCGCGGGATAAGTTGTGGAAAAGAACCCAAAGCTGTGAATGGGGCCGGAGTCATCCACACCATGCACTTTCCGAACACAGGTTTTTTGACAGGCTGAATTCGACGGAAGTCCTTGGAAGACCCATTCTTTGCTTGCTGTCCACACAATTCACAGGACATACTGATAAGACGGTTTATAAATTTATATAGATACTAGTAACCGACACCGGGAGGCGTCATGAAAATCAAAGTCAAAAAAGAAGCGATGTTGGCATCGTTGCAAAAAGTTCAGTCGGTCATCAATCCGCGCAATACCCTGGCCGTGCTGGCCAACGTGTTGTTCCGCGCCCAGGACGGCAAGTTGGAACTGACCGCCACCGATATGGCGCTGACGTTGCGCACCACCATGGAAGCCGAAGTCCTCCAGCCCGGCTCCACCACCATTCCCGCCAAGCGGATTCTCGGGGTTTTCCGGGAATTGGCCGTGGCCGAAGTCGAGCTGGAAGTCAACGACCAGAACATCACCCTCATCCACGCCGGTAGCTCTCACTTCAAAATCCATGGGATTTCCGAAAACGAATATCCCAATCTGCCCGAACTGGCGGATGCCAAGACCTACACCTTGGACCAAGGCGACTTCAAAAACATGTTGAAGCTGACCTCCTTTGCAGCCTCCCTGGACACCAACCGCCAATTACTGAACGGGGTGCTGTTGAGCTTCAAGAACGGGAAGTTGAGCGTGGTCGCCACGGATAGCCGGCGCCTGGCCCATGTGGAGCAGGAAGTCGAGTTCCCGGCGGATGCCGCCTTGGACTTGATTGTGCCCCTCAAGACCGTGGATGAACTCCTCAAGACCCTCGGCGATTCCGGCCCGCTCAAAATCATGGCCACCCCGAAGCAGGTGGGCTTTGACTTCAACTCCGTCTTCATCGTTTCCAAGCTGGAAGAAGGCAAATACCCCAACTACCAGCAGGTGATTCCCCAAGCGAGCAACCAGCGGATTGATTTGGAGCGCGAAGTGTTTCTCAGCGCCATTCGCCGCACCTCACAACTGGTGATTGACGTGGTCTCCGGCGTAAAGCTGACCTTCAGCAAGAATCAATTGGAAATCCTTGCCCAGGCCCCCGAAGTTGGTGAAGCCCGCGAAACCATGGCCGTGAAGTACAAAGGCCCGGAAATTTCCATTTCCTTCAACCCCCACTTCCTGATGGACCCCCTCAAGGTGCTCACCGACGACGAAGTCCAATTGCACCTGACGGACGACACCAGCCCCGGGGTCATTCGCTCCACCGTCAACTTCATTTATGTGTTGATGCCCATCCGGTCGAGCTAACTCCCCCTTGGGCTTCGTGCTGATCCCCAAAAACCAGCACAGCCGTCCCATCCGGGGCGGCTGTGATCGTTTGGTTGCCCGACTAGGATTTGAACCTAGACAAACAGATCCAGAGTCTGCTGTGCTACCGTTACACCATCGGGCAAGTTGAAAATGAAACGTGGAGAAGGTACTTTTTCCAGTTATGAAGTCAAGCACGGGCATCCCAACCCGGAATCCCCCTTGGACTAATTTGCCGTGAGCGATTTCCAAAAAGACAACGTGGCGCTGATGTGCGACATCGGCGAGCTCGTCGGCATCTTTGACTTCGAGCAGGGATTTGATTCGTTCCTCCAGCGTGCGGTTTCGATGGTGGCTTGGCACATGCGCGCCGCGGTTTGCTCCCTCTATCTCTATAAGCCGGCCACCCGCGAGCTGGTCCTGCGCGCGAATCAGGGGCTGAATCCCCAGCTCATTGGCACCCTGCGCCTCAAGATTGGCGAGGGCATCACCGGCATGGCGTTGAAGGAAATGCGGCCCATCTGCGAGGCCCGCGCCACCGACAACCCCAACTTCAAATATATCCCCGGCAGCCACGAAGAAAACTTTGTCTCGTTCCTAGCCGTGCCGATCATTCGCCGGATGAACCCGGTGGGGGTGATCGTAGTTCAGGACCCCCAGTGGAATTATTTCACCCCCAACGATATTCAGGCCTTGCAGGTCATCGCCTCCCAGTTGGCCGGCGTGATTGAAAACGCCGACTTGCTCAGCGAGTTGCGCCAAAAAGAGCAGCAAGACTCCCCGGCCCCCGTGTTTCATGGGGAGCAGGAGTTTGGCCCCGGCACCCACTGCGTCCGTGGGGTGGGCGCCTCGGATGTCATGGGCATGGGGCTTTCGACCCGTATTGGCCAATACCTGACGCTCGACCAGGAAGCCGCCACCTGTCCCCTCGATCTCACCGAGGACGATTTCGACCGTGCCCTGCTCGCCACCGAGCGCCAACTCCTCGATCTCCAACGCCGCCTCGAAGATAAAATCCATGACGCGGCCTCCATGATTTTTGGCGCTCACGTCCTGATGCTCAAGGATGAGGCGTTTTCCGGCGAAATCCGCAACCAAATCCGCGGCGGAAAAAATCCGTGGACGGCCATCGTGGAGGAAGTCCGCCGCTACTCGCGCCTGTTTGCGCACAGCCCTAATCCGGCCCTGCGCGAAAAAGTGCTCGATGTTGAAGACCTCGGCCACCGGCTCCTCCAAAACCTCTCAGCCCAAAGCATGGCCAGCACCAACCCGGATTACTCCGGCCAAATCGTCATTGCCGAAGAATTGCTCCCCTCCGATATCCTCAAAATCTCCGCCGAAGGCGCGGCGGGCCTGATTTTGCTGGGCGGCGGCCAGCACTCCCACGTGGCCATTCTGGCCAAGGCCATGCAGATTCCGCTGGTTATCGCCACTGACCGCCGCCTGCTCTCGTTGCCCGAAAAAACGCCCCTGCTGCTGGATGCCAAGGAAGGTCAAATCATCGTTCGCCCCGGTCCGGAAGCCATCCAGACCATGCAGAACATTATCCGCTCGCTGGCCGACTCCCTGCGCCTGGCCGAGCTGGCCCAGCCGGAAACCCGGACCCAGGATGGCGCGGAAGTTCACCTGTTCGCCAACATGAACCTCGTCAGCGAGCTGGATGTCGCATTGCGGGTCCACGCGCAGGGCATCGGGCTCTACCGCACCGAGTTTCCGTTCATCGTCCGCAGCAGCTTCCCAACCGAGGAAGAACAATTTGTTGTCTATTCCCGCGTGCTGGAGCGGATGCAGGGCGCGCCCGTCGTCTTCCGCACCCTGGATGTCGGCGGCGACAAAGTCCTTTCCTACTTCCACGCCGCGCCCGAATCCAACCCGTTCCTTGGCCTGCGCGCCTTGCGGTTTTCGCTGAAAAATCCGCTGATTTTCAAACAGCAGTTGCGCGCGCTGCTCCGCGCCGCGCACGATTACCCCCAAGCCCGCATCATGTTCCCCATGGTGGCCTCGCTGGATGAATTCCTCGAAGCCCGCGCGCTGGTCGAAGTGTGCCACCGCGAACTCCAGCGCGAAGGCATCCCCAGCCGTATTCCCGAACTCGGCATGATGATTGAACTGCCCTCCGCCGTCACCATGATCAACGAACTCGCCGCCGCCGCCGATTTCTTGAGCATCGGCAGCAATGACCTGATTCAATATCTGCTGGCCGTGGACCGCACCAATACGCGGATGGCGCCGTGGTTTGCCCCGCACCACCCCGCGGTGATTCGCGCGCTGCACTGCATCGTGAAAACCGCGCGGCAGCACAACAAGGTCATTTCGCTTTGCGGCACCCTCGGCGCGGACCCGCGGCTGATGCCTTTCCTGCTCGGGATCGGCCTTCGGCACTTCAGCCTTGATCCGCTGGAAATTCCGGCCGTGCAACGGCGCATCGCCCAAATCAACGCGGCCCAAGCCGAACAGCAGGCCCAACACATGCTGACCCTGGGCCGAATCGGCGATGTCGCCGACTACCTTCGCCAAATCAACCCGCCGGACTGAACCCGGTGGATACGCTGGTTCATGGCCTGATCGGCACGGCCCTGTGCAGCCGCACCGGATTGCCCGGCGGCCGGCGCGGCCCGCTGGATGCTCACGGGCCCCGCCGCTGGTGGGCCGATTGGACCCTCTGGGCCGCCTTTGGGTTCGGTATTTTGCCCGACGCCCTCTCGCTGGGGATTTACTTCCTGAGCGACTTGCTCATGGGCCGCAGCCTCACCTGGCAGGGCATTCCGCCGTGGGTGTTTTTCCTCTATAACACCACCCACAGCCTGCTCGGCATGGCCCTGATCCTCGGCCTGCTCGCGTGGCGGTTCCCCGCCCTGCGCCTGCCCCTGCTGGCCTGGCCGCTCCACGTCTTGATGGATGTGCCCACCCATGGCGAAAGCGTTTGGGGCACGCCCCTCCTCTGGCCTTTTTCCTCGTGGACGTTCAGCGGTTGGAATTGGTGGCTCCACAAGGAAATCTTCATTGGCAGTTGGCTGCTGGCCGGCGCCCTTTGGCTGGCTGTGGCCCTCCTGCGCCTTACCGGGAGAAAATCATGACCTTTCTGGAACTGGTCCAAAAACGCCAAAGCGTGCGGCGCTATCAGCCCGGTCGCCGCATCCCGCGCGACGTGTTGGAGCGCTGCCTTGAGGTCGCGCGCCTGGCCCCCTCCGCTTGCAATTCGCAACCGTGGTCCTTCGTGGTGGTGGATGACCCCGCCGCCGTGCGCGACCTCGCCGAAGCCGCCTGCACCCACCCGCCCTTCGGCATGAACAAGTTTGCCCGCGACGCCTCGGCATTGATTGCCGTGGTCACCGAAAAAATGAAACTTGCCGCGCGGCTCGGCGCGCAATTCCGCGGCGTGCAATACAGCCTGGTGGACCTGGGAATTGCCTGCGAACACCTGTTGCTGCAAGCCACGGAAGAGGGCCTTGGCAGTTGCTGGCTGGGGTGGTTCAACGAACGCGCCGTTAAAAAGGCGCTGGAAATTCCGCGCGCGAAAAAAGTGGATCTGCTGCTCTGTCTCGGCTACCCCGCCGACCCCACTCCGCGCCCCAAAAACCGCCACCCCCTCGACCACATCCGCCGCTACGCCTAATCCTCTCCACGCGCGGCTCCGACGCTATGGAGCCACGGGATTGATCCTTGAGTTTGCCCCGGTTCCCGGCCTATTATCGAGCCGCTATGAAGTACGCGCATAGCCTTCAAAATCAGCCTCCGGAGAAATGGCAACCCCTTTCCCAGCACTTACAAAATGTTGCAAAAAGAGCCGCAGACAATGCGGCTCATTTTCAATCGGCTGATTGGGCGTATTTAGCAGGCTTGCTGCATGATCTCGGCAAAGCCAGTGATGCTTTTCAAGCCTATCTCTTAAGGAGTAATGGACTGGATGACTCTGAATATGATTCTGCCGGGCAGCCCTCAACACACTCCGGAGCAGGTGCAAAATGGGCCCTTGAAAAGTATGGGCCACTCACCGGCAGGATTTTAGCGTACATTATCACCGGGCATCATGCTGGTATCCCGGATTGGGTGGGCGGGGCCGCGCCCGGCGGTGCGTTGATCAACCGTTTGGAAGATGCTGCACAGGAATTGCAGGCTGTCCGCCTATGGGCAGAACAATTTCATTTGCCGCCTGAATCTCCGAAGCCTCCATTCAAAATGGCTGAACGTGAAATCCATTTGTGGGTCCGAATGTTGTACTCCTGTATGGTGGACGCCGATTTTTTGGATACGGAACACTTCATGAATCCGGCTTCTTTCAAAGAGCGCCGAACATTCCCAAAACTGCAGGATCTGATCCCGGGATTCTTTAGGGGCTTGGATGCCATGCAAGCCCAAGCGGTAAAGTCCGAAGTCAATTCAATCCGGGCGGAAGTCCGGGATGCTTGTGAAAACGCCGCGAGCCACCCCCCCGGATTCTTCTCATTGTCCGTGCCTACCGGCGGCGGCAAAACTCTTTCCGGCACTGCGTTTGCTCTTCGTCATGCGGCATGCCACGGCCAACGCCGGATCATCTATGTAATTCCCTACACCTCCATCATTGAGCAGACGGCCGATGTGTTACGACACCACTTGGGGGTGGAGAACGTGGTGGAACACCATTCCAATCTTGATCCGGAGACACAAGCCAAGGCGGCCCGTTTGGCTTCCGAAAATTGGGATGCCCCGATCATCGTCACCACCAGTGTCCAGTTCTTTGAGTCTTTGCTTGGCGCCCGGTCCAGCCGCTGTCGAAAGTTGCACAACATCGCCAACAGCGTGGTGATTCTGGATGAAGTGCAACTGTTGCCACCCGAATTATTGGAACCTTGCACGGATCTGCTGCGCCAGCTTGTCGAACGATATGGTGTCACCATCGTACTCAGTACAGCCACTCAACCCAGCCTGCCGAATATTGAAAACGTGCAAGAAATCATAGAGGCATCCGCTCGTCTGCCGGAACGCCTTCGTCGGGTGGTGTACGAGTTGCCGAATGTTCTGGAAAACCGCTCCAATTCGTGGCCGGAAGTGGCCAAGGAACTTGAGGCGTATGCGCAAGTGCTTTGCGTGGTGAATACCCGGCGCGATTGCCTCGAACTTTTTCGTTGCCTGCCGCCGGGCACGGTTCACTTATCAGCCAGCATGTGCGGGGCGCACCGGTCGCAAGTGATTGAATCCATCAAAGCGAAATTGCGGTCGGGAGCACCAATTCGAGTTGTCAGCACCCAGTTAGTGGAAGCGGGGGTAGATATTGACTTTCCGGTCGTATATCGGGCGCTGGCTGGTCTAGATTCGATTGTCCAATCCGCCGGCAGGTGCAATCGCGAAGGCCGGCAGGCGGCAGGCGGCAAAGTGGTGGTCTTTATCCCGCCCCGATCGGCGCCCAAAGGAATATTACGCAAAGCAGAAGATGCCGCGCGTGTCATGCTTGCGAGCCCCATCTCCTTGGAAGGTTCCGAGATTTATCCACGTTATTTCCGCGAGTTTTATTCCCGTGTAGAGGGGCGCTTTCCCTACCAAACCCTGCTGGTCCAAAACGCTCGATCTCTGGAATTTCAGTTCAGAGAAGCGGCCGCGCAATTCCATATCATTGATCAGGCGCACCATTCGGTATTTGTTCGCCATGGTGAGGGGGATGCATTGATTGAGACCCTGCGTCGGCAAATTCGCGATGATATGCCATACGGCTGGCTCCTGCGTAAATTGCAACGCTTCTCCATTACCTTGCCCCAAGGGCAATTGAACACGTTATTGCATAACGGCCAAATCGAAGAACTGACGACCGGACTTTTCGTTTGGAACGGCCGTTACGATGAAATAACCGGCGCCGATATTTTTAATGAAGACGGCATTTTATCCGCAAAAGACACCGTATTATGAGGAAAGGGAAGAGGTATGAGTAGAGGATTCTGTTTGGAAGTATCGGGTGAGTACGCCTGTTTCACACGGCCGGAAATGAAAGTTGAACGCGTGAGCTACGATGTCATTACTCCGTCCGCGGCCCGCGCCATTTTCGATGCCATTTTGTGGAAGCCGGCCATTCGGTGGCGAATTGAAAAAATCGAGGTGCTCGCGCCAATTCGCTGGGCCAATATTCGACGCAATGAGGTTTCTGCAGTTGCCTCGCCTCGCGGCAGAGAGATATTTATTGAGGATGATCGCCAGCAGCGAGCAGCCATGCTGCTTGTGGATGTGAAATACCGTCTTTATGGGGTATTTGATTTCATCCCCCCCGCCAAACGTCAGCAGGTGCACAATCCGGTACCGGAGTGGCTGGTGGATTCAGAAGAGAAAACCGCACTCGTCTCGGCCGATACCCGCGCGGATGAAACAGAAGCCAAATATGCCGCGATGTTTGAGCGGCGGGCGCGCAAGGGGCAGCATTTTCACCAGCCCTATCTGGGTTGTCGTGAGTTCGCCGCCCATGTGCGACTGGTGGACCCCCAGAACGAACCGGCCGTACCCATTCCCAAAGATGATGACCTCGGCTGGATGCTATATGACATGAATTATTCCGATCCCCACAATATTCAACCCATGTTTTACCGGCCAATGATGAAACAAGGGGTCATTCTGGTGCCCCATCCGGATAGCGAAGAGGTGAGAAAATGATTCTGCACGCACTCAAGGAATATTATGACCGCAAGGCGGCCGACCCCGAATCCGGCATTGCGCCGCCCGGGTGGGAAAACAAGGAGATTCGCTTCGTCATTACGCTGAACAAACAGGGCGAATTGATTTTGCTGGAAGACACCGAAGAAATTATCGAGCGTAAAAAACGGGCTAAACGGTTCCGCATTCCCCAGTCGGTAAAACGCTCATCGGGGATAGCGGCCAATCTTCTCTGGGATAATCCAGAGTATGTGTTTGGTGTTGCCTTGCCGAAACGACAAGAGAAGTCCACGGATCCGGACCAAGCGGTAAAACAAAAAGAACGGACTCAAGCACAACACAAGGCATTTTTGCAAAGAATTGATGACTTGCATCTGGGAACGGACGAGGGGATTGGGGCAGTTTTGGCGTTTTTGAAAAACGAACAAACGGTTCCAATACTGGTATCTCGCTTCCCTGACATATGGAAAGAAGTGTTGGAAAGCGGAGGAAATATCACTTTTCGTCTGCAGGGAGATGACGCGCTTGTTTGTAATCGTCCGGTGGTGCAACGATCCATTGCCTTGAGTCTTGATTCTGCTGCGAAGGATATTCGTTGCCTGATAACCGGCGAAGAAGATTCGTTGGCGGAGACCCATGCCGCCATCAAGGGAGTCTGGGGCGCACAATCAACCGGTGCGAATATTGTGTCCTATAATGCTGCGGCGTTTTGCTCGTTCAACAAGAAGCAAGGCGCGAATGCACCCATCGGTCGTGCGGCTGAATTCGCCTATACCACCGCCCTCAACGCTCTGTTGGATAAAGACTCCCTCCAACGAATACAGGTTGGGGAAGCCTCAACAGTGTTTTGGTCGGATAAGCAAACCGACTTTGTGGATCAATTTGCAGTGCTGTTTGCCGAGCCGGCCAAAGATGATCCCGACCGTCATACTCGCGCCGTGCGGACTTTATTAGAGGCACCGCAATCCGGAGTTCTCCCAGCAAGTGACCAATCAGATGTCACTTTTTTTGTGCTGGGGTTGTCCCCCAATGCGTCCCGTCTGGCGGTTCGTTTTTGGCATCGCGCCCCGCTGGCAGAAATGAAGGGGAAGATTCGGCAGCATTTTCAGGATTTGCAGATAGTCCATGGCCCTAAAGATAGACTGGTGTTGTCACTTTTCCGCTTGTTGACTACTACGGCCACGCAGGGCAAAAGCGAAAACATTCCCCCGAATTTGGAAGGGGACATGATGCGTACCATCTTGGAAGGCTTGCCTTACCCGGACTCCATCCTGCAGGCCGCCATTAGACGGATCAAGGCAGAACGAGAAATACCGCCAATACGTGCGGCCCTCATCAAGGCCTGCATCAACCGTCGCGCCCGATTTGGAAAACATAAACCACAGGAGGAACTCACCGTGAGTCTAGACCCCACTAACCCCAGCATTGGCTACCGTCTGGGGCGATTGTTTGCCACTCTGGAGAAAATCCAGGAGGAAGCCAACCCTGGCATCACTGCCACCATCCGCGAACGCTATTACGCTGCCGCGTCCAGCTCGCCCGTCACAGTTTTTGGGCGGTTGATGACGTTGAAAAACCACCACTTGGCCAAATTGGATAGCCCCGGAAGGCGCATCAATCTGGAAAAAGTAATTGGTGAAATCATGGCGGGAGTCCGGGACTTCCCCGCGCATTTGCCGTTGGATGAGCAAGGTCGGTTTGCCATCGGCTATTACCACCAGCGACAGGACTTTTTTACAAAAAAAGAAAAACAAGACTAACCCCAAGGAATACAATCATGAGCAATCCAATCCAAAATCGTTATGACTTCCTTCTTGTCTTTGATGTACAAGACGGCAACCCCAACGGCGATCCCGATGCTGGCAACCTGCCCCGCATTGATGCGGAGACCGGCCGCGGACTGGTCACTGATGTTTGCCTGAAACGCAAAGTCCGCAACTACGTCCAGCAAACCCAAGGCGAAAAACAGGGTTATGATATCTTCGTCAAAGAAAAAGCGATTCTCAACGACAGCATCAGCGGCGCTTACGACAAATTGGGAATCAATTTGGCCAAAGCTCCCGAGGATGAAAAAGATGGGAAGAAGCGAATAAAAGAGGGACAGGGGCAGGGTTCTGAAGTGGACAAAGCCCGCGCCCAGATGTGCCAAGATTATTATGATATCCGCACCTTTGGTGCGGTGATGTCAACCGGCGCCAACGCCGGTCAGGTGCGCGGACCCGTACAACTGACATTTGCCCGATCTGTGGACCCGGTGGTGACCTTGGAGCATTCCATTACGCGGATGGCTGTTGCGACGGCGGCGGAAGCCGAAAAGCAAGGTGGCGACAATCGGACGATGGGAAGGAAAAATACCATCCCCTATGGGCTTTACGTTGCCCGGGGGTTTGTGTCGGCACATTTGGCCGCGCAAACCGGATTCAATGCTGATGACCTTGACTTGCTGTGGAAAGCACTCAACAATATGTTTGAGCATGACCGCTCCGCGGCGCGGGGCTTGATGACCACCCGCAAGTTGATTGTCTTCAAACACGATAATGCTTTGGGGCAAGCCTCTGCCCAGTCGCTGTTCGATTTGGTGGCCATTACCCGCAAAGAGAGCAGCAAGCCGCCACGAGCTTTCGATGACTATCAGCTCGAGATTGATCGCGCCAAGTTGCCCAACGGAGTTAAAATTATAGAACAATAGGCTGAACAAAAAGCCGACCGGCGCCGGTTGCTTTGCCTCTTATAAACCGGCGCTGGCCGACAGGTGGCTTTGTAGGAAAGGAGCCAAACGATGTCGTCTTCGCCCATTGGGCTTTCGCATGGTTACCGCAAGATGCTGTCGTTTGGCTTCACCTGTTTGGTGTATCACGGCACCACGCGGTTTTGCCGCCGGGTCTATCCCTGGCAGGCCGATCCGCTGGGCAAGACCAGCGGCCAGATGATTGGCGCGGCGCGTTCCGCCCGGCAAAACATGGTGGAGTCTTCGGCGCGCGCCGGCACATCCAAGGAAACCGAATTGAAGCTGCTCGACGTAGCCCGGGGCAGTTTGGAAGAGCTGCTTGGCGACTACGAAGCCTTCTTGATTGATCACGACCAAGAAGTCTGGTCCATCCACGATGAACGATGGAAGACAGTCAATGCGTTGCCGCTCGATCCGTTTGAATACTCGGACGACAGTTTGCATGAGTTCAGCCGTCACATCATCGCCATGCGCCAGCGTTTCGCCCCTTGGTTGGAGCATGATGACCCGGTCATTGCCGCCAATTCGCTGATTGTCATCATCCGCCGTGCCGCCCAGCTTCTCCGCCGGCAGATGGAAAAAACTGCTGAAGAGTTTGCCGGTGCAGGAGGCTTCCGCGAACGCATGAGCAAATTACGTCTCGAACAGCGGGAACGGGTTGAAGCCCATAAGCCCCAGCCACCGGCTTGTCCGGCTTGCGGCAAACCCATGGTCAAGCGGCGGGCCAAAACCGGCCCCAGCGCCGGCAAAACCTTTTGGGGCTGCGCCGATTTCCCCGCCTGCAAAGCCATTCAAGAGATTCAGAAATGAACCCGACCGGCGACAAACGACGGACGACAGTCGGTGTGTCGGTGGTCGCTTGTCGAGCGGGGTTATCCACGGCAACCTGTTTTTTCTCTGCGGGGTGAGTGATGTATCCGGAAGCTGATCTCCTGCCCCTCTCGGCCCTGCAGCATCTGCTGTATTGCGAGCGCCAATGCGCTTTGATTCATATTGAGCAAATCTGGACCGAGAATCGCTTCACGGCTGAAGGGCGGCTGGCGCACGAAAAAGTGCATAGCGCAGGCCAGGAGGTTCGCGACGGTGTGCGCACGGTCCGGGATTTGACGTTGCGCTCGTTGCGGCTGGGGTTGGTGGGCAAGACGGATGTGGTGGAGTTTCGTGATGGCGTGCCCTATCCCGTGGAGCACAAACGCGGGCGCGACAAGGCGAACGACTGCGACCGGGTGCAGCTTTGCGCCCAAGCTTTGTGCTTGGAAGAAATGTTGGGCATTACCGTACCCGAGGGGGCCATTTTTTATGGCCAGCCCCGCCGCCGCACTGTCGTGCCGTTGGATGCCACCCTGCGCCAAAAAACAGAGGAGGCCGCCGCCCGGCTCCATGCTCTATTTGATGCACGCGTGACTCCGCCCGCGGTCTATGACAAACACAAGTGCGAGCCCTGCTCTTTGTTGAATGAATGCCAGCCCCGGGCCGGCGGCAATGTCACCCGCTATCTTCAGGAGGCGCTGCAATGAAGCAATTGCTGAACACGCTCTACATCACCACACAGGGCAGCTATCTGCGCAAGGAAGGCGAAACCATCGTGGTGGAGGCCGAACAGGAAGTGCGCGCTCGTTTGCCCATCCACAACATCGGCGGCTTGGTGTGTTTTGGCAATATCCTGTGCAGTCCGTTTTTGCTCGGGCATTGCGGCGAAAATGGCGTGGCGGTCAGTTTTTTGACGGAGTACGGCAAGTTTCTGGCCCGGGTGGCGGGCCCGCAATCCGGCAACGTCCTGCTGCGTCGTGAACAATACCGCCGGGCGGACAACCTAGATCAATCGGCGGAATTGGCCCGGATGTTTGTCTTCGGCAAAGTCAACAACTGCCGGACAGTGTTGCAGCGCCATTTGCGTGACCATCCCGATACCCCGGACAATGGTCTGGTGGAAGCGCTGGTTGTCCGCTTGCAGCAGATGTTGACGCGGTTGCAAACGCCACTGGCGCTGGATGAAGTGCGCGGACTGGAAGGCGATGCCGCCCGTGCCTATTTTGGCGTGTTCAACGTGCTGTTGAATGCCGCCAGTGGTTTTGAATTTCACGAACGAAGCCGCCGGCCGCCGCTGGACCCCATCAACGCCCTGCTGTCCTTTCTATACACCCTGCTGGCTCACGATTGCCGTGGCGCGTGCGAAGCCGTCGGCTTGGACCCCCAAGTGGGTTTTCTGCATCGCGACCGCCCCGGCAGACCCGGACTGGCGCTGGACTTGATGGAAGAATTCCGGCCCTTCCTGGTGGACCGCCTTGTTTTCACGCTCATCAACCGCCAGCAAATTACCCCCAAGGATTTTGAAACCTCGGAAACCGGCGCCGTTCTGCTCAAAGAAAAACCGCGCAAATTGGTTTTGCAATCGTGGCAGGAGCGCAAATTGGACAGCCTGACTCATCCTTTCCTCAATGAAAAAATGGCGGTGGGTTTATTGCCGCACGCCCAAGCCCAACTGCTGGCCCGCCATCTGCGGGGCGACACCGATCTCTACCCGCCCTTCCTGTGGAAATAGGCCATGATGGTGCTCGTCAGTTATGATGTTTCCACGATAGACAAGCGGGGGCAGGCCCGGTTGCGCAAAGTGGCCAAAGTGTGCGAGGACTACGGTGTTCGAGTGCAAAATTCCGTGTTTGAATGCGTGGTGGATCCGGCCCTGTGGGTGGCCTTTAAGGCCCGATTGGAAAAAATCTACGATCCCGAACAAGACAGCCTGCGTTTTTATTTTCTTGGTTCCAACTGGGGAAAACGAATCGAACATCTCGGCAAAACAAAAGGGTTTGATGTCACCGAACCGCTCATTTTTTAATGTGCGCGAACCCCAAGCGCTCATCAAAACCCCGGGAGGTTCGCGCCGACGGCAACCATCTGGTGGAGCAAGAGTTGTGGCTCCAAGGTGCTGGATTGGCTCTTTGACAATTGCATAAATAACATCGTTCGCGCTGGGTGTTGGATTGCATCACACCGCAGAATGACTTACAAAAAGATGGTCGCGCCCCGCGCGGGGCGCGTGGATTGAAACGTATCCTGTTGCGGCGCAACGCTTTGCGATTGGTGTCGCGCCCCGCGCGGGGCGCGTGGATTGAAACAATGGC